>Ga0233437_1001146_pt1 | contig 51479 bp, 44 predicted proteins | sample SI_122_August201_FD_182714 | JGI IMG/M metagenome (GOLD analysis project Ga0233437, IMG submission 182714) | Seawater microbial communities from Saanich Inlet, British Columbia, Canada - SI_122_August2016_200_MG | ecosystem: Environmental > Aquatic > Marine > Inlet | place: Canada: British... | reverse complement strand
GCAGTGTGACCGTACAGGACAATGCAGCACCGGTGGTCACACCGCCGGGCAATATCACCGTCGCAGCCACCGATGCCAGTGGCACCGCGAATACCGTCACGCCTATTGCAAGCTTCCTCGCATCTGCCACTGCCACCGATGCGATCGATGGCGTGCGCACGGTTACCCACGATGCGCCTGTAACCTTCCCGCTCGGTATCACCACGGTCACCTTCAGCGCCACCGATCTATCCGCCAATACCGGACAGGCCCAGGCCACCGTTAACATCACCGATCAGACGCCACCCGTGATCAGTTTAATCGGTGCCAGTTCGATGACCCTTAACGTGGGCGATATCTTCAGCGATCCCGGTGCGAGCGTCAGTGATAATGTCGATGTCGGTTTGACGGTTATTCCCACCGGCAGTGTCAACATTAATGTCGTGGGACTGTATACCCTGACCTACAATATCAGCGATGCCGCAGGCAATGCGGCGATAACTGTCACTCGCAGTGTGACCGTACAGGACAATGCAGCACCGGTGGTCACACCGCCGGGCAATATCACCGTCGCAGCCACCGATGCCAGTGGCACCGCGAATACCGTCACGCCTATTGCAAGCTTCCTCGCATCTGCTACTGCCACCGATGCGATCGATGGCGTGCGCACGGTCACCCACGATGCGCCAGCAACCTTCCCACTCGGCCCGACTATCGTCACCTTCAGTGCCACCGACCTATCCGCCAATACCGGACAGGCCCAGGCCACCGTTAACATCACCGATCAGACGCCACCCGTGATCAGTTTAATCGGTGTTAGTTCGATGACCCTCAACGTGGGCGATATCTTCAGCGATCCAGGTCACACAGTTACCGATAATGTCAATGTAGGCTTAAGCGCAACCGTGACCGGCAGTGTCAATACCGCTGCGGTAGGTACCTATCCGTTAAATTACAATGTGAGCGATACCGCTGGTAATGTTGCAACACAAATAACGCGCACGGTAAGCGTCGTGGATAATGTCTCTCCTGACGTCACTGCTCCGGCCAATATCATCGTAGCGGCCACCGATGCCAGTGGTACGGCGAACACCGTTGCTGCCATCAATGCGTTCTTAAATGCTGCCACTGCCACCGATGCGATCGATGGCGTGCGCACCGTCACCCACGATGCGCCTGTAACTTTCCCGCTCGGTTTGATTACAGTCACCTTCAGCGCCACTGACTTATCCGCCAATACTGGACAGGCCCAGGCCACGGTGACTATCACCGATCAGACGCCACCCGTGATCAGTTTAATCGGTGCCAGTTCGATGACCCTTAACGTAGGCGATATTTACAGCGATCCCGGTGCGAGCGTCAGTGATAATGTCGATACGGGCTTAATCGCAAGCGTGAGCGGCAGTGTTAATACCGCTATTGTCGGTCTGTATACGCTGACCTATAACGCGAGCGATGCTGCCGGTAATGCAGCAATAATCGCCACGCGCAGTGTTTCGGTTCAGGACAATGCAGCACCGGTGGTCACACCGCCGGGCAATATCACCGTCGCAGCTACCGATGCCAGTGGTACCGCGAATACCGTTACGCCTATTGCAAGCTTCCTCGCATCTGTTACTGCCACCGATGCGATCGATGGCGTGCGCACGGTCACCCACGATGCGCCGGTAACTTTCCCGCTCGGTATCACCACGGTCACCTTCAGCGCCACCGACCTATCCGCCAATACCGGACAGGCCCAGGCCACCGTTAACATCACCGATCAGACGCCACCCGTGATTAGTTTAATCGGTGCCAGTTCGATGACCCTTAACATGGGCGATATCTTCAGCGACCCCGGTGTGAGCGTCAGTGATAATGTTGATGCAGGTTTAATCGTAAGCATAACGGGCAGTGTCAATACCGCTGCGGTGGGTACCTATCCGTTAAATTACAATGTGAGCGATACCGCCGGTAATATTGCAACACAAATAACGCGCACGGTAAGCGTCGTGGATAATGTCTCTCCTGACGTCACTGCTCCGGCCAATATTACCGTGGCGGCCTCCGATGCAAGTGGTACGACCGCTACGCAGAGTGCTATTGTGTCATTCATCGCTGCAGCTACTGCCACCGATGCGGTGGATGGCCCTCGATCTGTCACCCACGATGCGCCTGTAACCTTCCCACTCGGCCCGACTATCGTAACCTTTAGCGCCACCGACCTATCCGCCAATACCGGACAGGCCCAGGCCACGGTGACTATCACCGATCAGACGCCACCCGTGATTAGCTTAATCGGTGCCAGTTCGATGACCCTCAACGTGGGCGATATCTTCAGCGATCCAGGTCACACCGTTACCGATAATGTCAATGTAGGCTTAAGCGCAACCGTGACCGGCAGTTTCAATACCGACATTGTCGGTCTGTATACGCTAACCTATAACGTGAGCGATACTGCTGGTAATGCGGCGATAATCATCACACGAAGTATCTCGGTTCAGGACAGCGCTGCACCGGTGGTCACACCGCCAGCCAATATCACCGTGGCGACTACCGATGCAGCCGGTACCTCGAACTCCGTTGCTGCCATCAATGTGTTCTTAAATGCTGCCACTGCCACCGATGCGGTCGATGGCTCACGGCCTGTCACCCACGATGCGCCTGTAACTTTCCCGCTCGGTATCACCACGGTCACCTTCAGCGCCACCGACTTATCCGCCAATACTGGACAGGCCCAGGCCACCGTTAACATCACCGATCAGACTCCACCCGTGATCAGCTTAATCGGTGCCAGTTCGATGACCCTCAACGTGGGCGATATCTTCAGCGATCCCGGTCACACCGTTACCGATAATGTCAATGCAGGCTTAAGCGCAACAGTGACCGGCAGTGTCAATACCGACATTGTCGGTCTGTATACGCTAACCTATAACGTGAGCGATGCTGCCGGTAATGCGGCAATAATCATCACACGAAGTATCTCGGTTCAGGACAGCGCAGCACCGGTGGTCACACCGCCGGCCAATATCACCGTCGCAGCCACCAATGCAGTCGGTACCTCGAACACCGTTGCTGCCATCAATGCGTTCTTAAATGCTGCCACTGCCACCGATGCGATCGATGGCCCTCGGTCTGTCACCCACGATGCGCCTGTAACTTTCCCGCTCGGTATCACCACGGTCACCTTCAGCGCCACCGACTTATCCGCCAATACCGGACAGGCCCAGGCAACGGTCAACATCACCGATCAGACGCCACCCGTGATCAGCTTAATCGGTGCCAGTTCGATGACCCTTAACGTGGGTGATATCTTCAGCGATCCCGGTGCGAGCGTTACCGACAATGTCAATGCGGACTTAATCGCAAGCGTGACCGGCAGTGTTAATACCGCTGCGGTGGGTACTTACCCGTTAAATTACAATGTGAGCGATACCGCCGGTAATTTTGCAACACAAATTACGCGCACAGTAAGGGTCGTGGATAATGTCTCTCCTGACGTCACTGCTCCGGTCAATATTACCGTGGCGGCCTCCGATGCAAGTGGTACGACCGCTACGCAGAGTGCTATTGTGTCATTCATCGCTGCAGCTACTGCCACCGATGCGGTGGATGGCCCTCGGCCTGTCACCCACGATGCGCCTGTAACCTTCCCACTCGGCCCGACTATCGTCACCTTCAGTGCCACCGACCTATCCGCCAATACCGGACAGGCCCAGGCCACCGTTAACATCACCGATCAGACGCCACCCGTGATTAGTTTAATCGGTGTTAGTTCGATGACCCTCAACGTGGGCGATATCTTCAGCGATCCAGGTCACACCGTTACCGATAATGTCAATGTAGGCTTAAGCGCAACCGTGACCGGCAGTGTCAATACCGCTGCGGTAGGTACCTACCCTTTAAATTACAATGTGAGCGATACCGCCGGTAATGTTGCAACACAAATAACGCGCACGGTAAGCGTCGTGGATAATGTCTCTCCTGACGTCACTGCTCCGGCCAATATTACTGTGGCGGCTACCGATGCAGCTGGTACGGCGAACACCGCCGATGCCATCAATACCTTCTTAAATGCGGCCACTGCCACCGATGTAGTCGATGGCCCTCGGCCTGTCACCCACGATGCGCCTGTAACTTTCCCGCTCGGTTTGACTACCGTCACCTTCAGCGCCACTGACCTATCCGCCAATACCGGACAGGCCCAGGCCACCGTTAACATCACCGATCAGACGCCACCCGTGATTAGTTTAATCGGTGCCAGTTCGATGACCCTCAACGTGGGCGATATTTTCAGCGATCCAGGTCACACCGTTACCGATAATGTCAATGTAGGCTTAAGCGCAACCGTGACCGGCAGTGTCAATACCACTACGGTGGGTACCTACCCGTTAAATTACAATGTGAGCGATACCGCTGGTAATGTTGCAACACAAATAACACGCACGGTAAGCGTCGTGGATAATGTCTCTCCTGACGTCACTGCTCCGGCAAATATTACTGTGGCGGCTATCGATGCAGTCGGTACGGCGAACACCGCCGCTGCCATCAATACCTTCTTAAATGCGGCCACTGCCACCGATACAGTCGATGGCCCTCGGCCTGTCACCCACGATGCGCCTGCAGTATTCCCGCTTGGTATTACAACGGTCACCTTCAGTGCCACCGACCTATCCGCCAATACCGGACAGGCCCAGGCCACCGTTAACATCACCGATCAAACGCCACCCGTGATTAGCTTAATCGGTGCCAGTTCGATGACCCTTAACGTGGGTGATATCTTCAGCGACCCAGGTCATATCGTTACTGATAATGTCAATGTAGGCTTAAGCGCAACTGTGATGGGCAGTGTCAATACCGCTATTGTCGGTCTGTATACGCTAACCTATAACGTGAGCGATACTGCTGGTAATGCGTCAATAATCATCACGCGCAGTATCTCGATTCAGGATAGTAATGCACCGGTGGTCACACCGCCGGCCAATATCACCGTCGCGGCAACCGATGCAGCCGGTACGGCAAACTCCGTTGCTGCTATCAATGCGTTCTTAAATGCGGCCACTGCCACCGATGCAGTCGATGGCCCTCGGTCTGTCACCCATGATGCGCCCACAACCTTCCCGCTCGGTTTGACCACGGTCACCTTCAGCGCCACTGACTTATCCGCCAATACCGGACAGGCCCAGGCCACCGTTAACATCACCGATCAAACGCCACCCGTGATTAGCTTAATCGGTGCCAGTTCGATGACCCTTAACGTGGGTGATATTTTCAGCGACCCAGGTCACACCGTTACCGATAATGTCAATGTAGGCTTAAGCGCAAGCGTGACCGGCAGTGTTAATACCGCTATTGTCGGTCTGTATACGCTAACCTATAACGTGAGCGATGCCGCCGGTAATGCGGCGATAATAGCTACGCGCAGTGTTTCGGTTCAGGACAGCGCTGCACCGGTGGTCACACCGCCGGCCAATATCACCGTGGCAGCCACCAATGCAGCCGGTACGGCGAACTCCGTTGCTGCCATCAATGTTTTCTTAAGTGCAGCTACTGCCACCGATGCGATCGATGGCGTGCGCACGGTCACCCACGATGCGCCGGTAACTTTCCCACTCGGTATCACCACGGTCACCTTCAGCGCTACCGACTTATCCGGCAATACAGGACAGGCCCAGGCCACCGTTAATATCACCGATCAGACGCCACCGGTGATTAGTTTAATCGGTGCCAGTTCGATGCCCCTTAACGTGGGTGATATCTTCAGCGATCCCGGTGCGAGCGTTACCGATAATGTCAATGCGGGCTTAAGCGCAAGCGTGACCGGCAGTGTTAATACCGCTATTGTCGGTCTGTATACGCTAACCTATAACGTGAGCGATGCTGCCGGTAATGCGGCGATAATAGCTACGCGCAGTGTTTCGGTTCAGGACAGCGCTGCACCGGTGGTCACACCGTCAGCCAATATCACCGTCGCAGCCACCAATGCAGCCGGCACGGCGAACACCGCTGCTGCCATCAATGCGTTCTTAAATGCTGCTACTGCCACCGATACGATCGATGGCGTGCGTACCGTCACCCATGATGCGCCGGTAACTTTCCCGCTCGGTATCACCACGGTGACCTTCAGTGCCACCGACCTATCCGCCAATACCGGACAGGCCCAGGCCACCGTTAACATCACCGATCAGACGCCACCCGTGATTAGCTTAATCGGTGCCAGTTCGATGACCCTTAACGTGGGTGATATCTTCAGCGATCCAGGCAGTAGTGTGAGCGACAATGTAGATGTGGGTCTGGTTGCTACTGTAATCGGTAATGTAAACACCGCTATACCAGCGACCTACATCCTAAGCTACAATATAAACGATGCCGCAGGCAATGCGGCGATAACTGTCACTCGCAGTCTGACTGTACTGACCGTACAGGACAATGCAGTACCGGTAGTCACACCGCCGGCCAATATCACCGTCGCAGCCACCAATGCAGCCGGTACCGCGAATACCGTCGCAGCCATCAATACTTTCTTAAATGCTGCCACAGCCACCGATGCGGTGGATGGACCTCGGCCTGTCACCCTCAATGCGCCAGTAACCTTCCCGCTTGGTATCACCACAGTCACCTTCAGTGCCACCGACCTATCCGGCAATACCGGACAGGCCCAGGCCACAGTTAATATCACCGATCAGACATCACCCGTGATCAGCTTAATCGGTGCCAGTTTGATTGCCCTTAATGTGGGCGATATCTTCAGCGATCCCGGTCACACCGTCACCGATAACGTCAATGAGGGCTTAAGCGCAATCGTGACCGGCAGTGTCAATACCGCTATTGTCGGCCTGTATACTCTGACCTATAACGTGAGCGATGCTGCTGGTAATGCCGCCGTTACGGTAATTCGTAGCGTGAACATCACCACTAGTGTAAACGCTCCACCTGTTATTACAGCACCAATGGATATTGTCATCCCATCACTGGGGGCTGTTACACCCGTTACGTTTGGAGCAGTAGAAGCAATCGATGATGAGGATGGTGTGATATTAGCTTCTCCAGACAACAGCGGGCCTTTTGTTCCAGGCCGTCACCCAATTTTGTGGTCTGCAACCGATTCCTCTGGGAATACAGGATTAGCAATACAATTCGTTGATGTGCTGCCACTGGTAGAGTTCCCTCCTGATCAGTTGTCAGAGCCAGGGATGATGCTATCTATCCCTGTCATTCTTAATGGATTGCCAGCAATCTATCCAGTAGAAGTAAATTATGATGTTTTTGAAGGCAGCAGTTCTATAGCTAGCGATTCTGGCAGCATTTTGGTAATAGAGGGAATCGAAGGATATTTTGATTACATGATGCCAGCTTCCGGTGATATTACATTTGAAATAACCAGCGTAATGAATGCCGTGAAGGGACCAATGGCAACGCATAAGGTAACTGTAATTAACCAAAATGTAGAACCGCTTTCGATATTGGAAATCACACAAAATAGTTTATTAACCCGCATTATTGCAAAAGATGCTGGACCGGTCACAGTAAAAAATACTGTGCAAGACACTAATCCTTTAGACACCCATTCCTTTGACTGGAGCCAGACAGATAATGTTCTGCTAGCTTCCAACCCTGGCTTATCAGACTCCCAGTTTACCTTCGAGCCTTCTAGTCTATCCCCGGGATTAGTTAAAATTAACGTAAAAGTGACTGATAACGGTGGACTGTTTACCAGCATCGAAACCAGTTTTAAAGTACTCAATACAGCCCCAGTTTTTATAGAAAAACAAGACAGTGATGGTGACGGCATAGATGATGAAATAGAAGGATATGATGATAGTGATAACGATGGCATTCCAGATTATCTGGATGGAGTAGAAAATTTATCGGCAATGCAAGGTAAGGAAGGAATCTCTGATAAATGGTTACTGAATGTTCAACCCGGGCTGGCTATACGTTTGGGTGACATCCCGCTTTTAGCCGATCAGCATACCGCAAATATAACTGCGCAGGATATCGAAAATATTGCAGGTTCATTCGGTGGTGTCGTTCCAGCAGAAGCTATCGATACATTTACGAATACAGGTGGATATTTTGATTTTGAAATTACTGGATTAACCTCGGTGGGTCAGTCTGCGTTGATCGTAATACCTCAGTATGCTGCTATCCCGGCTAATGCAGCATACCGAAAGTATACGACGATTAATGGATGGATGGATTTCGTTGAAGATAGCAAAAATAAACTGTCATCGGCAGTCGGTGAAGAAGGTGTTTGCCCAGCACCTGGTGACTCTGCGTATCAGCATAATGATGGTTTAGTCGAAGGTGATTATTGTGTCCAACTGTTAATAGAAGACGGTGGTCCGAATGATGCTGATAGTCTAAAAAATGGCGTTATCGCAGATCCAGGCGGGGTTGCTGTAGCAGCAATCAAGGAAGCAGATCCGGTTATACCTGCCCCTGCGAATACCAGCTCTGGAGGAGGAAGTATTAATATACTAACTCTGATATTGCTGTTAGGCATGTACCGGTTACAGCTTCGATATAGAAACAGAGATCGATAAATTCATAAAGACAGATAACCAGAGCATAAACCCTGAACATCGATTTGAGGCAATGATTTGAGCGGTATAGCGCTGAGCTATTGCTTCAAGGTCTTCATCCAGCTCAATACTCAGAAAAGAACTCTGCCCCGTCAATAATCGGTCGATACGACTGGATAGGGATTGCCATTGTGCCTGAGGGACATCAAAGTAACGTCCAAGATTAATCAGGGTACGCTGTTTTACTTTACCGTTTATCCGCTCTGATTCGACCAGTCTAAATGATTTGTAAGGTTCACCAGTCTTGCTGGCTTTAATGGTGGTGCATCGAATATACATGGCGATATAATTTCATAAATACCAGCACTATTTTGGTAAATAAATCACATATAAACCATTTTATGGCACTACATTTCGAGATCAAAAAACTAAACTATTGATATTGTTACGTTTAATAATTCTGAATCGGTAAAAACCGACATTTTTTAGATGTTATTAGGATGAAAAATCGAAAGATGGGCTAGCTACCTTCGATCAAATCAGCCTGAAACCATTTTTTGGAATAAATTCTGTTAATCAACAGGTTTTGACCTGGTGGTAGAGTCTAATTACAGGTGTTACTTTCTTTTTATTTTTTCTACAATTACTGCGGCATTGGCATCAATTCTGCCACGTACTCGAACATAATTACCTGGTTTAGGATTTTTTATGATTCGAGTTTCTGAATCTATTATTAACTCCAATCCATTAAGTGCCCATCTTTTGTTCAAGACCCCGTGTAAGCGTATGCGAGCTCCAGTTATTTTCGGTGCTTTAGTTCCTTTTTCATCACGTGCACCTTCATTTATCCATTGAGCTATACGATTAATTTCGATATCAGATAAAAAAGGTGGACCATTAAAAGGCATACGTGGTTGGGAATATCCTATAATTTTTCGGTAAAGCTCGCTAGCCAGGGCATTACCTGGAACCACTCTAGCTCGGTCAATTATTGATATTGTTTCAGAATATGAATCTAGCCGATAACTCTCAGGTGGGTCCCCCATTAACCCTCCTGGTATATGACACATCGCACAGCGCCCTAATAAAATCGGTGCAATATCCGTATAGGTTAAAGGTGACGGAAGACATTGCTGAACAGGGGCTAAGCTAAATATTGAAATAAATAGTAAATGTCTTAAAGTTGTGAGCATCGAATAAATTTACTTAAAATAGCATTAGTTTCATTGTTTATACAAAGGCTTGCTACTACAGTCTAATGGCTGAGTCCCATAGTTACTCTAAGGATAATTTATATCCTTTATTTAGGATATAATCCATAACTAAAGTTTGCAATATTATTCAAGAGCTAACTACAGGCGAAGGTTGATAGTTGGTTAGGGTTTTGGTCTAAAATTTAGTAGACTAGCAAAGATGCTGAGAAGGTATAGACCTTTATTAATGAACTGGTTTAAAGCAAAAGGTCTATTCTCCAGTGGTATTGTTGAGGGTTTTAATAACAAAGCTTTTCTGACTACCAGAAAAGCCTATGGATTTAGAACGTTTTATGCTGAACAAATCGCCCTGTATAATACACTTGGGGCATTACCGGCGCCGGAAACTACCCACAAATTTTTCTGAGGAGTCCAAAATATAAAAGTCAGGTATAAAAATACGCCCACAAATATTTGCAGCTGAAATTTTTGAGATATTTCGAAAAAAAACCCGCAAAGAAATATTCCTAGATGAAATGATCGTCCGCTTCATAGGCCGCTTCATAGGCCGCTTTCATATCGGCTTTCAGTTTCTGGACAAGGGCAAATTTTTTAGCTGCACGCTGTTCATAAAGCTCTATTTCATTCATCAGTTTCTCCGCGTGATAAAGGGAGAATCATCCGGGGAGATTCTCCCATTGGGTTAAAATAAAAAGTAAAGTTAAGGTGAAATAGTTAAATGCCCATTCAGACATTCCTGTTTAACTAACAAGGCCATTCGTTCTTCATCGATGTTGATTTGAGTTCCACATTGATTAATATCGGACAGGTGTGTTTAATTGCGTTCCACAAGTAAGGAGCATCACCGATCAATGGCTGCTGAAATGTCAATTGAGGTGTTTTACCTGAAATCCATTCACCTTGTAGCGGAGCATCTTTAACAGGCTGTGTGGCTTCAACGACTAGGTTGCATAGCCAATGCTTAGTTCGATATTTATTACATTATTCTGAATCTCTAGAGGTTCTAAAAACTGCCCCTTAAGCCTTGTTACAATTTTTATTATTTGTTCATCAGTGACTGACCTGTTGGAAACTAGAATAAACTCATCTCCATAGACGACCCAGTCGATCTTTTTGAGTGGCTTAAGCCAGTTGGTAAAGGCTTTTGATTCAGCCAATACCTGATGCTCACCGAAGAGCTTCAACTCACCCGACTGATCGGCTTCGTTGAGTTTTTCCAGAAACAGCCGTCGGAACAGGCGCGACAATACCCGTACTGGCAGGAAGAACCCCGCTCGACAGGGAATCCACTGTTTACCATCCAGAGAAAGACCACCACCGGGTACGATGCCGTGCACATGCGGGTGATGTATCATTGACGAACCCCAGATGGGCAACACCAGAGTGAAGCCTATCCGCGCCCCCAGATGCTTCGGATCAGCAGCAATAGTTTGCAGTGTCTTTGCCGCCGTTTTGAACAGGATGGTGTAGATCACCAACTTGTTGCTATAGGCCAGCACACTGATGGGAGCGGGTAGTGTAAAGACCAGGTGATAATACTCAACCGGCAACAGGTCGACCTGCCGCGCTTCGAGCCAGCGATGGGCAGCACTACCCTGACACTTAGGGCAATGTCGGTTACGGCAGGAGTTGTAGGCAATTTGCTGGTGACTACAATGTGAGCATTGCAGTACATGACCACCGAGTTCAGCACTTCGGCAGGTCTCGATAGCTGACATCACCTTTAGTTGATCAAGGCTGATATGCCCTTGATGTGCCTGCCGCCATGTAGTCCCTCTGGCACGGAAAATATCCGCGACTTCCAGGGTCTGTCGGGGCATGACATCACGCTACGTCGAGGGTGGCAAGATCTCCAGTGGGCTGGTCACTTCCTGTAACATATCAGTGGCGACCTGGGCATACAGGGTGGTGGTCTCCAGTTTGCTATGGCCGAGCAATACCTGTATCAGCCAGATATCTACTTTCTGTTCCAGTAAATGAGTGGCAAACGAATGTCTGAGCAAATGCATAGTGACGCGCTTTTCAATCTCTGCAGTGACGGCAGCAGCACAAATAGCACGAGATAACTGACGACCGCGTAATGGATTCACTGGGTTCTGACCGGGAAATAACCAGCCGCCTGCAAGCAACAAACCTTTGGCCTGTCCTGCCTGCCACCAGTCTCTCAGGATCTTCAGTAAGACCGGTGACAACATGGCGTAACGATCCTTACGACCTTTGCCCTGTTCCACATGCAAGGTCATACGTTTACTGTCGATATCGCTGATTTTAAGAGCCAGTACTTCACTCCGTCGAAGACCTGCTCCATAAGCGATGGAGAAAGCCGCTTTGTACTTCAGGCTGACGGTAGCAGCCAGTAACCAACTGACTTCATCCCGACTCAAGATGATGGGTAACTTACGGGGAACTGGAACCGTTTTTAGTTTATCCACCACGCGCTGTCGATCCAGCGTGACTTCAAATAAAAACCGCAGTGCAGTAACCGTGGCATTGATGGTAATACGAGAGGTTCTCTGATCGACCCAATATGATAGCGAGCTCACGAGCACTTTTTTCTTTGGAAAGCGTTTCTACGCTCTGGCGATCCTGTAATGAGTAAGTTTTACCCTGATTGAGTAAAGGCCAGTCAGCATGAATACTTTGATCAAGCCAGAGAGAGTAGCCTTCGAGAGTTCCTGGATATTGCTGACAGACTTCAAAAATACTCAAACAAATTTTATTGCCTAACGGTGACAGCATATTAACCGGGTCGGCATAATTCTGAGGTTCATCCAATAGGGTTATACCTCTCCTGTTAACTACCTCAATGGCATGGTCTAATGACCATGCGCTCTGTTGCTTCCTGCTGTTCTGAAGGCAGGTTTGGCAGCCATTAAATAGCTTGCTAAGCTTGACTTCATTGGCATCGTGGAAGGTTGAGTTACAGATTGTGCATAAGGCAGTAAAAGGTGTATGGCTCGATGTACCTTTTAACTGTCCTGAAACAAATTTCAACTGATTGCTGGTTTTTTTCTGTAACCACCTGCGATACAGGTCGGTCCTGTCTTCAATTAACCGGCGTGGTGATTTCACCTGGCAATACGGGCAATCATCAGGTGTACCTGAGGATTTGTCGGTAATCGAAGGATATCGCCAGACCTGTTGCAGGATTCGGTAAACCTGGAACCCGCAAGAATGTTCAACCCAGTGCTTATGGGAGACCCGTATTGTGCGACTAGATAGTTCTTTATTATGTTCTACCATCGACCATTCACCATCTCGAGCCTGTTTGAGTCGTTCATTTGCTTCAGAAAAAGTCATACATTTGCTATATCGTTTCATGATGACTTTCTCCCTGTCCGCTATCTTCACTGAAGTCAAACTCTAGCTGTACGGGTTCTTTACAATCATATTGCGCATCATTTGCCGCCAAACGATTGATAAGATCTGCTTTCAGTATCTGGAACCTGTCCATTTGAGTTGATTTCCAAAAGCCCACAACAAAAACGCTATCATTTGATTGATAATGATTAAGTGGATTCTTTATATTATCCCAATGAAAGGCATCAATTAGTGTTCCCTGGTTTAACAGTCTCAAATTCCAGTAACAGACATCACTACCCGTTCGACAGCATTCACACATAAAGACATCGGCGGTAAAGCTGACAATTGTTAAAGGTTTATAACGGGTGAGCAGGATAGGGGTTACATTTGATCCATAAATTTTCATGACTGCCCCCCTGCATTTTGATTGAGCAAGTTCTCAAAGGCTGAACCATCTCTTCGAGTCAGGTTGGGGACATAACGGCTATACACCTTGAATAACATTTCGGTATTTACATGGCCGAGTTGTTTTGCGATCCATTCAGGGTTTTCACCGGCAGCCATCCACAGGGTGGCTGCGGTATGCCTAGTTTCATAAAGTCTTCGCCGTTTTAGCCCGAGATAATCCAGCATGGGATACCACACTCGATTGCAAACATTGCGGTTATCGAGAAATGTACCGAGTCTGTTACAGAATACATAGTCGTGTTGACTGGTTACTTTGTGTTGCTGTTGAAGAGAATCAAGAAGAGGTGTCGTCATGTCTATAACTCGGTAAGAACCATCATTCTTGGTGTATTCAACCCGACCGTGTACGATGGTTTCCCGAACCAGGATATGTTTACGCTCAAAGTCCACATGCTCCCAGCGAAGACCGGTTACCTCACCACTGCGCATGCCGGAGAAAAAGCGTAACTTGAAATATAGTCGGAAATCGGCACGTACATGTTTCAAGAAAAGGTTCACTTCATCCAGCGATAAAGGATGAATATCGGTTCTTTTCTCTTTTAACATTTTGATTCCGTCAAAAGGATTGCTAAAATCAAATCGGTCAGTTGCTTCACGCATCATCAAACGAAAAATCTTCAGGATTTTATTGACGGTGGCGGCGGTTCTTTCTTTACCAGTTTCGGGTGAGGCTTTGGCGAGTGTAGCCCGAAACTGTAAAATATCGGCCTTGGTGATGTGGCTGACCACTTTTTCACCAAAGGCTGGCAGGATGTGGCATTCAAAAATGGAAACAATGCTACTGTGGTAGCTGTGACGCCAGGTCGGCATCATTTCATCAAACCACTGTTCCTTGAACTTGGATACGGTTGGAACAACTTGGCCAGAATGCAGAGATTTTATGTGTTCAGATCGGTTTTCAAATTTTGCGACCATAGGGCTTGTGGGAAAATAGTCTGCATAGTTGAACTGACCGAGAGTGATGGAGGCTTCTATCTTTTTAGCGATCACCTCCAGCTTTTTTCGGTTCTCTCTGGTGTCGTCTAAAGTTGTTTGCTCTCTACAACGTATACCGAAGAGTTTAAAATCGAAGAATAGCTTTCCTGATTCTTTACGAGTTCGGACGCTAGCCATTGCACATTCCTCCGCTTGCCATAGGGATGGCAAAGTCACTCTCACAACTAACCTTGGCCATATCTTCTTCAATGTTTTCCCAGAGGTATAAAGTTTTGCGACCACCAAATGGTTTTATGTAATGGCGGCCTTCAAAAAGGACGCTATCTTTTAATGAAGTACGAATAGTTCGTGGGTTATATTTGATGCGCTCAGATAGTTCATCGGTTGTTAAATATGTTAAAGACATTTACTTACCTCTAATATTGGAATAATTCGTACAAAATGTATGAATTAAATACATAATAGATATTAAATGTACATTAGTCAATAAATTTGTATGAAATTACTACATAAATTACAATAGATTGAAATTTTGAGAGATATTGAGATGATCCGGTGTAATTTGTCTACAATGATGGGAGCAAGAAAATTAAAAGTCAGTGATGTCGAAAGAGAGACGGGTCTTCATAGGCATAAAATAACCGCTCTATATAAAGAAACCGCTGTTAAAGTTGATTTAGATACGATTGATAAGCTCTGCGAGTTTTTTGATTGCTCTGTGGGGGAGCTTTTTGAGAAAGTTGCTGGTTAAATTGGTTTATTCAAAGCCATGCAGTTCCCTATGCTTACGTAAATACTGTTTATGTTCAGAGGTTAATTTATCAGGGTGAATAATTGGTTTCTCGATATTTAACCCCAGGCACTCAATAGTTTCATTGGTTAGTTTTTCCAGGATAGCTTTACCACTGTTATCAAAAGAAATCATTCCCTTGTCAAATAAAGAGTCCCAGCTAACTGAAAGTAATAACCCATTAAATGGATCACCTTTTTGTCCAGGAGTTGATTTACTCCAGGGTAGAATATGAGAAGCAATGAGTAACTTAGGTTCACTTAAGCTACTAACTGCGCAATGACCTCCCCAGTATTTCAACAAGAGTTCTCTAAATTTCCCCTGATTAATTCGATACTTCGCAATAACTTCACGCTCTTCACCATAAAATCCTTCAAGTGAAGTAGCTAAGTTCTCAGCTTCATTTTTTAATGATTCAATGACGAAGGTAAGCGGCAAATAGATTTATTAAATAAAGAGTTGCAGCACCATCAATTTGGAGCAGATCGAGAGACGTTTCGCTTTGCCAGCGAATGGATGCCTGAGTATAGGGATTATTCGCGATTTTTTGAAGAGGTTGTTAAAACGCCTGGTATTGGCGATGAACTTTCCCTTTTTGATGCTGAAATGAGTGAAAAGTCCCTCAGGGTTCGTGATGAACTCATGTCCAAGCTTCTTGATGAGGATGAACTTCGGGCTATGCGAGATTTAGAGTGTATTGCAGACTATCGCAATTATCGTCGGTATGAAATCTATAAAGAAGTGGAAGGTAAGGCTCCAATTCCGCTTAGTGAATATGGTAAGTTTACATTACAACGGCTCTTATGATGAATCATTGAAATCGATATTTGAGTCTTGGTGGTTTGAAGAAGGTGCCCCTGTGTGCCCGGTTTGGTTTTGGGGGGATCTTGATTATTCTGGAATGGCAATTCTTAAAGTTTTACGTCAGCGATTCGAGAATGTGCAAGCATGGCCAGAGGGATATGCACCGTTATTCCAGCTACTGGAAGATGGGGGTGGCCATGCTCCGGATAGTGCTGATAAGTCAGACCAAGTAGATCCGGTTTTTACAGGGTGTTTATATGCAGATAATAAGCTGCTTCCAGCTATTCGTCATTATGGTAAATTTGTTGATCAAGAAATTGTTTGATCAGGTTTTTTAGCTATTTCAATATTGTGTCGTGACATTGGGACGGCCTATAGTAGTCTAACAGCACTGAACAAAAGTTATAAAATACTGTGGATATGACAATTTTTTTATGAATGCTCAACTAGCTTAAGCCTGTGTGGCATTCACAATATAGTTAAAATTGAACTCAGGAATTTTTAAAATATACTCTGGAATGATCTAGATATTATTACTGACTTTTCCGGTATGTGAAAGTGATCAAATTAAATGATGGGTTAAAAGACCTGTTTTTGATAAAATTATCTGATCGGATAGAAAAAAGCCCCCTTAAATAACTTGAAAATTACTTAAGAGGGCAGTCTCCTATATTCTGAGAAGAAAAAAGAGAGACAAAATCCGATGCCATGAGTTTTTTAATGATGCCAGTTTTTATGATTTTCTGTTTCAGGTTGACATAGATATCGCCTCTGAAATGCAAATTCGGACATGTCAATATTGTGGATAATGCCATGATTGAGCAATTCTGGCGTAGCCTGAAATATGAAAAGGTATACTTGAAAGCTTATGAATCAATAAAAGGTGCTCGTGTTGTAGTTAAACATGGGTCAGTGTAAGAAAAGCTTCCAATTTTATTGTGATTATTTAGTCCGTCCCTGGGCTAATAATCCAATAGTGATGTACTCGTTTTTTTGGAATTAATGAATGTGTTCACTTAGTCAAATAATCAGTGAGGCACAGATAGGGCACAACTAGGGCACAGAGGCTTTTAGAGGGTATTTTTAAAGGGCGTTAATCGGTAGGAATTAGAGTGATTTTGATTAGAGCTTGAATTCAATTAATGACCCCATCACTACTTCAATGTCATCAATATATTTATCCCAGCTAGCAGCTTTAAACTAGCCGAAAATTCAAAAAATAAATACAAATTAGAATATAAAGTTGGGATGGAAACAAAACAGCCACTTATGTAAGTGGCTGTTTTATAAAGGTAATATGGTGGCTACACCGGGATTTGAACCTGGGACCCCATCATTATGAGTGATGTGCTCTAACCAGCTGAGCTATGTAGCCTAAATTTTTTTTCTTCGGTTGAGTGATCTGGTCAAAATCGAGCCAACTGCCAAATCTTTTTTAACCCTTGAAGATGAAAATCCCAACCAGATTTTTCTCTTCATTTTCAGCTACGACCCATACCTTATGAGTGATGTGCTCTAACCAGCTGAGCTATGTAGCCTTGTATTTTCGAAGGAGGCGGATTTTCCCTTTTAATGCCTGTTTTGTCAAGCCTTTAGACATTAAATCTGAAGTGTATGACATCACCTTCAATCATGATGTAGTCTTTTCCTTCTAATCGCCATTTCCCGGCGTCTTTACAGCCCTGTTCGCCGTTGTATTTAATGAAGTCATCATAGGCCATGACTTCGCCCCTGATAAAGCCTTTTTCAAAGTCTGTGTGGATTTTTCCAGCAGCCTGTGGAGCTGTGTCACCGATGGATATAGTCCAGGCCCTGACTTCCTGTACGCCCGCGGTGAAATAGGTCTGTAGCTTTAACAGGTGATAGCCAGCATGGATGACGCGATCCAGGCCGGGTTCTTCCAGTCCCAGTTCCTGTAAAAACTCTGCAGCATCTTCTGCATCCAGTTCTGCGATCTCTGCTTCTATGGATGCACATACGGGTACTACGTCAGCTCCTTCTTTTGCGGCGTATTCATTGACCTGATCAAGATATGGGTTGTTTTCAAAGCCATCTTCAGCCACGTTGGCGATATAGAATACCGGTTTAGCAGAGATCAGGTGTAAATCATGTAGCCATTTATGCTCATTTTCATCGATCTCCATGCTACGTGCAGGATTGCCTTTATTTACGTGTGCCTGGATTTTTTGCATGAAGGCGAGTTTGGCTTTAGCGTCCTTGTCGTTTGATTTGGCCAGCTTGGTGGCGCGTTCGGTTTGACGGTCGATAGATTCCATGTCAGCCAGCAATAATTCGGTGTTGATAGTGTCTATGTCACTGAGCGGATCGATGTTGTTATTAACGTGTACGATGTCTTCATCTTCGAAACATCTGACGACCTGTGCGATGGCGTCGGTATCGCGGATGTGTCCGAGAAATTGATTGCCTAGCCCCTCACCTTTTGATGCGCCTGCAACAAGGCCTGCTATATCGACAAATTCCATGGTGGTTGGAATGGTTTTTTTAGGCTGCACGATATCAGCCAGTTGGTCCATGCGTTTGTCGGGCACTTCTACGATGCCTACATTGGGATCAATGGTGCAGAACGGATAGTTTTCTGCGGCTATACCTGCTTTTGTCAGTGAGTTGAATAGAGTTGATTTACCGACGTTAGGTAATCCGACGATGCCACATTTGAAGCCCATGATAGTTCCTGATGATTAGTTGGCTGATATTTATTTGGTGTGTAATTGCTGCATGGCTTTTTCGAACTCTCCAGACAGTAGAGTTGGCATGATTTTTATTGCTTGCCAACTGGCGTCTTCAATCCTTTCAAGATCTATTTTTGAAGGTGCTTTTAAGACGTAATTTACGACCTGGTTTCGATCACCGGGGTGACCTATGCCTATGCGTAGCCTGATAAATTCTTTACCAAGATGGTTGATGATGTCACGTAGGCCGTTGTGGCCGCCGTGTCCGCCAGATTTTTTCAGGCGATTATCACCGGGTTCGAGATCCAGTTCATCATGCATAACGAGGATCTGTTCGGGTGATATTTTGAAATATTTGGATAGTGCAGCCACAGATTGACCGCTTTTGTTCATGAAAGTAGTGGGTTTTAACAGGTAAATGTCTTTGCCCGAACTATTGATTTTACCAACTTCGCCGTGGAAGCGGGTTTCATTGCGTAGTGCGATCGAGTGATCGCGTGCAATTTCATCGACTAACCAGAAACCGGCATTGTGCCGGGTAGAATGATAATTGGCCCCGGGATTACCGAGGCCAACAATCAAACGTATGTCTGCCTTTTGGGCTGCCATAACGGATAGAGGTTTACTCTTCAGTAGCCTCTTCGTCACCTTCTTCAGCAACAGGAGCTTCAGGATCAACATCGGCCACTTCACGAGTTTTGTGTACAGCAGCAACACCTGTGTCATGATCTTCACCATGAGTCAGAGCAACAATCTCAACACCTTTAGGCATTTTGATGTCTGACAGGTGCAGGCTTTCACCCAGATTCAGATTTTCTACATCCAGTTCCAGAAATTCTGGTAGATTTTTAGGAAGGCACATGATTTCAATTTCACTTTGCAGATGGTTCAGCAGGCCGCCTTCCATTTTAACGCCGTGACAGTTTTCTTCGTTAAGGCAGTGAATAGGAACGGTAACGTGAATGACCTTCTTCTGGTCAATACGTAGGAAATCAGCATGCATAATCAATTGCTTGTAAGGATGACGTTGTAGATCACGCAGAATGACTTCTTCTTTTTTGCTCTTGCCAACTTTCATAGACAGGATCTGGGTATAGATCGTTTCGTTGTCGAGTTGGTTCAAAAAGTCGTTGTGGTCCAGGTTAATGGATACAGGATCTGTATTACCACCATAAATAATTGCAGGAACCAGACCGGCCTTTCTCAGGCGGCGGCTCGCACCTTTCCCCAAGTCAGTACGAGGTTCTGCAGTAAGTTCGATTTTATCGGACATTAAAGTTCTCCAGTTAAATAAAAAATCACCTTACGGTGATTATAAAGCTCCCCTGCGACCGGGGAACAAGTAGCTAAACACTCTGAATAGCTATTGAAACACAACAGGTAAATGTTGTGATCGTTAGTCCATGTATAGTGAACTAACAGATTCGTCAAAATGAATGCGGCGAATAGTTTCAGCCAGCATCCAGGCCATCGATACAGTTCTGATTTTGTCGCAGGCCTGAGCTTCTTCAGACAGTGGGACAGTATCGGTAACAATCAGTTTGTTAATAACTGAATTGTTTAAATTTTCAATCGCTTTTCCGGATAATACCGGGTGCGTGCAGTAGGCGAATACACCCGATGCGCCGTGTTCTTTCAAGGCATTAGCTGCCTGACATAATGTTCCTGCTGTATCGACCATGTCATCCACAATAATGCAGGTTTTACCCTTTACGTCACCGATAATGTGCATGACTTTAGCCTCATTAGGCTTGGGACGGCGTTTATCAATAATTGCCAGTTCTGCATCACCCAGTTGTTTAGCTACTGCGCGTGCTCTAACAACACCGCCTACGTCAGGTGATACCACGATCATATTGGGGTATTCCTGCTTCCATATATCACTCATCAAAATAGGTGAGGCATATACATTATCAACAGGGCGGTCAAAAAATCCCTGAATCTGATCAGCATGTAAATCGACCGTTAATACACGGTCAACACCGACACTGGTCAACATGTTTGCAACCACCTTGGCGGTGATGGCTACTCGTTGTGAACGTACGCGACGATCCTGCCTGGCATATCCAAAATAAGGAATGACGGCTGTAATACGATGAGCTGAAGCGCGTTTCATTGCGTCAATCATCACCAGCAATTCCATCAGATTATCATTGGTGGGTTTGCATGTTGGTTGAACGATGAAAACATCCTTACCGCGTACATTTTCACGAATTTCTACGGAAATCTCTCCATCGCTAAAGCATTCGACAGAAGCTTGTCCCATAGAGATATCAAGGTGTTTTGTTATGGCAGTTGCCAGCTTGGGGTTAGCATTCCCCGTAAACACCATCATGTTATGTGCGACGATACCGACCATCAGATTTCTACACTAGATTAAAAAAAATAATGGCTTGGGCCGGTAAGAAGAGAAATATTCAAACTTGTAGGCCGTTAGCGCGTTTAAAATCGTTTTAGACGATTTTGATGAACCTGTAACGGTTCAAGTTCTGCTGAGGTTTCGTGTTTAAACTAAGCTTCAACAGAGTACTCAATATGGCTGGGCCGGCAGGATTATGTCGGACTCCTGTCCTCCACCCTTCGGGCCGCTTACGCGTTTAAAATCGTTCCAGACGATTTTATCGAACCTGTAACGGTTCAAATCCTGCCGAGGTCTTCGTAGTAAATACGTACTAGACTTCAACAGTTTAGATAAAATGGCTGGGCCGGCAGGATTCGAACCTACGCATGCTAGGATCAAAACCTAGTGCCTTACCGCTTGGCGACGGCCCAATAAAATTTTATTTATCTGCTTCAAAGCAGATATCAGTGACGGGGTTTGAATCTAGCCCTTCGGCTACAAATCCTGTCCACTTTTCAGGAATTTGCGATTTTACAATATTTGCTTTTTCAGCACTATCAAAAATTGCAAAAATACAGGCTCCTGTGCCTGTCATTCTGGCCGGACTAAACTGGTTGAGCCAATTCAGTGCTTTTTGTATCTCAGGATACAGTTCGCAGGCAACCGGTTGGCATACATTTCGACCACTGCCTTCCAGAAAGGCGCGTATTGTGATGGGATGGCAATCCCGTGTCAAATGCTTAGATGAAAAAATTTGCTCTGTAGACACAAAAACTTGCGGATGAATGACTAAAAACCAGCTTTTTGGCAAATTTATAGCTTTTAGTTCATCACCAACACCTTCTGCCCAGGCATTTTGTCCAAATATGAAAATGGGAATATCTGCGCCTAACTGTAATCCAATCTTTTGTAATTCGATTGAATCCAGTTGTAGATCCCATAAGTAATTTAATGCCATCAGTGTTGTGGCAGCATTTGAACTTCCCCCACCCAGACCTCCACCCATTGGAATATTCTTCTTGATAGAGATATTAACACCCTGGGTGGTTGAACAATGTTGTTGAAGTAATTTTGCAGCTTTTATGATGAGATCATCTTTTTCGGCAACCTGCTCATTGCCACTGATGCGCTGAATCTTACTTTCGGTTTTACTAAAAGTTAGTGTGTCATGCAGGTCTATGATTTGAAATGCAGTTTGCAGGTCATGATATCCATCTTCCCGTTGACCGGTAATGTGCAGCATCAGGTTGAGTTTGGCTGGAGATTCAAGCTGTAAGGATCTGGGCATGTTAATTTTTGAAGCTGGGAAATAAATCAGTGGTGGTTGTGTTTTGCTGGGCCTGCCACTGATCAATAACGATCTTTAACGCAAGGTTTTGCCTTTTCATGTAAATTTTATGAGGCAGGGTGGGATTGTTGTAGTTGGCAAGCAGAGATTCTTTATATTGTAGAAAGTTAATGCGCCAGTTGTCCTGTAGCAGGGTAAGTGCTTTGCCTGAGCTGTCGATATCCGGGAGATAACCTGAATTGTCATGGTTTATGCCTTTTATCCACGATTCAAGCCCCTCAACGGGTATTGACCAGCCGGTAGATTGCAGTAATACCTGTTCCGCATTCAGGCCAGAGTAATTTTTCCCTTCTGAAGTTACTAGCGTTACCTGAGAATCCTTTTTATCTAGTTGAATCAACCCCTGACCCAGTGGGGCTTCTAATTTGAGTGTGGAGTGATTTTTACCAAGCTTCCAGTCTAATCCCAGGTTATAAACATCATCATCGACAAACAGTGCCACTCGACCACGAATTTCCCAGTTGTGAATTGTGGAAAGCTGCTGTTGGCGTTGAGACCAGAGTTCATGGCTTTCATCGGTAACAGGTTCAGATGTGTCAGGCGTTGTTACGCAGCCACCTAGCACTAAGATGAGTGCAGACAATACAAATAAACGGAACATTCTAATAAACGGGTTTATTTTTGATTAAAACGTTTCATTGTTTTAAGAATATTTCTGTCCTTTGGCGATTTTTTTAAAGCTCTATTCCAGATGCCTAAAGCTTCCTTTTGTTTTCCTGTTACCCATAAGACTTCTCCTAAATGGGCCGCAATTTCTCCATCTTCAACCTGAGATAGTGCTTTTTTCAACAGGCGAATAGCTTCATCATAATTGCCCATGCGGTAATTAACCCAGCCAAAACTGTCAATGAATGCAGGGTCCTCGGGTTTTATTTGCATGGCTCTTTTCAGGTACTCGTAAGCTTCTTTAATTCGATTTGTTCGGTCGGCCAGGGTGAAACCCAGTGCATTTAGCGCATGTGCGTTGTCAGGCTCGGTTTTCAAAATAGTCAGCATGTCTGCTTCCAGTAATTCGACATTGCCAATGCTTTCGCCGGTTAATCCGCGTGCATAGAGTAAATCAGTATTACCTGGAATAATTTCCAGAGCCTGGTCATAATTAGAAATGGCATCCTGCAAGCGGTTATCCTGTTTTAGAATTTCTCCGCGTGTCAGATAAATGCGCACCAAAGCCGTTTTGGACTGGCTGGATTCTGTCATTTTATTTAAAAATTCCAGTGCTTCATCTATTTTTCCCTGTATGGCAATCAGTTTGGCTGAGCGCATTTGAGCATCAAAGCGATATTCCCCTGTTTTTACTGCTTTGTATCTTTCTACTGCTTTTTCATATTGCCCTTTGCTTTGGCTGATACGCCCAAGGTAATACAACGCTTCCCCTTTACGTTTGCCACTTTCAAGCAGTTTGCCCAGGTATTTTTCAGCGGCATCAAATCTCTGTGCTTCAAGAGATAACAAGCCTAATGTGTATAATAAATCGGTATCATTCGGGGCTAGCAGATGTAGCTTTTCAAATTCTATGCGTGCACGTTCATATTTTTTTACGTCTACCAGTAATCGGGCATAAGCAAGTCTTAACTGCTTATTCTTTGGTTTAGTTAAAACTGCACGTTGCAGGCTGACCACAGCTTCTTCCCGTTTTTCCAGCTTAATCAGCATCTTAGCGCGTAGTGCATGCACATCAGAAATATCCTTGATGGCTAGTGCATTATCCAGATATTTGAGTGCTTCTTCGGGGCGGTTTGCCTGTGATGCAAGGTGTCCGTGCAAGTAGTGAGCGTAGGCGAAACTATCGTAATTGTCGGCTATCTTTTTAGAAACTTTTAGCAGGGTTTCGGTATTTTTCTCTCTTGCCATCAAACCTAGAATGGAAACAAAGGTCTGATCAGTCAGGGGATGTTGAGACTCAATGACCTGTTGTAAATATTTATAGGCAAGTTCGTCATTATCCTGCCGGATATAGATAGCAGCAATTATTTGCCTGGCCTCAGCTCTGTCTGGTTCCAGCTCAATCCAGCGTTCTGCTGCTTCCTGCGCTGCTTTCAGGTTTTGTCCAAAAACAGCGATTCTAACGGCTCTTTCAGCTATTTTAGGATCATTTTGGCTTAACGCGACAGCCAGGTAGTTATCAACGGCCAACTTGGTCTGACCATTATTGACAGCCAGTTCAGCAATAAGTAATTGGTAGACCGGGTCACTATCTATAGATTTTGCCTTTTCCAGTGTATGAATTTTACTGGTTTGGTACTGCAATAAATCTTCTTGCCCCTGAATTGAGGGGCTTAAATTAGCGCAACCAGTAATAAACGAGCTGGTTATTAAGGCAAATAGAAATTTGTTGTTTCGGTAGATACTAAAAGGCATACATAAACCTGAATTAAATCGAACTCTAAATAATTTGAACCTGAATGCAGCATGTGAAATCTTCTGTATTCGGCTTTTGAGTGTAGCACTCGGTTAATAATGCGAGAAGAATATTCTTCAAACTGCCTGATTAGAGCGCTAAAAAGTGCATTTGTTCAACGTTTTTAATTGATTAAGGTCATAAGATGTTAATGAGTGTTCTTGCTATTCGGTCGTTAATACCGGAAAATCGCGGGTTCGTTTTTGAATTAACTGGACGTATGTCTTTAATAGCGCTAGGAATTAACCACCAAACTGCACCCGTAGAGATACGAGAAAAAGTGACGTTTGCACCTGAGCAGATGGTAGATGCCTTAAAACAGGCTGTCGCTCTGGAAGAGGTTAATGAAGCTGTTATCGTTTCAACCTGCAATCGTACAGAGTTATATTGTGAAGTAGGCGAACAGTATAAAAATTCATTGATACACTGGTTATCCGAATTTCACTCGTTAGATTTTAATGAGTTGAACCCTTATATTTATCAACACCGTGATCAGGAAGCTACCCGCCATCTGTTTCGTGTAGCCAGTGGCCTGGATTCTATGGTGTTAGGTGAACCCCAAATTTTAGGCCAGCTGAAAACAGCTTACGACACGGCCTGCACCACCAATGTTGTTAAAACGGTATTGGGTCGTTTGTTTCAACATGGTTTTACTGTTGGAAAAAAAGTCAGAACAGATACTGCTATTGGTTCTAATCCGGTTTCAGTGGCATTTGCAGCGGTTTCTTTATCGAAACAGATATTTGGTGACCTGTCTCCATTGAATGCATTAATGATTGGAGCCGGTGAGACTATAGAGTTAGCTGCCAGACACCTGAAAGGAAAAGATATTGGTGGTATCACCATTGCAAATCGAACACTTCAACGTGCACAAAATCTGGCTGAAGAGCTGGGTGCCAAAGCGGTCACCATCGGGGAAATTCCAGAACAACTGATTAATGCTGACATTGTAATTTCATCAACTGCCAGTCAATTGCCTATTCTGGGTAAAGGTGCGACCGAATCAGCTTTGAAGAAACGTAAACACCGTCCGATATTTATGGTTGATCTAGCTGTGCCAAGAGATATCGAGGCAGAGGTTGGTGAGCTGGATGATGTGTATTTGTACACGGTCGACGATTTGAAAGAGGTTATTGATGAGAATCGTCGTTCGCGTGAAGAGGCTGCGAATGAAGCTCTGGATATTATTCAGACAGAAGTTGTTCATTTTGACCACTGGATAAGAACCCATAGATCGGCTGATGAAATTAGACAGTTACGCCAGAATGCTGAATCCTTAAAACAGGAGTGCCTGAAAAAAGCACAAAGTATGCTGGACGGTAATGAAGACCCGGTTAAGGTTATACAAACACTTGCTGCTAATTTGACCAATAAGTTATTGCATGGACCGACCATAGAAATGCGTAAGGCTTTAAAAGAAGATGATCAGCACCTCATTCAATTGTTGCATTCTTTGATTGATCACAGTTAATAACACCCGTTAAATTTCCACCAGAATACCCCAGGAAAAAATTCATGAAGGCTTCCATTTTATCCAAGTTAGAGATACTCAGTGCTCGTCATGAAGAGATTGCAGGTCTTCTCTCCGAGCTGGAAATCATCAATGATCAGAATCGGTTTCGTGCGCTATCCATGGAATATGCACAACTGGAAGATGTGGTAAAGGCATTTACCGAATATCAGAGCGTCGAGCAGGATAAGATAGCAGCAGAAGAAATGCTCAAGGAAGATGATGCAGACATGCGTGAAATGGCAGAAGAAGAAATTAATGACGCCAAAAAACGCATGGGTGAGCTGGAGATGGTATTACAGAAGCTGCTGTTGCCGAAAGATCCGAATGATAACAGTAATGTTTTTCTGGAAATCAGAGCGGGAACAGGTGGTGATGAAGCGGCTATTTTTGCCGGTGATTTATTTCGCATGTATAGCCGTTATACAGAAAATAAAAGATGGCAAATTGAGGTATTAAACAGAAATGAAGGCGAGCATGGTGGCTACAAAGAAATAATTGCTCGTATCATTGGGGCAGGAGCATATTCGAATTTGAAGTTTGAATCAGGAGCTCATCGTGTACAGCGAGTACCCGAAACAGAGTCTCAGGGAAGGGTGCATACTTCGGCTGCGACTGTTGCGGTCATTCCTGAAACTGCAGATGTAGAAAAAATTGACATAAATCCTGCCGATTTACGGGTCGATACTTTCCGTGCATCAGGTGCCGGTGGACAGCACGTTAATAAAACAGATTCTGCAATACGTTTAACTCACTTGCCAACAGGCACAGTGGTTGAATGTCAGGATGAGCGTTCTCAGCATAAAAACAAGGCTCGAGCGATGTCCCTTTTGCAGGCCAGAATTTATGATGCGGAAAAGCAAAAACAGGATAAAGAGCAGGCTGAAGAGCGAAAGTCTCTGGTTGGAAGCGGCGATCGTTCTGAAAGAATCCGTACCTATAATTATCCTCAGGGTCGCATGACCGATCACCGAATTAACCTCACTTTATACAAACTGGATGACATCATGTCAGGCAGTCTGGAACATGTTATCGATCCGCTGATGAATGAGCATCAGGCTGAACAGCTGGCCAATCTGGCTGAAGAAGTTTAACCGACATGATGATCAGGTAGGGTGCGCCGTGCGCACCGATGATATTAACAGTGGTGGGCAAGAAGCCCCCAATTCTATAAAAAAGCAGCTTGAGTGGGCGACCAAAACTCTATTTTCAATCAGTTGCTCTGCCGGCCTGGACAGTGAAGTATTACTGGCTTTTTGCCTGCAAAAGAATCGTACTTACCTGCTGACCTGGCCTGAAAGAGAATTAACTATTGATCAGCTTGAATGTTTTCAAGATCTAATCCGTAAGCGTTTGCAGCCGCAACCGGTGGCTTATTTAATTGGAAGTCGTGAGTTTTATTCAATGGAGTTGAATACAACCCCGTCCACACTGGTGCCCCGACCCGAAACAGAACTTATAGTCGATACTGTTCTGGATTTAATCACTGATATTGATTCTCCCAAAATTCTTGAGATGGGAACCGGTACAGGGGCTATTGCGCTGGCGCTGAAAAAATATCAGCCTGAATCTAATCTGCTGGCAACAGACATTAGCCAGCAGGCACTTGAAGTTGCTCGCTCAAATGCGGACAAACATGATTTGAATGTTTCATTTTTAGAATCAAACTGGTATCAGCATGTAGCACCTGGGAAGTTTGATGTGATTGTGTCAAATCCCCCTTATATTGCTGCAGATGATCCTTATCTCAGTCAGGGTGATTTACCTGCGGAGCCATTAATGGCTTTAAGCAGTGGAGAAACGGGGCTGGAAGCTCTGGAAATAATAATTCAGGGCGCTGAAAACTATTTAAATAATTCAGGCTGGCTGGTGCTGGAGCATGGTTATAACCAGCAAGTGCAGGTGACTGAGATGTTGGTAAAATATGGTTTCTGCAATGTAAAAACATTAAAAGACTTCAATGAATTGCCTAGAGTCAGTCTCGGATCCAGAAAATAATTAGAACATATAATTGTTGTACTTTGTGATTGTCCCAAGTAGGCTTAATAGCATGGATGACGATATTCATATAAGAGAAAGAAAAATTTGCCTTGCCCAAAATGGTGAAGAAACACAGGCTGCAGATGCCTGTGCAGCTTTGCGCGGGATCAAAGGTGTGTATGATGCCCAGCCAGTCTCTAGTTCCCGTCTCACGCTTTCATATTCATTAAAACACCTGACTTTTGAGTTAATTGAAGAGCTGCTTAAAGAACTGGGTTTTTATCTTGATGATTCAATTCCGGCCGTGATCAGGCGTAATATCTATCAGTATCTTGAGGATAATGCGCGAGAAGGTATTGAAGTTATCGAAGAAGATCAGACTCTAGCTTGTGATATTGATCCAAAAATTCCGCACGAAGAACAGGATGAGTACTGGAATAACTATCGTTAAATTTTTTGTAACTCTTGAATAACAAATTGTTACTCTATGATTGGTGGCTGGAACAGCCTGATTCGCTACTCAGCGTATTCAAAAAAGTCAAAAATACTCACCACTAAGTCACGAAGGTAAATTGTTATTTAGCAATCAGCTTTTAAAATTATGACAATGACTGATTTATCTGATTACTTTTAGCATTATTTGTTTTTCTTCGTGTAGTTAACAGCATAGCCTGGCCGCTTTGATCATACTCTGGTAGCAGTTGCTAGATATAATGGCCGTTGCTCTATTAGCATCGTGCATTTCCTTTTTTACAAAAACGAATACCGGTCATTCAAGAGCTTCTGTTGGAAATCTAATCAAGAGTAAAGGTAGATTCCTTCCGGTAGCAATTTGTCTCTTCACGACCCAATCCAGTCAGTCCTGACAGGTTGTAGGCATCGTCTCTGAACTGGCGTAAAGGGTCGTTGATCAATAGAGCGTGAAGAACAAACAAATAGGTATACTGTCCCCGGATTTGTCAAAAGGCTTTCACCTTTCTTCATGACACACTGGCGTTACCGGTCATAGCCATTCGACACCGTGAATGCATGAAACGGAAAATAGGTTGTCCCGGTATGGCCTGGACCTTCGACAGCAAGATTAATATTCCGGCTTGCAGCAAAAGAAAAGTGTCTCTATAGTGAGTTAACATACGTTAATATAAAAAATAGAGTGATGACTAAAATCCCTTCAGTATTTAAGCTACTTTATTTCATTCATTTTATCTTTCTACTTTCTTCTTGTGGTGGAGGTGACGGCGAACCACCAACAGATTCTTCTAACTCTGGTAACACCATCAGTGCTACCTACACCAAAGGCCCTGTAACAGGCGCTACAGCACTTCTTAAAGATTCCAACGGCATAATCGTAGCAGGTCCTGTAACTACCGTAAATGGGCAGGCAACTTTTGAAAACGTAACATATATAGGGGTTGTATATAGCGTTTTCAGTGGCGGAAGTTATACCGATGAAGCAACAGGAGTAACAGTAACACTCGATAGCAGCTTTGAAATACGCTCAGGCGCTATCAATACCACAGGATCAGGAATCCTTGCACTAACAGCCACACCTCTAACCGAAATAGGTTTTCAACGAGCCGTTACACAAAATGGTGGAAATATTGATTTAAGCATTGTAAATAATCACATTGAACAAGTTGCCGATGAGTATGGGTTAGACAACATTGATCTTACCGCGGTAGCTCCGACAGCATTAGAAAGCATCACAGGAAGCAGCGATGAAGACCGTTATGGAGTGGTGCTCGCAGCTATAACACAACAACAACTTAACAACAACCAAACACCTGGTACGGCAGCATTAGAAAACTACATCAACAGTAGTGTAACCACCATTGACCCAGTCGAATTGGCTACCGCTGTCTTAGACTTACAAACGAATACAGTAACCCAGAGCTTTATCAACACAATAGTTGTTAATAACATCACCAACCATATTGGGAGAACCAATTTTACCGTAGGGGGCATTGTCAGTGGCCTAACTGAAAGAGTGATATTACAAGCTAATAATGATGATGACCTTACAATCAATGCCAATGGAGTTTTTACTTTTAGTAAAGCAATGCTCCAGGGTACGCTCTATGCGATCACTATAACGGCACAACCTACAGGCCAAACGTGTAGCATCAGTAATGGAAGTGGTACCGTAATAACTATGGATGTAACAAATATATCTGTTAGCTGCACGACGAATCCGCCACCAACCTACAGTATTGGTGGCACAATCAGTGGTTTGACTGGAACTCTGGCCTTACAAAACAATGCCGGTGATACCTACACTACCACCAGTAATGGCAGCTTTAACTTTGTAACCAGCGTAATTGAAAGTGGTAGTTATATCGCAACCGTATTCACACAACCTGCAGGCCAAACGTGTAGCATCAGTAATGGAAGTGGCATCGTAGCAACAGTGGATGTGACGAATATCGCTGTTAACTGTGAGACGAATCCACCACCCACTTACAGTATCGGTGGCACTATCAATGGTTTGACTGGAACCTTAATCTTACAAAATAATTCCGGCGATACCTATACCACCACCAGCATCGGAAGTTTCAACTTTGCAACCAGCGTAATTGAAAGTAGTTCTTATAGCGCAACCGTATTTACACAACCTGCAGGCCAAACGTGTAGCATCAGTAATGGAAATGGTACTGTAGCAACAGCAGATGTAGATAATATTGCGATTGTCTGTATACATAATGTGAACTATGTTGACATCTTATCAGGCGGTAGCCCAATAGGGGCATACTGGTATGTTGGTGACAAAAAATGGGAGCGGGAAAGCTGGTATGACTGCCAGGGTTTCATTCAGACAGACCTCAGTGATTCGTCGATTTTTTTAAGTAATACTGCCGGAACCGAGAATCTAGAGATAAATCTTGAAGAGATGACCATTACTTCGGGGCAAACTCAAATAGAAGAGGTATTTGGGTTTGGCCAGACAGATAGGCCAGGAGAGTCGTATGTATTATGCCCAAGCACAAGTAATGACCACACACCGGTGATCACATCGGCAGTTGCAGCAGAGGTAAATGAAGGCAAGACAATGGTTCTGAACCTGGAGGCTAGTGATGCCGACTTGCCACCCGAGGTGCTTAGCTTTGCACTGACAAATAATCCTGAAACCGATAACGACCTGTTTCAGATTAGTAGTTACCACCAGATACACCGTACCTCTTGCCGGGCCGGAACACAAAATGAAGGGCATCCAGAAGATCCTAATAATCCGGGTTACTTTTTAGTTGAGGATGGCGTGAACTCACTCGAAGAATGCCAGGCAGCATGCAACGAGCACCCCATTCATTCAGGGTCTGATTTCAGTTGTAAAGGCGTTGAATTCCGTGCTGAGGGTGCAGACTCAGTATACCCTGAAGCTAGATGTGAACTTTGGAAGACTCCCATTGTGGCCACTGCACCTCAACCGGCGTATAACTGTTATACGAGGGAATCTGAGATACCAAGTGTGTTGTCATTTATTGATGCCCCTGACTTTAAGATTTTACTGGATGCGGATGTTAATAATGTCTACGAAGTTGAAGCCGAAGTCTCAGATGGGGTAGATGGTTACAGCAGCACCCAGAGCATACAGGTCACGGTAATACCCAATGGTAGTTACATCGGAAGATCCGGAACTGCTTGCCGCGCAGGAACACAAAATGAAGGGCACCCACAAGATGTTAATAATCCAGATTACTTTTCAGTAACGAATGGAGTGACCTCACTAGAAAACTGTCAAGCATTATGCGACGGGTATCCCCTGCTAGAAGCTCCTGATATTAACTGCACAGGTGTTGAATACCGAACCGAGGGCGCTGACTACGCGGATACTTTATCAAGATGTGAGCTTTGGGCTGTACCCATTGTGGCCACTACGCCGCAAAAGGAATATGCGTGTTACCTAAAAGACATAGAAAGAGATAGTTATGGCCCTGATATTAGTACCTATGTAGGCAACTACAAAGCATCAGGAATTGTCAATGGTGTTTTTGTCACCACCACTATGACCCTATCCTATCTATCCCCGAGTGAGCTCACTTGGACAGAAGACGGTAATAGTTGGACGGTTGCTAGAACTACTGACAGAAATAAGCTCGTGGTTGGTTCTAATTACCCCTTTATAGGCGATGGTTACGAAGAACCTGAAGTTGTTTGGGATGCAGAAGAGATTACGGGAATTACTGGCCCATCCGGTCTTATTTATCATACTGACTGGGCGCACGCCAAACTGTCACATTCACAAGCCGTTTACCAAGCATACATTAACAACCACCCAGGGGAGCTAATCTTAGTTGAGGAAGCAGAAAGGCAGATCAGGGAATTGAAATGGAATATAGCCGATAAGATAAATACCCCTCAGGCATACAGAGACTATAAGAATGATCTAGGCACCTATGGACGTACCGATGAAGCGGATAGAAGAATAGAAAGCTTTTTCGCCTATGTGACGGCCGAGGTAATACAGCTCGAAGTTGACGAGAATGTTCCTGCCATTGGCGAAGACAATGATCTGGAATTATTCTACAACCTGGAGTTCACCAAAGATGACCAGAGACCTCGCCCGGATGAACAAGGTTGGAGTGATTCTGATTTATTGCTGGAAGCTATATGGCATATGAATCCAAGAAGCGCTATCTGGAATGGAAGAAAATTTACTTCCATTAATGATGGTGACGACAGAGCATTTGTACCCGCTGGAAATGCAGAAAAAACATTAGTGGCGAATGAAACTCAATCACTGCGCTATGGCGGACTCATGTTTGAGTACGATGGTGACCCCGCCTGGCCAAACATCGCTGATTGTGAGGATTTTGATCAATCAGGATCCTGCATGGAACCAGGCTACATATTGACACGATTCTTTGGTGTTAATTCGGTGGCGACGGGTAATCCCAATATTCCGTATATTCACGGAATATTCGATACTCACTGGAATGGAAGCAGAACCTGGGCAGGCAATGTAGCAACGGCTAGTGAATCATTAGCCCTTACCTATTTCAGCATTGCACTGGCAGATCTTGATTATGATATACCAAAGATCGAAACAAAAACCATCAACTTTGGGGACAATGAACAAATACGGCTTAGCTATGGAATTACAAAGCGAAACCAGGAACAATATGACAAGTATCTAGCAAGTAATAACTTGAGCTGTGATGAGCTACCGCTTAAAGAAGAAAATCGGATCAAAAGAAGCGAAGTCAGTTTAGAAGGCCCCGGTTTCCTGATACGTAATGAAACCGATCACACATACAGTGTCTCACTGAATCAGGTCGGTCCTATGTTTTATGGCGAGCTGCCTCCCGGAAAAATATTTAAACGAGATACCGCATGGGGGCACTTCACTATTGATGCAACAGTCAATTTAACGGGTGAGCAAAAATACGACAACTGGAATGTTGTGGGTCCAATTGCCCAGTTCACTGCTGAAACTCTCCTTACCTTATATACTGCTGGTGGCAGTGCCTCTATTCCAAGTATAGGGGGCACCATAAATAAGTCTATCACGACGATAGGGTCGAAGATGGGCTCGGTAGCTGGGGCAGCTATGTCTCACAGCGCTTTTGGACGATCTTTATTGAGTACAGGAAGAATAGCAGTTAAAAGAGCCACACTCGAAGCGAATCGCAATGTTCTCATTAGATTAGCTGGGCGTTCCGGAGCTCTTTTAAAAGACCATGCTATAGATTCGGCTCTTAACTTAGCTTTTACAAAAGACTTGACTGACCTTATTTATACGGAAGATGCCATAGAGGAATACAGAACCTGGAGACACTCCGGATTCTATGGATCGACTATAGAGATGTATCACATAGTTGGTGGGCCAAGATTGCCATGCCTAAATAGTGAGGGCGATATTGAAATTCGCTCAAGCGAATTGCAGATAATGAGCCATGATGAATGTAAACTTAATAATGCTTTGGCTTTAATAAACGGAGTGCCTGCTATATGCACGTTGAACTAATCGTTAGAGTGGTTGAGTGAATACCTCCACTGCTTATATACAGTGCTATTCATCAGCATTAATGTGGAATGTCAAAGAGGTACCTGATTACCCCTGAGCTTCAGCCATCAAAGCTCTTAAAACCTTTTCACCACAGAGGACACGGAGCACACAGAGGTAAAAAGTTTTTTTAAGCTTAAGAAAGCATCTCATGCTCTAAATATATTGGAATTTAGAAATAACTAATCCCATTCTCTTCCTCTGTGGTGAATAATATTTTCAATGAGATAGGATAGCTGAGCCTCAGGGGTAATCAGGAAGAGGTAAAGGTAAAGAAAAATTAGCGAACGCAATTACAATTAACTGGGGTCAGATACACATAAAGAGTCAATCAGCAATGACCGCAAATGGCACAAAACAGTAATTTTACGATACTGAATTAAACGTCGACCATTGCTGAACTTTGAAAGTAACTGGAAGCCCATCCAACGTCTGCTTTCTTATAAATCTATTTGAGTCGACATTAATCAGCCTCACTTTCAGGGAATATTTCTGAAAGACGCTTTAAAGATTAAATATTCTCCATGTATTTGACTAGTTCAATGGAAAGAACTATGTAGGAACGGATTTTTTTCTGTCTTGATTTCAACTTTTAAAATTTCTGGCCATCTTATGATAGTAATGTCGCGGACATTCTATGGATTCGTGATCTTCGTGACTTTGTTGTAAAAAAATGAAACTCGCTGAGTAGTTACTCTTTTTTAACGATATAGAAAAGCAGGAAGTGCTAAAGAAATTACCGGGATCAAGGTTATCAATAGCAGACGAACAATGTCTGCAACCCAGAAAGGGGTCACACCTTTAAAAATTGTACCTGTTTTAACATCTTTCAATACACCACTTAATACAAAAACATTGAGTCCTACTGGTGGTGTTATCAAACTAATTTCTGTGACCACAACAACCACAATGCCAAACCACACAAGGTCAAAGCCCAGGCTTTGAACCACCGGATAAAAAACTGGAATGGTGAGCAACAGCATGGACAGGCTTTCAAACACGCAACCTAAAATAATATAGATTCCCAGAATAATAAAAATTACGGTCATGGGAGAAAGGTTGTAACCGGTAATTAAAGTCAGTAATTCATCTGGAAAACCTGCTCGGTTAATGAAATTTGAGAAAATTAAAGCTCCAATAACAACGATAAAAAGTGAGGCAGTGGTATGTGCCGTTTCGGCCAGAATATCAAAAATAATACGAATATTCAGAGAACGACGTGAAAGAGCAATTAAAAAGGCACCTGCCGCACCAATTCCAGCGGCTTCTGTGGGTGTGAAAATACCTCCGTAAATTCCTCCCATAACCAGCGAAAATAATAGAATTGTTCCCCAGACACCTTTTAAAGCCTGAAGCCTCTGGGAGCCAGTGCTGGTTTCTCCTCTAGGTCCAGATTCGGGTTTTCTCCACACAGTCCAGGAGACTGCACCCATGTAGAGAAAAATACCTAACAGGCCGGGAAGAAAACCGGCGGCAAACAGTTCTCGTATGCTTTGCTCGGTCATAATGCCGTAAATAACCAGAATGACACTCGGTGGGATGAGTATGCCCAGTGTGCCACCAGCTGCAATTGAAGCACTGGCCAGTGCATCGCTGTAACCGTATTCACGCATGGGAGGCATGGCCACTTTTGCCATAGTTGCTGCGGTTGCGAGGCTGGAACCACAAATTGCTGAAAAAGCACCACAGGCGACAACTGTTGCCATGGATAATCCGCCTCTCAAATGACCTAAAAAAGTATATGAGGCAGTGTAAAGTTCTCTGGATAAGCCTGAGCGGGTAACTAGATTGCCCATTAAGATAAACAATGGAATCACCGATAGGCCGTAGTCCTGAGATGTATCAATGACTCTTCGAGATGACATCGATAAAGCTGCAATCCAGTTGAAATCACTGAGATAGGCAAATCCAAAAAATCCGATTAAACCCATTGAAAGCCCAATGGGAATGCGGATGAAAACCAGAACTAACAGGCAGCCAAAGCCAATGAGTGAAATAGTCATCTGAACAATGTACCTGAATGTGCTGCTTTGTGATCCCGATATCGGGTTATGGTTCGATATAAGCCAAAGGTGAGTAGAGTGATGCTGGTTAGCCAGAACATGATGCCAATAAAATTAATAACCCAGCCCAGTGGAATGGATAAATACTCTGTTTCTTCGCCGTAACTCAGTGACCTGTTGCCAAGAGTCATAATTCGTTGACCGAGAAAATAAAATGCTGTGGCCATCACCAGGTTAAGCAAAACAGTTCTAACACAGTGCACTAAAGGTGGAGTGAAACGGTCGAGCATATCGACAACAATATGTTCATTGTGCCAGGAAATAATGGGGAAAGAGGCAAAGATAATAATGCCAAGACCCATTTCGGTCAGCTCTGTTGTTCCGAGTAGTGGTGAGTTAAATAGATAACGCCCAAATACGTCGATGCAGGTAATAATCATCAAACCAAATAATGCCAAAGCTGCAATCGAATTCAATATTGCAGCTAGCCAGTATTCGGGGCCTTTTTTCTTGGATGAAGCCTGATTCACTATTTTTTATCTTGGTTATATTTAACGATTATCAACAACTCGTTGCGCTTTGCCTAAAGATCGAGGTACCTGGCCTTCTGGTAGTATATTTATCTGAGCCGATACGCCGATAAAATCTTTAATACTTTTTGTCACCTGGTCTGCTATTTTTAATTTTTCAGAATCACTGGTGCCGGGTTTGGTTTCTGCATTTACAGCTATGCAGTCCATATTGCCGGTACGAGATAATTCAATTTGATAATGTGGAGCCATAGAGGGTTGCTTTAGTAAAATTTCTTCGATCTGGCTGGGGAAAACATTGACGCCTCGAATAATCATCATGTCGTCACATCGTCCGGTGATTTTTTTAATTCGACGCATTGGGCGAGCAGTGCCAGCCAGTAAACGGGTCAAATCTTTGGTTCGATAGCGAATAATTGGAAAAGCTTCTTTGGTTAGCGAAGTAAATACCAGTTCCCCATCTTCGCCATCTTTGAGTACTTCGCCGGTTTCGGTGTCGATAATTTCGGGATAAAAGTGGTCTTCCCAGATGGTGGGGCCATCTTTTGTTTCGACACATTCCTGTGCGACACCCGGGCCGATGATTTCAGATAATCCATACAGGTCAACAGCATCTATGCCTAGACGTTGCTCTAATTCACTGCGCATTTCGTTGGTCCAGGGTTCTGCTCCAAACATGCCGATTTCCAGCGGGTTATCTTCAGGGCTTATTCCCTGACGTTCCATTTCATCCGCCAGGTTAAGACAATAAGAAGGGGTTACCATAATGATCCGAGGTTTGAAATCCATGATTAACTGAACCTGCTTTGCTGTTTGTCCACCAGACATAGGCACAACTGTGCAGCCCAGTTTTTCGGCACCATAGTGAGCGCCTAGTCCACCGGTAAAAAGTCCGTAACCAAAGGCTATGTGACAAATGTCGCCGGAACGGCCACCAGCAGCTCTTATTGACCGGGCCATTAAGTTAGCCCACATGTCGATATCATTCTGGGTGTAACCCACTACTGTTGGATTTCCAGTGGTACCCGATGAGGCGTGAATACGAACTACCTGTTCACGAGGTACGGCAAATAGTCCAAAGGGATAGTTTTCGCGTAAGTTATCTTTTACCGTGAAAGGAAATTTTGCCAGGTCTTCCAGAGAGTTGAGGTCGTCTGGATGAATGCCGTGCTGATCAAAACTGTTCTTATAAAATGGCACGTTGTCGTAGGCGTGTTTGAGACTCCACTTAAGACGTTTCAGTTGTAATGCTCTTAACTCTTCAACAGTTGCAGTTTCGATAGAGTCGAGTTGTGCTGGGTTGGTGTCTTGCATAGTTTAACGTGTGTGTGTTGAATTTATTAAGATGCTGCGGCTGCTTCCTGACCGGCCAGGAAAGCCTGTTCATTGATTTCAACCAGTTTCGGTTTTCGCGCTCTGAATCGAGCTAGGATAGATTCTTTTAATATGTCTGCAGAAAAAGGTAAATGGGCTGAGCTTGCGCCAAGCATGACCGTATTTACGAGCTTGATATTGCCCAGTTTCTGGGCAATTTTGGTCGCATTAAAAGCATGAACTTCGACGCCCCTTTCGACAATTGAAGCGACGGGATCATCTGGGTATTTAAATAAACCAATATTGACGATAGGAGGTACTTGAATGTTTTGGTTAACCAGTACAACGCCTCTCTGTTTGAGCTGAATTAACCAGCGAGCTGCTTCTGCAGGTTCAAACCCAAGTATTAAATCGGCTTCGCCATCGGGAATGGCCGGTGAATTAACTTTTTCACCAAAGCGCACATGAGAGGTCACCACACCGCCGCGTTGAGCCATGCCGGCAACTTCAGTTTTTTTAACGTCATAACCCTGGGTCAGAGCCGTTTGAGCAAGTATTTCTGCTGCAGTCATGACGCCCTGTCCACCGATGCCGGCGACCAGGATGTTGGTAGTAGCTAAATCAATCACGTGTGAAACCCTCTACTGGGATAATGGCATCGGGGCCGCAGGTTTTCGGGCACAAATCGCAACCGGTACAAACGGCGGATTCAATACGTACAAATGCGAGCTCTTTGGTTGATCCGTTTGGTTTGGTTACGGTTTCACGGCGTGTCACCATGATGGCCGGACAACCGATGTCAAGGCAGTTGGTGCAGCCTGTACATTTATCATCAATGACTTCAAATGAAGGCTTGTTTTTATAGTAATCAACCAGTACACAAGGTTGATTGGTAATTATGACGGAAGGTTCTTTGATTTTTACTTCCTTACGAATCGCTTTGAATAAAGTGGGCATTTCGTAAGGGTTTACTTCGTGTATGCGCTCCGGATTTACGCCGAGTGCTTCGCACAGCTTTCTGAAATCGATACGTTGTGTTTCTTCTCCGTGAATATTATGACCGGTACCTGGGTTCTCCTGTCCGCCTGTCATGCCGACGGCACGATTATCAAGCAGTAAGATGGTGACATTGCCTTTATTGTAAGTAATGTCGAGTAATCCCTGCATGCCCATGTGCATAAAAGTGGAGTCACCAATAACAGCCAGGATGCTTTTGTTGTCATCCGATTCGGCACGGCCTTTATCCAGCCCAAGAGCCACACCCATGGATGCACCCATGCAAACACAGGTGTCCATGGCGTTCCAGGGGTGCCCGGCACCGAGGGTATAACAGCCGATATCACCTGAGATAATAGTATTTTTAACTTTTGACAGGGTGTAATAAATGCCCAAATGTGGGCAGGCCACACACATGGTGGGTGGTCTGGGGAATAAGCCGTCGGCAAGTGAAGGTAAAGCAACTTCAACGGAAATACCGGAGCGTTTATCCGGTTCAATTTGAGGAATGGGTTCGCCCAGTAATTCAGCTATTGCCGGGCGTAAAATATTGGGAGCCAATTCACCTTGCAGTGGAAGAATATCTTTGCCGATGACATTGATGCCTGCAGCTTTTAATTCGATTTCCACCAGTGGTTCGATTTCTTCGACCACAACCAGTTGATCAACAGTTGCTGCAAATTCACGAATTTTATCAGTAGGCAGTGGATAGCTCAGGCCCATTTTAAATACAGGAGCATCAGGAAAACTTTCACTCACGTGTAAAAATGCCGGGCCGGATGTGACGTAACCGATGCGAGTATCGGTTCCTGGAATAATAGTATTTAGTGGGCATTCTGTATTACTAAAATCGCGCATGGTTGCTTCGCGCTGATGCATGAAAGGTATGCGGTGTTTTGCATTGGCAGGGGTCATTACCAGTCGGGTTTGTTCTTTAACAAAACCCAGAGAATCTTTTTCCACACGTCCGCTTGTTGTGATAATGCTTTTAACATGACAAACGCGGGTAGTGATGCGTAATAGTACAGGTGTATCGAATTGTTCAGACAGATCAAAAGCATATTTGACCATGTCATATGCTTCCTGTGAATCTGCTGGCTCAAGAACTGGAATATGTGCAAATCTTCCCCAGTATCGAGAGTCCTGTTCGTTTTGTGAAGAGGATAAACCCACGTCATCAGCAACAGCTATGACCAGGCCACCTTTAACACCGATCAAGGTCTGGGTCATTAAGGCATCTGATGCGACGTTTAATCCAACGTGTTTCATTGCGCAAAATGAACGGCTTCCAGCCAGAGAAGCGCCTATGGCGACTTCCAGGGAAACTTTTTCATTTACCGACCATTCGGTGTACATGTCTTTGTATTGGCTGGTGTATTCAAGAATTTCTGTAGAAGGAGTACCCGGGTAGGCTGCTGCAACTCTGCAACCTGCATCATAAGCACCGCGAGCTAAAGCCTCGTTGCCAGACATGAATGCGCGATCGCTGTTGGCTTCAGCGGAAGCCGATGAGATAGATTGGTCCAATTGTGGTTACCCCGGTACTTAACTTAATTTAAAAACAGTAATGTTGGCTATGTGCAGACGTTATTGCTGCGGTACTTTATTGTTGATTCGATTATCACTATGAAAACTGTGGGAAACATGACAGATGTCAAGTAATGATCAATTTTGATGGCTTATGTGATCAATCCAGTTGGGTAATTTTTAATCCAGCCTGTTTTAAAAGTTTTATCAGGCCATCTTTGCCGAGTAAATGAGCGCTGCCCACCAGTACCATTTCCGTTTCAGGTGTTTTAAGGTAATCCATTATTTGAGGTAGCCAGTTTAAATTTCGTTGTACCAATAATTGCTGGTAAACAGAATCGAATTCCTGTTGCATGGGTTTTACGAACAGTTCTTCCAGCTGAGTTACATCGCCTTTTTTCCAGCTTTCTACCATTATTGAAAACTGTGATGCCAAGGTGTCTATATCTTTCATGGTTTGCTGGATTATCTGGTCTTCCTGTCCCTCTCCCATGTGGGCAAGGAAATCGATTTGCTGCTGTAAACTCTCCAGTGCATGTGTTTTTTTATGATCCTGTTTAGCCTTGTTAAAATAATACTGATCTACTCCATGGCTGCCTGCACCCAGCTTTTTCAACTCAAGCAGTGTTAAGGTCATGGCGATCATTGAAGGTTTGAATCTTGAAAATTGTTGAATATTGAGATTGTTTTCACGTAAATAAGTTATCAGTTTTGCCTGGATTTGCGGAGATATTAAATCCTGCAGGATTTGGTTTTGATCCAGGGAAACCGCCTGCAACATCTGTTGTTGAAAAGCCGGGCTCTGGCTTTCACTGATATCGGTCTCAAAAGTCAGTATTTGTGATTGTTTGTAGGCTGATTCAAATGCGCTGGGTAAAGGGTGATCTGAAGCTCTTAGGACATGGATAGTACCGGCCAGAAATAAACGATTCTGTTCCGATTCAACCAGCCATACCGGGCTGGATGCAAATGCTGTTTGAATTGTTGATATGATTAATAAAAGAATAAATTTCAACAAGATTATTTCCTTATGAGAGTGTAAGACAGGTTGTTCAATATGCATTTGTAACATGCTTGTGTCAAAACTGATTTGCTCAATAATGGTTAAACCGACTAAAATAGCCGGCTAATTTTTTATTTTGTTTATTTACGATGGATTTCTCCCGACGTTTTGATGTGATTGTGATTGGTGGCGGCCATGCCGGTACCGAGGCTGCGCTTGCGTCTGCGCGAATGGGTGCGAGTACGTTATTGCTGACTCATAATATCGATACGCTTGGGCAGATGAGTTGCAATCCGGCCATCGGTGGTATTGGCAAAGGGCATCTGGTGAAAGAAATTGATGCATTGGGTGGTGTGATGGCGCTTGCCGCTGATAAAGCTGGCATCCAGTTTCGTATTTTAAATAGAAGAAAAGGACCTGCTGTTCGTGCTACTCGTGCCCAGGCTGATCGCCAGTTATATCGAAGTGCGATTCGTGAAGTGCTGGAAAACCAGCCGAACCTGTCATTGTTTCAGCAGCCAGTGGTTGATTTGATTGAGAGTAATGGGCGAATCGAAGGTGTGGTTACTGAAATGGGGCTTAACTTTTATGCATCCAAAGTGGTGTTGACGGTGGGCACATTTCTGGCCGGTAAGATTCATATTGGTCAGGCCAATTATAGTGGAGGCCGTGCGGGTGATCCTCCTTCAATCGCGCTGGCTGATCGCTTACGTGAGCGACCTTTTCGTATTGATCGCTTGAAAACAGGTACTCCAGCCAGGCTGGACCGTAAAACACTGGATTATTCTAAAATGCAGGAACAGCCAGGTGATGACCCGTTACCCGTATTTTCAACAATGGCATCGGTGGATATTCATCCACGTCAGGTAAGTTGTCATATCACTTACACCAGTGAGGAAACGCACGATATTATTCGCGGTGGCCTGGACCGATCGCCATTATTTACCGGTGAAATAGAAGGGACCGGTCCGCGTTATTGTCCTTCAATTGAAGATAAGGTGGTGCGTTTTGCAGATAAAACATCACACCAGATTTTTGTGGAACCGGAAGGATTGAATCTTTCTGAAGTTTATCCCAACGGCATATCGACCAGCCTGCCTTATGATATTCAGGAAGCACTGATTCATAGTATTCCGGGTTTTGAGCAGGCACATATTATTCGTCCCGGTTATGCTATTGAATATGATTTTTTTGATCCTCGTGATTTACGACCTGATTTACAGACTCGATTTTTTGAAGGGTTGTATTTTGCCGGCCAGATCAATGGAACCACGGGTTATGAGGAAGCGGCTGCGCAGGGTTTGATGGCGGGAGCCAATGCGGCGGCTGCGGTATTGGGTAAAGAGCCATTAAATTTTTCCCGTTCAGAAGCTTATATGGGTGTGCTGGTCGATGATTTAATTACCCGTGGAACGAATGAACCTTATCGTATGTTTACCAGTCGTGCCGAGTATCGTTTGATGCTGCGTGAAGATAATGCCGATTTGCGGCTGACTGATGCAGGTCGGCAGTTAGGTCTGGTCGATGACAAGCGCTGGACTGCTTTTAATGAACACCGGGAGCAGCTGGAATTATTGAGCCAGTCGCTGAAAGATAACTGGGTTCGTCCGGGGCAGCCATCTGAGGAAGCGCTCAAATCTTTGCTTGAAAAGCCGGTTGCCCGGGAATATCGCCTGTCTGAAATGCTGAAACGCCCAGAAATTGGAATTGATAACCTGATGCCGTTACTGAATACGGAGCTGACTTTTGATGCAAGAGTTCAGGAACAGGTAGAGATAAATAGTAAGTATTCCGGATATTTGTCACGTCAGCAGGATGAAATTAATAAAGCTCTTAAGCATGAATCTACCGAGCTTCCGGTTGAGCTGGATTATGAGCTGGTCAAAGGTTTGTCTAATGAAGTTCGTCAGAAGTTACAGGATGTACGTCCGGCAACCATAGGCCAGGCGGGACGTATCTCGGGTGTTACACCGGCTGCAATTTCTTTATTACTGGTGCATTTGAAGCGCCAGGCTCCAACGAATAAAACCGCATAATGTTAACTTCTTTATTACAAAAGGGTCTTTCAGAGATAAATCTTTCTTTTGAAGATTCTCAGATAGAGCAGCTAAAAGATTACCTGGAATTGCTGGTTAAATGGAATAAGGCCTATAACCTGACGGCGATAACTAACCCGCAAAAAATGGTGGCTTATCATGTGCTGGATAGTCTGGCGATCATTAATGAAATTCCTGAAAAGAGCTTTTGTCTTGATGTTGGCACAGGTGCGGGTTTACCGGGTATACCGCTTGCAATCATGTTGCCTGAGTCAAAATGGGTGTTGCTGGACAGCAATGGAAAGAAAACTCGTTTTGTGCAACAGGCAATTGCAAGTTGTGGGTTATCTAATGTTAATGTTGTGCACTCGCGTATTCAGGATTATCATGCCGACTCTTCATTCGATGTGATTGTCAGTCGGGCTTACTCGTCTGTCTCCGATTTTGTGTCTTCAGTGACTCCAATCTGGCAGGTCAATACACGTTTGATTACCATGAAAACTGAATTGAGCAAAGCTGAAAAGCAATCTCTGGATTCAGCAATCTATAAGTTAGAGATCAATCAATTACAGGTGCCGGGCATTGCTGAAAAACGCAGTTTGGTCACTATACAGCGACAGGATATATGACCAAAATTATCACAATTGCCAATCAAAAAGGTGGTGTTGGCAAAACCACAACCTGTGTCAACCTGGCAGCTTCACTGGCTGCCACCAAACGTCGTGTCTTACTGGTTGATATGGATCCGCAGGGCAATGCGACCATGGGCAGCGGAGTTGATAAAAATGAGCTGGAGTTCAGTGTCTGTGAAGTGCTGTTGGGTGAGAATACTGCTCAGCAAGTGACGCTAAAGGCACCGGAAGCGGGTTTTGATTTGTTGCCATCTAACGGGGATTTGACTGCTGCTGAAGTACAGCTGATGAATAAGATAGGTCGGGAGCGACAATTAACTCTGGCCCTTGAAACGGTTGCCGATAAATATGATTACATTCTGATCGATTGCCCGCCTTCATTGAATATGTTGACAGTTAATGCGCTGGTCGCTTCAAACGGCGTGGTTATTCCGATGCAGTGTGAGTATTACGCACTTGAAGGTTTAACTGCTTTGCTGGATACCATTGAGCAGATTCGTATTAGTGTAAACCCAAAAATCAAGATCGAGGGTCTGTTAAGGACGATGTATGACCCGCGAAATAATCTGTCTAACGATGTATCCAGTGAACTGGTGGAGCATTTTGGAGACACCGTTTACCGCACTGTAATTCCGCGCAATATTCGACTGGCTGAAGCGCCCAGTTTCGGGCAGCCAATTTTACAGTATGATAAAAACTCTCGTGGTTCTATGGCCTATCTGGCATTGGCTGGTGAAGTGTTGAGAAGAGATGCCAAGCAGCATCATTATGTGAATTAGGATCAGGTAGTAAAGATGGTAGCTAAGAAAAAAAGATTAGGCCGTGGTTTAGGCTCCCTGATCGGTAGCGTTCAGGAAATTACACAGGCCTCTGATGAGGAGATATCGACAGGGCTAACGGAACTTCCTATTGATAAAATTCAACGTGGTGAGTATCAGCCGCGTAAACATTTTGATGAAGAAGCATTGCAGGAGCTGGCAAACTCAATTTCTGCTCAGGGTGTTATTCAACCGATTGTGGTTAGAAAAGAAGGTTCTCATTATGAATTAATTGCGGGAGAGCGCCGTTGGAGAGCTTCTCAACTGGCTGGGCTGCAATCCATTCCTGCTGTTATTAAAGATATAGATACACAATCTGCAGCAGCGGTAGCACTGATTGAGAATATTCAGCGTGAAGATTTGAATCCTCTGGAAGAGTCTGTAGCGTTGCAACGTTTAATTGATGATTTTTCACTTACTCACATGCAAGTTGCCGAAGCTGTCGGGCGTTCACGAGTGGCTGTCAGTAATTTATTAAGGTTGTTGGAGCTTGCAGAACCGGTAAAAGATCTGGTCAATAAGTCATTACTAAGTATGGGGCATGCCCGGGCGTTATTGGCGTTGCCGCAAAATGAACAGCCTGAGATTGCCCGTGTTGTGGTCAATAGAGGTTTATCGGTGCGTGAAACAGAAGCATTGGTGAAGAAGACATTGTCTCCTGCTCCTAAAAAACCAGAGAAACCCGAGACTGATCCTGATATTCAGCGTCTGGAGCAAAAAATCAGTGACAGTTTATGTACTGAAGTAAAGATAAAGGCAGGCGGGAAAAAGGGTGTTGGTCAGCTTGTTATTAATTTCCATAATAATGAAGAACTGGATGGGATATTGCAGCATTTTCTGGATAAATAGTTCAGAAAGATATTAATAAGTATTTCCTTATATATTTATTTTTTATTAGATGCTTAATTTTTTTGATTGTCTGATTGATTCTTGTCAAACAACTCCTTATAATTCGCTCCGCATTAACGAGGGATCAAGGCTTGCGCGATGTAGTTTAGAGCGATGAAGTCTCAAATCCAGTATTTGCTAACAGTTCAGTTAATTATTTTGCTAATTTATTGTCTGCTGATCTACTTATTTAGATTAGGCGATGTATTTTCGGCATTGACTGGATGTCTGGCAAGTTTACTTCCGAGCGTTTATTTTAGTTATAAAATGTTACGGCAGTTAGATAATAATAATGCAGTTGAGTGGCTAAGTTATACATACCGATCTGATGTTAGTAAGTGGTTGATGGCAGGCATAATATTTGCGTTAGCTTTCACCTCAGATTACCAGTGGGATCCATTAATTTTATTTGTCGGTTATTTGTTAGTTCAAATGTCCGGCGTGTTTGTGCCAATTTTTTATAAAGGTAAATAGTCTGCTATGTCAGGTTACGAAACATCAGCCGAATATATCAAGCATCATCTGACCAATCTGACGTTTGGTCATACTGAGCAGCATGGCTGGGGCATTGCGCACAGTGCTACAGATATTGCTGAGATGGGTTTCTGGTCTATTAACCTGGATTCAATGGGCTTTTCTATTGGCCTGGGCGTTTTGTTTCTGTGGTTTTTTCGTAAGATTGGTCGATCTGCGACGGCAGGTGTTCCTTCCGGTTGGCAAAACTTTGTCGAAATGTTGTTTGAGTTCATCGATGAATCTGTACGCGGTTCATTTTCGGGAAAAAATCCATTGATAGCACCTTTATCGCTGACTATCTTTGTGTGGGTATTTCTAATGAATTTTATGGATTTACTGGCAGTTGATCATATTCCTTTTCTGGCTAGCGCAATTGGCATACCTTATTTAAAGATTGTTCCATCAACGGATCCGAATATCACGTTTGGACTGTCGTTGTCGGTTTTCGCTCTGACGCTTTATTACAGCTTTAAGTTTAAAGGTGCTGGTGGTTTTTTTGCTGAATTAGCATTTCACCCGTTTCCAAAATTTATGATGCCAATTAATCTGTTGCTCGAAGGAGTAACATTGATCGCCAAACCGATCTCATTGGCTTTACGTTTGTTCGGTAATATGTATGCCGGAGAAATGATATTTATACTGATTGCTTTAATGTACGGCGGTGGCTGGGCATTAGGGTTGTTTGGTGGGGTTTTACAATTGGGCTGGGCCATTTTCCACATCCTGATCATTACGTTACAGGCGTTTATCTTTATGACGCTGACCATCGTATATCTGGATATGGCATCCCAGGAATCACACTGATAAATTGTTACTAATTTTTCAGGCTTAATTTTTTATTATTATATATTTCTATTAGGAGACATTCATGGAATCTGCTCTGCTTTATATTGCTGGTGCAATTATGATGGGCTTAGGTGCGTTAGGTGCTGCGGTTGGTATCGGTGTTTTAGGTGGTCGCTTTCTTGAAGGTGCGGCGCGTCAGCCTGAACTTATTCCCATGCTACGTACACAATTCTTCATCGTAATGGGTCTTGTTGACGCGGTACCAATGATTGCAGTTGGTCTGTCTATGTACATTATGTTCGCTGTTGCGTAAGCAATAATTGTTTAAACTCTATTTGAGGACAGCGATATGAATTTCAATGCTACATTAATCGGACAAAGTATTACTTTTATACTGTTTGTCTGGTTCTGCATGAAATATGTCTGGCCGCCATTAATGACGGCATTGGAAGAGCGTAAGGCTAAGATTGCTGATGGTCTGGCGGCTGCAGAAAGGGGTCAGAAAGATCTTAAACTTGCACAGTCCAGAGCTGGCGATAACCTTAAAGAATCCAAGCAACAGGCTCAGGAAATCATCAATCAAGCTCAGAAAAGAGCTGGTGAGATTGTTGATGAAGCCAAAGATATTGCACGCGAAGAAGCTGATAAAATTAAAGTCGCGGCAACATCAGACATAGAGCAGCAAATAAACTCGGCACGTGAGCAATTGCGTAAAGAAGTTTCAGCTATTGCACTGGCAGGCACTGAACAGATTCTCAAACGTGAAGTGAATGCAGCTACTCACGGCAAAGTGCTTGACGATTTAATGGCGCAAATTTAGGTATTAATAATGTCTGATTTTGAAACTGCCGCCCGACCCTACTCTAAAGCAATTTATGAACTTGCGGTCGAACAAAAGAACTTGCCATTCTGGTCTGATGTTCTTCAGTTAGCTGCTCAAGTTGCTGCTGAAGAGGAAATGGAAACTCTCATTACTTCGCCTTCTATCAATGGGGCACAGTTAATAGAGATTTTTACTTCTGTGTTGTCTTCTGTAGAAGGTGCACCTGAGATAAACCAGGAAGTACAAAATATGATGCGCCTGCTGGTCGAAAATGACCGTATGCTTTCATTACCTGCAATTTATGAAGGTTTTGAAACACTGAAGCAGGCTGCTGATGGAAGTATTGAGGTTAAAGTGACTTCTGCCAGAAAGCTGACAATCAAGCAGGAAAAGGCGATAGCCAGTCAGTTGAAAAAGAGACTGGGCAAAGAGGTTAGTATTTCATCTGAAATCGACCAATCATTGATTGCCGGTGCCATTATAAGGGCGGGTGATCTGGTTATTGATGGTTCTGCACTTGGGCGACTGAGTAAGCTGACCTCAATTTTGAATAAATAACACTGAATTTATGAATTCTAACTGTTGAATTCTTTAATATGAACATGGGATCACGTTATGCAACTTAATCCGTCAGAAATTAGCGAACTGATAAAAGAGCGAATCAAGAACTTTGAAAGCGCTGCAGAAGCTAGAACAGAGGGTACTGTCGTCAGTTTGACCGATGGTATCGCGCGCGTCCATGGGCTCGCAGATGCTATGTCCGGTGAAATGATAGAGTTTCCCGGTGATACTTATGGTATGGCCCTGAACCTTGAAAGAGATTCAGTTGGTGCCGTAATTTTAGGTTCTTATCAACACCTTTCTGAAGGTGACACTGCGAAATGTACCGGCAGAATTCTTGAAGTACCTGTGGGTGAAAAGCTGCTGGGTCGTGTGGTTAACTCTTTGGGTGAGCCCATTGATGGTAAGGGTCCTATCGGTAGTGAAGAGTTTTCTCCGATTGAAAAAGTGGCTCCAGGTGTAATCGAAAGAAAATCTGTTGATCAGCCTGTTCAAACAGGGTTAAAAGCGATTGATGCGATGGTTCCTGTAGGTAGAGGGCAGCGTGAATTGATCATCGGTGATCGTCAAACAGGTAAATCGGCTGTTGCGATTGATGCCATCATCAACCAGAAGGGAACTGGCGTTAAATGTATCTATGTTGCTGTAGGACAGAAAGCGTCAACAGTTGCTAACGTGGTTCGTAAGCTGGAAGAGCACGGTGCAATGGAACATACCATTGTTGTTGCGGCGACGGCTTCTGATTCGGCTGCTTTACAGTATATTGGTCCTTACGCTGGATGTTCCATGGGTGAGTATTTCAGAGATAGAGGCGAAGATGCACTTATTATTTATGATGACCTGACTAAACAGGCCTGGGCTTACCGTCAGGTATCTCTGTTGTTACGTCGTCCTCCAGGACGTGAAGCTTATCCCGGTGATGTTTTCTATCTCCATTCACGTTTACTTGAGCGCGCAGCTCGTGTTAACGAAGAATATGTAGAAAAATTTACGAACGGTAAGGTTAAAGGTAAAACAGGTTCATTAACGGCTCTACCTATTATCGAAACTCAGGGTGGTGACGTATCAGCATTTGTACCAACCAATGTTATTTCGATTACAGATGGCCAGATATTTCTGGAATCTGATCTGTTTAATGCTGGTATACGTCCAGCAATAAACGCAGGTCTGTCTGTATCTCGTGTAGGTGGTGCGGCACAAACCAAAATTATTAAAAAGCTCGGTGGTGGTGTTCGTCTGGCATTGGCTCAATATCGTGAGCTTGCTGCATTCTCTCAGTTTGCATCAGATCTTGATGAAGCGACGCGTAAGCAGTTAGAACGTGGTCAAAGTGTAACTGAGCTGATGAAACAGAAGCAGTATTCTCCTTTATCCGTTGCAGAAATGGGGATCTCGCTATTTGCCGCAAATGAAGGCTACCTGGATGATGTTCCGGTTAAAAAAGTTGTTGAATTTGAACTGGCTTTACATGCACATGTGAAATCTAACTTTGCTGATTTACTCGATACGATTAATGAGTCGGGTGACTACAATGATAAAATTGTGTCGGGAATGAAAGAAGCCATCGAAGATTTCAAAGCAAACGGTGTTTATTAAGGATACTTGTTAAAGGTGCTTAGAGAATAAATTATGGCTGGTGCTAAAGAGATAAGAACCAAGATCAAGAGTGTTCAGAACACTTCCAAGATCACAAAAGCCATGGAAATGGTTGCGGCCAGTAAAATGCGTCGTGCTCAGGAAAGAATGAAGGCAGCTCGTCCTTATGCTGAAAAAATCAGAAAAGTGGTCGGGCATGTAGGAAGCTCTCATCCTGAGTATAAACACCCTTTTCTGATTGAGCGTCCAGTTAAAAAAGTGGGAATGATTGTTGTTTCTACTGATCGTGGATTATGTGGTGGATTGAATATAAATTTATTCAAGAAAGGGTTAAACCAGTTAGATGAATGGGAAAAACAGAAAGTTGAAATTGAAGTAGTGACTCTTGGTGGTAAGGGTTTGAGCTTCTTCAAGCGCATTGGCGCGAAAATAGTAGCCGAAGCCAGTCATTTAGGTGACAAGCCTGAAATTACCGATATTATCGGGTCTGTACAGGTGCTGTTGAAAAATTATGAAGATGGTGAAATTGATGAGATCTATCTGTTAGGTAATAGTTTCGTTAATACCATGACTCAAAAAGCTGAAATCCATAAGCTGGTCCCGGTTGTGCCATCCACTGATGATGAACTTAAACATCACTGGGATTATATTTATGAACCTGATTCCAAAGAAGTTCTGGATAACTTACTAGAACGTTACATAGAATCAATAGTTTACACTTCTGTAGTTGAAAATGTAGCCTGTGAAATGGCTGCTCGTATGGTTGCTATGAAGAGTGCAACGGATAATGCCGGTGATTTGATAAAAGAGTTGCAGCTGATTTATAACAAGGAACGTCAGGCAGCTATTACACAAGAAATTAGTGAAATTGTTAGCGGCGCATCTGCCGTTTAAACTTATTTTGAACATATTTATTTTTAAGAGGATTCAAGCATGAGTACTGGAAATATCGTGGAAGTAATCGGCGCTGTCGTCGACGTAGAATTTCCTCGTGACTCTGTACCTAAGGTATATGACGCATTAAATATTGCTGATGCAGATAACCTGACTCTGGAAGTACAGCAGCAACTGGGTGATGGTGTCGTTCGTACTATTTCCATGGGTTCTTCAGAGGGATTGCGTAGAGGTTTGGAAGTTACAAATACTGGTTCACCTATTCAGGTTCCCGTAGGCAAAAAAAC
>Ga0233437_1001144_pt1 | contig 51532 bp, 59 predicted proteins | sample SI_122_August201_FD_182714 | JGI IMG/M metagenome (GOLD analysis project Ga0233437, IMG submission 182714) | Seawater microbial communities from Saanich Inlet, British Columbia, Canada - SI_122_August2016_200_MG | ecosystem: Environmental > Aquatic > Marine > Inlet | place: Canada: British... | reverse complement strand
TTTACCTGCTTCTAAGAGGTTATCAATTGTTACTGCTGCAGCATATCTAAAGAACGGCATATCACCCTCTACACGTTTAACAGAACCCACCATTGCCGTGATATCAAAATTTCCGTTTTTTTGTTTTTCTATATCTAACGAAACGTTAGTTGTTTCTCCTGAACTGTATATTGATGTCTCAACACTTTCACAGTTATCTAACGTTTTTATTAACATCTGATCTGAATCATATCCTTTTTCACGTTCACATGTAACAGCTATTTTTGCATCTTTTTTCACACCAAATGCCGCATCCACTCTAGGATCACTTACATTACTACATTCTCCTTTTACGTATTTTAGCATCTCTTCTTCTGGCATTTCCGTTAAAGGAACGTATTCAGAACCGAAAATCCTTAATTCTAATTCTCCGTTTTTGTATGTAATTCGTGTTTTAACTGATCTCTTTTTTTCTTGATCGCCTGATTGTATAGCATCATATTCAAAATCAGAAAACATACTATACACACCAGGTGATGTTTCTTTAACCTTATGATCATTTCTGTCTTTCATTTCTTGGATAAAATATCCTAAAGCATCGCTAACTGTATTGCAATTTTCTCTAACAAGTTTTTCTTTAGTCATCATAATCACCTTTTTAGTTTTTTTCCAGATTCTATAAAATCTTCCGTATACGTTATATTTCCATTATCGTCTACACTTTCGATATTGTCATTAAACAATCCATATCCCTTGGTTACCAAAATGTCTAATTCCCGTGTTAACATTTCTGCAAGTTTTGGGAGATCATCACGACCAACACTTATGTCTTTTCCAGACACACTGATTGATTTTATTAGAACATCATCATCGATTTTAGATGATCCATCTGGGTATTTCTGTAGTGTCATAACTGTTTGGAATTTATATGGACATCCGTCTTCCTCAAATTTTAATTCTCTTTCTACACAAAAAGTTGGGATAGCAGCTACACCGTCTTCTATTTGAGACTTTTCTCTTAACATGAAATCTAATTCAACATTATCTCTTGTTTCTGGACTGATTTGTTGAATTTTTACTTTTGGTTTATTTGGATTTTCATTATTATCTCCTTTAAGATATCCTTCTAGTGTACCAGAATTGCAAAAAATTAATGAATCATTATTACGATCTACTTCCTGGGAAATTGTTATTTTACTACCACTATAGTATTGCATCACTCTAACTGTTGTTCTGTCATACATTCTACCAAACCCTTTTTCAAAGGGTGTCCATGGAAATGAATACACCTTGTCGCTGCTTTGTCCTGTTGGTACTTCTCCAATAACGGCTTGAACCATTTCATTATATGATGATGCCATTCTAACAGCAAATGCAAGTTTATTATTATCGTTAATTCCCATAGTTTCACCTTATTACTTATTAGTGGTTATATATTATATAGGTTCCTGGTTGAAAACGGGCTGAAATTGAAATACTTATAAAGTTTATTTCATAATGTGTAATTATGAAGGCTGATATTGACCTAAAAGATAAGAAAATATTGTACTTACTATTGGAGAATGGGAGGCTGAATAATAGCAAGATAGCCTCTCTAGTAGGTGTTAGCAAGAATACAGTGGCTAGTAGAATAGCTAAGCTGAAAGAAAGTGGTGTGATAAGGGACTTTATGCCTACTCTGAATTATGATAAGCTTGGGTTGTTTACATACGATATATTTCTGCGGTTGAGAGCTACTGAGAAGCAAGAGAAGGCAGTGATTGAGTACTTTTCTAAACATCCTAACGTCATCTGGGCATCTAGTATGTTTGGTAAGTGGGATATTTTTGCTCAGTTGCTCGCACCTAATATCGAAGATTTGGAAGTTGTGTTGAAAGATGTATTGAATTTTTTGGGTAAGAGGTTGGAAGCATATCAAATCAATCCGATAGTTGATCGATTTAAGATAGATCATCAACTTTTTGATTTTTCAAAAGAAATAAAATATAAGTTTAAAGAGAAAAAGGCTGGAAGAGATAGGGTTAAAATGGATGAATTGGATAAAAAAATAATTTCTTGTATGAATCATGGTTTTGGAAGGGCTTCTTATTTTGAAATTGGGAAAAAAATAGGAGCTTCTATGGAAACGGTTAGGAATCGCGTGCTTGCTTTACAGAAAAAAAATATAATTTCACATCATATGACATTTGTTAATTTACAAAAACTTGGTTTTCATGAATATATTGTTTTTGCTACTTTACGTAATTTGACACATGAGAAAGAACAAGAATTAATGAAATTCATTAGACTTGATAATAGAATTAGGATCGGATTTAAAACAATTGGTAAGTTTGAATTTTATTTTTATGTTGTTGTTCATGAACCAAAAGAATTAGAAAGATTTGTTAGGGATTTGAAAAATAATTTCTTTGATATACTTTTGGAAACAGATTATTCTACTCTGACAAATGAATTTAGATTATGTTTTTTCCCAAAAAGTTTGGAGAGGTTGTAAATGAAAAATAAAAAAACCATTTTTCCAATTAATTATCAGAGACTTATATTAGAAAAGCTCAGAAAGTATATTGATAAGAATGTTCTTCCAAACAATCACATAAAAGAAATTGTACTTGGTGGTAGTTTAACAACCGGTAAATTTTGTAAGTATGAAAGAATGTTAGTAAAGCCCAAATATAGAAGATTGTATTCTGATATTGATCTTATATTTTATGTTGATGAGAAGTTTAGGCCAAAGGGCTGGGAATTTTTTGCCAATCCTAGTAAAGAATCAGTAAAAATGTTAGGAAATTTTAAAGCATATAGAATGGGAATTTTAGATAAAAAATTTCACATGATAGTTTTATTGTTTAAAGAAAAACCAAAATGTAAAGGTAAAACTGATATTATATTGTATAGAAGAAAGTGATTTTATGAAACTTATATCTGACTTGCATATTCATTCGCGGTTTTCTAGAGCATGTAGTAAGCATTTGAATATTACTAACTTGGAAAAGTGGGCAAGAGTGAAAGGCGTTCACTTAATGGGAACTGGAGATTTTTGCCAACCAGATTGGCAACGCGAGATTAAGAAAGACCTTAAGGAAAAAGAGAAAGGAATTTACCGAACTAAAACTGGGTTTCCGTTTATTCTTTCTAATGAGATTTCGCTAATGTATAGCCAAGGAGGGAAAGGTAGACGGGTGCATTTAGTTTTGCTTTCTCCTAACATAGAAGTTGTTGATCAAATTACTGATTATTTGAAGAGTTTGGGTAGAGTTGATTATGATGGTAGACCTATTTTTGGAAGGTCATGTATAGAGATTACTGAAAAACTGAAAGCGATTAGTAAAGATATAGAAATAATTCCAGCTCATTGTTTATTACCAACTGAAGCCATACATACTAATAATGGTATGATTCCTATATCAAAATTAATAAATACAAATTATGTTCTTACTCATAAGGGTAATTATAAAAAAGTAAAGAAAGTTCTTAGAAGAAAATATAGCGGAGAAGTAATTGGTATGAATCCTGCTTGTCATAATGTATCTACTTTTGTTACTCCTGAACATCCTATTTATATAATAAAATCATTCAAAGACTGTAAAAACCTTTCACACACAATTTGTAAACCAACTTGTTCATATCTAAAACGGGGATGTAAGGATCCAAGATTTGAAAAATATAAACCAGAATGGGTAATGGCTTCTCAGGTAGAAAAAGGTGACATTTCGGTATTTCCTATTTATAAAAAAGTAAAAAATGTAGAACATATTGATTTGAAAAATTTTGTGTCATCTAAATTTTATTCTAAAAAATATTATATTACACCAAGAAAAGAAAGAATTTATGAAAAAAATATCGGAATTAAAAGAAGAATAAATGTGTCTAAAGATTTCTGTAGATTGATGGGATATTATTTAGCAGAAGGTTATGCAACAAGAGACTATGTCGGATTTAGTTTTCACAAAAATGAAAGTTATTATATAAATGATGTAAAGTGTTTATTAAAGAAAATATTTGGTAATTATATTAAAATAAAAGAAACTAAAAGGTCTATCAATGAATTGACCATTACGGTTTATTCTAAAATACTATCTGATTTTTTTAAAATGTTTTATTCTAAGAAACCGTATCGATCATATAATAAATATATCCCTAAATTTATGTTAGATTTACCACCGATTAAACAAAAGGAGATTTTTATTGGTTGGTGGCGAGGAGATATTGGTTGTACTACATCAATAGATCTTATAAATCAAATGAAAATTATTTTATTAAGGCTTAAAATAATTCCTACAATAAATTTAACTTCTGCACATTCTATAAATAAAAGAAGAATAAAAACCCCAAATAAAATTAATGGAAGGAAAATAATAGCAAAACATGATGTTTATAATATAGGTTATTTATGTTTCTTTGATAAAAATCTTGATCTTTTAGAACTAAGGGAATTTAAAAAATTCAAATCAAAGCTAAGCAGACGTAAGGGATATTTTGATAATAATTATGTTTATTTACCTATTACTAAAATTATTAAAAGAAAATACTCTGGATACGTATATAACTTAGAAGTTAAAGATGATAATTCATATATTACAGAAAATTTAGCTGTTCATAATTGCTGGACTCCGTGGTTCGGAGCACTGGGAAGTAAAAGTGGATTTGATTCTTTGGAAGAAGCTTTTGGTGATCAGATAAAACATATTTATTCATATGAAACAGGGTTATCTTCTGACCCGCCGATGAATTGGAGAGTCAGTGGTTTAGATAAATTTTCTATTTTATCCTTCTCAGATGCCCACTCGTTCTGGCCCTGGAGACTTGGAAGAGAATCTACGCTTTTTGATTTACCTAAACTTAATTATAAAAATTTAATTAAAGCTATTCGTACTAAGAAAGGATTAGAAGGAACTATAGAATTAAATCCAGCCTATGGGAAATATCACTGGGATGGACATCGTAATTGTGGAGTTGTGTTAACCCCGAAACAAACTAGAAAAGCTAAAGGAATATGTCCGAAGTGTAATCGTCCGCTTACTATAGGGGTGGAGTATCGTGTAGAAGAACTTGCTGATAGGCCAATGGGAGCAAAACCGAAAAATGCTAAAAAATTCCAAACAATACTTCCTCTATCAGATTTAATTTCTACAATTTACGGACCAGCTGTTTCTTCTAAAACTGTGTGGGGTGTTTACAATAAAATGATTAAAGCTTTTGGTAATGAGTATGATATTCTTTTGAATGTGAAAAAAAATAAACTAAAGCAAGTGAATGAAAAGATAGTAGATATAATTCTAAAAAATCGAGAAGGAAAAATAAAAGTTAAACCTGGGTTCGATGGGGTTTATGGAAAGGCAATCTTTAACAGTAAAGAAGTGAAAATGAAGAAAGAAAAGACATTGAAAGATTTTGGGTAAATTGGTTATTGGGAAAAATCAGTAAATGACGAGGCAGCGCTGGGTTTTAGTTTTTATTTACTCCGGGGTGAGTCGCCACTTTACTTTCCAGTAACTGTCACTGATGTTTGTTCTTCAGTTGTGTAACCGTAAGCAACTCTAATTTCTAGTGGGTAAGATTGTTTTACGGAAACTTCGCTTGTTATATTCAAATCACACATAACAGTTGCTTTATTGTTTACTAACAAAACATCGGTTTCACAGGAATTGTCTACTTTTTCAAGTACTGTTCCTGTTCCTTTTGGTATGATGTTTATTGTTACATTATTTCTATCATCTTCTGAGATTGAATAATGCTCTGCTGATATTTGTCCTGGGCTGTAAGGTGTTCCATCTCCTATGTTGGTTATTAGAATCTGGACAGTAAGTAATTCACCTGCAAATTCTACTACTGTTGGATCAGGTATTATAGAAACATCTATATCTAGAGGGCCACGAGTAGCTGTGAATGTATCTGTAGATGTTATTTTATTGTCTTCTGTTCTTTCTGATTCTGGATAAATCCAAACCAGACCCTTTGAAACAGTTTCGTAGTCATAATAAATTTTTGAGAATATTGTATCTGTTCTTTGTTCGCCTTTTTCTAAGTCAACTTCTGGTTTTACTGTCCATGTCATTATTTTACTATCAGCTTGTGTGCCAATTACTGTGTTTTCTGGATCTAGATTTTTTGTGAATTTAACAACTTTTTTATCTGCCATTACTCCTGCTGGACCGGAAATAACATTCCAATCACCTGGAACTATTAATAGAGCAAAGCTAGCTGATTTAGAAACAACATCCTGTCCTAGGTTTTCTACTGTTAATGTTGGATGAACTGACTGACCAGAAAATACTTCTGATTGGTCAACTGAGAAATCAGTAATTTCTAATCCATATCCTGCTCCACTACCTGTGGATGGTGTACCTGTTTGACTGACACAACCTGAAACAAGTAGGACTGCAATTATACCTAAAACAAAATAACTTTTCATGAAATTTACCTCCGTTGACTGAATAAGTATTGTGATCCCTGTATATATATTCTTTGTTTGTTATGTTAATTTGTAAGATATTGACTAAAATTCAAAGGCAATCCATACAAACTGAAGCTATTGCTATTATTGTTGCTACTACTAGTAGGAAAGCTACCCAGTCTCGGCGTTTGAAATTCTTTTCTGCTAAATAAATTACTAATATAGACCACCCTACGAAATATGATGCTAAAGGAACTATTGGTTCGAAAACTAAAGTAAATAGATTGTGACCGGCTGACCAAAGAGCCCATTCTATCCCTGACCAGGAAATTATTAGAAACATGAGTGAAATAAGAAAAACTGATTCGGACTTTGTTTTTATGGAATAAAAAATTAAAGCGATTGTTAATATTCCCGCTATCAATGAATATAGAAGGCCGACCTGGCTTAACATTTTATCTCTTCCTTATCTGAATTTCTGCTTCACCTGGAATCATATAGTGATATTTTGCTTTTGCTGTTATGGTACCTGTTGATATTGGCTGATCTGAAACTGTTTTTAGCTCGCATGTGCTACGAGTTGATTTCTTATCTAAGAATTCTTTATTTTTGTTTAGAGTTAGTACTCCAACATTTGTTATTTCTTGTATTATGACCTCTTCAGTATTAGTGACTTTTACAGTAGCTTTGTTTATAGTTCCTGGTGATGAAGTCAGATCTCCAGCTTCTATTTCAATCAATTCGAATGTCAAATCACTTTGTTCTACTGGTGTAGTCATATCTAATCCAAAAATATTTTTTTCTCCATTTACTATCAATTGTATTCTTACACTGTTCACGTCAGTATCAATACTATCAGCAATAATCGTATATCCATTTTCGTCTATCTTAAATTTTTTTATGGTTTTTTCTACTAATTCATAATTTTTTGATACGGATTGCTCTCCTATTTTTTCTTCTATCGTATTGTCAAAATTATAATCTCTACATTCTATGAACTCTAAGTTTGAAGGTAATGTTATTTCTACATCACCTGATTCTATGTTCTTAATTATTCCTTCAGCTGAATAAGAATAATCTATGTACATTAACACTCGAGTGTCATTCATGAATGGTCTGTCTTGATCAAAAGAAATTTTTATGTTTAGAGGGGATTCTTCGTGAGATGATTTGTAACTGATCTCGCTTAATGTGTTTTTAGAATATCTATCTTCATATTCAAAATCATCTAAAACTGGAATTCCTTCTGAAATATATGTATTTGCATCGTATTCTGTTAAGAATTTTATTTTTACTAATTGTTCAAATTCAGTTTCTTGTACAATATATTTTGTTTGGAATTGTTTTGTTCGATTTAGTTTTAGAATTGGGATTCCCCAATTATCTATTTCACCTTCTGCTAATTTTAAGAAAGGTGAACTATCGTAAACTGAAATATTTACATTTTCCAAATCTGTTTCAGGTGTTATCATTACATTCCATGCAAATGTTTTTCCTTCACGAATAAAAGAAGGGATTTCTGCTATCACTGAAATTTCTTCAACCGCAGAATCAACAACATTTAGTCTTAAAGTTGCTAGGATAGACTGGCTTGTACAACCAGATACTAAAACTGCCAATATTAAAACTAAAGGTAGTAATCTTTTCATTGTATATCAACATCTATTTTAATTTCTTCTCTTAATTCATATTCGTATAGGTAGTTTGCTTGTATGTAATATGTTTTTTCATATGGAACAGTAATGTCTCCATTTAATACGCATTTTAATTTCAGAGATTCTCCATCTATGATTGGTATTTTATCTTTGTTTTTTAATATTATTTCATCTGACAGTACTATAAACTCATCTTCTCCATTAACTTCTACTTTAACATCCACATATTCATTGTTTACTGCTGAGTCAATAATTGTAATAGTAAGTCCTCTATACGTTTTCACTTCGGTATCATGTATTGTTTTTATTTCTGGTTCTCCAGTGCTGTCTGTAACAGTTAAAAGAAATTTTCTTGCTTCTTCGTCTATAGTTAATGATAATGTATAGGTGTCTTTGTTTGTTTTAATTATTTGTTCCTTTCCTGTTGAAAGTAATTTTAATTCTTGTGATTCTACCATTTCTCCATCTGAAATAATTTCAAATCTGTCGCAAGGCTCAGTTGCATACTCACCAGTATCCATCACTAAATCTGTTGGGATTTTTAGTTGGACGGATCCAATAGGTATGTCCCCTTTTGTTGTTTCTCCTAACAATCCAGAACCAATGTTTTTAATTCTCATAAACATTGTTATTTTTTTGTTTGGGTTTGATTCTATTGGGAATTTTTGTTCTGTTTCAAACTCAATTCTTATTGGACCTGTTCCAATATGTTGAATTGGTTTTTCTGCTGGCTCTTCTCCTGATTTTAGTAATGTTCGATAAGTATCTGAATCCATAACTGATATTCCATTGAAAGTTGTTATTGCTTCTAATTTGTAATTTAGAGTGTAAATTATTTTACACTGACCTGCTAAATTTTCTGAAGCTGTTTTTGCTGTTAAAGTTAAACCAATTGGTAATTCGCTACCTGCGGTTAGTTTTGTTGTTCCTTCTTCTAGTCCCTGGTAAGTTGATTGATCATCAACAATCGGGTTTCCATTAATTGCTGTTATTTCACAAGGGTTCCAATTTTGTATAGAAACACCGACATGATCTATGTCTCTAGTTTCGTGACTATTTTTTATTTTAAAATTTATATCAAATGAATCTTCACTGAAAACTTTATCTGGAATTATACTTGGATTGGTTATTGATAAAATATCTGGTGATTCTGCTTGTGTCTCTGCAGAATATCCAGAGAAAAATGATTGGCTTGTACAACCAGATACTAAAACTATTGCCATTATTGCTAATATTATAAATTTTTTCATTCGATTCACCTACTTTTAATTTAATCCCTGATCTTTAAATTACTATACTAAATTCATTGATACTGGAATTATTGTATAAGGGGAGCAGATGCTACTGGTAATTTTATGTCATCCACGCCTCTATAAATATAATTTTCGATTTCCCCAGTCATTGTAAATGTCTTTTGATCTGCGCTGTCATCTAGTTCAACATCGAATTTGAACATTGCACTTGCAACTTCATCTTCATCGATATTTTCTGTAATAGTAAACCTAATTACTATTGTGTCTCCATCAGTTATTATATAATCATTGATTTTCGTAACTTCTCTAGTTATATCTTGTACATTGAATGATTCGATCGTATTCAAAATTTCTGTTTCCGTGTATGAATCTCCTGCGGGTCCTAATTTATTTTTAGATATAAAATCAAAACTATCGATATCTATACTTACACCTGATGGTTTTGAAATTACAACGTCAACTACAACATCTTCCCCATCAGATGTCTTGTTTAATAATGCACCTTTTCCATTATTTGTAATTATAACTTTTCCATATGCTGTTGAACCACTTCTAAGCGGTTGCTTCTGTGTCCAGACAGCAAGTTTAACTGGACCACCTGAGTATTCTGATTCTACTGATGTTGGGGTTTCGTCTAAGTTTTCGTATAGTTCTTTGGTCATTACATTTATGTCCAGAGCAGATGAAACTGAATATTCAAACTCGTAAGTTAGAGGAATTGTAACTAACCACCTCGCATAAGTATATTTTGCGATATCCTGATTACCGTCAATTACTTCTTTACAACCTGCTGATCCTTCTGCATCTATATTTTTACAGTCTATCCATTCAGGTGTATTGTATTCATCTTCGTTGTCATTGTATTTGGTACATTGACAATCTAACAATCCAGCTGTCCATTTTGAATAAGATGCTGCTGAATCACCACATTCAAATGTCATGTGTAATTTACCATCTGGATATAGATTATCATCCCAATTACATCCACCATCAATATGTTCTCTCTCGACTATTTCTCCGCTACATGATGTGAAATAACAATTATCTGCTAGAACTACATTTGGCTCATAGTCGCCTCCGTCAAAACTTTGCTCAGTTCCACTTACTTTCTTTGGATCTGTTACTGTTATTGGATCAAAATAAATTTTTACATTTTTAGCATTGAAGTCTCCTCTGTTTTTCAATTCTACTTCTCCCACCAGAGGCATTGATGGATCTAGACTTGGTTCTGCTGTTTCGTAATTAACTGCTGTGAATTCTGTCATCTCTATTGCACGAGTTGTTCCGCCTGAAGCTAGCTTTCCAGCTGCTTCTATTTTCTTTTGTTCTTGCTTCGCGACCCAACAATCATAACACGTGGCCATTAAACTATAATCTTCCATTGTTTCACCAACTGCTTGGAAAGCATCTTGAATTGGTTCCATCACACCTGAACCAACTGCATAAACACTTGGCCACCATTGACCGAAAACAGCTGTACCGACTGTTCCAGTATACTGGAATGAGAATAATATTAACGTAACAATAATTAACATGACTCCTATGTATGGTCTAGTAGTTCTTGAACCCTGTGATGCACCTGTTAATGCAGACAATATCCAAATTGATAACATAATGTACATTAATTCGTCTCCTACACCAGTACCTAATGAATTTAAAATCGGAACACTTGCTTGAGTTATAAATGCCCAGTAGAATCCTGATTGTAGTGGCCACAATGATCCATCTGCATCATGCATTTTTGAATAAAAATCACCCATTGTCTCTGGTGTCAGATTTATAACAGTATTAGTAAATGATTCTGCTGAAATTTTTCTGTTAGGCACTGTTATGAAAAATGCCATTACAATATAGAACAATGCTATACTTGGACTGGGTTCTATTATTGATGCTAATAAGTATGGGAATACTGTTGCTACTCCAAATACTACAATTAACATTATGAACGATCTATATTTTTTGTTTTGAACAATAGTAGAAAATATTGTTATTGTTGGCACGGTTATTAGCATCAGTATAATGAATCCTGTTATGTTTGATTGAAATACTGTCCAACCTGTTAAAAGAACATTTCCTCCTTGTCCTGATTTTAAAAATCCAGCCATTGCTATTGCTATGAAAAATCCTATAATCATTCTACTCCATGATTCTGCTGCACTGGCTGCTCTTCCTGCATAATAGCTAAGTGGGAGCCAGAAATATACTGCAAATAACATTATTATTGTTATTATCCCACTGTTTGCGTGTGCGAATCCAAATTCCCCTATCAAATTAAATATTATAACCATTTTCAATATAAATCTAATAAATAATTTTCCTGTTGCATTGCTTCCTATGTTAACTGATACTGATAATCTACAAGGTATTTTATGAATTACACATTCTGGAGTCATTGTAGTACCTGGTGTGTATGGGCTTGATTTACCACATTTCGGACATTGCCAAACTTGACCCGAGCTCTTTTTTCTAGCATCCATTAAGATTGAACTTTCGGATGGAACAATCATGTAAAAACTATAAGCAATTATCGCTGTTCCTAGGAAAAAGTGGTCAAAACTCATTGCTGAAATTATTGCAAGTGACCATAGAACCATCATCTGAAGCATGTTTTGTTTTATTTTGTATTTTGCGAAACCGTAAGCTGTCATGAATGATCCTGCGCCATGCATTGCATATGGTGGCATGCCATACATTCCACCTGCGCCGTACATTTGTTGGTTTTGTTGGTTTTGTTGGTTTTGTTGGTTTTGTTGGTTTTGTTGGTTTTGTTGGTTTTGTTGGTTTTGTTGGTTTTGTTGGTTTTGTTGTCCGCCTGCTGGTGCTCCTCTTCGTGCTACCACTGGTTGATTACAATTTGGACAGAAGTTTGCTCCTCTTGTTGGCGTGCCACAAAATCTACAAAGTATACCTTGTGGTCCGCCTCCTCTGCCTGGTGGTGGGTTTCCTCCAAAATCATGACCACAAGAAAGACAATATCTGTATTTATTATCAACTAGTAAATTACAACTTGGACATGGTCTTTCTCCACCTGGTGGTGCGATTGATGGCGGGCCTAGTGGAGTTGCTCCTGGTGTTGGCATTGGTGCTATACGAGGACCTTTTGCGGCTCCACAATTAGTACAAAAATTATTTGTATCAATGTTATCTGATTTTCCACAATTGAGACATGACCATGGCATAATTAAAAATTGGAATGTTGTATATTTAAAACATCTTTTTTTATGGTCAGGGCTTAACTGACTTGGGAAATAGTCAATTGTCGATTTTTTCTGTTTTTGATTATTTAGAATTGTATTTCTGATTCTATTTTTGGGTGATTCTATTCTTCGATTTGTAAATAAATCAGTGAGAATTCGAATTCTGAGTTTTCCCATGGAGTGAAACGCAACATGTTTTTGTGATGCAGGTTTTCTAATTCAATTTTGATTGTTTCATTTTCTTGTCCTGAATAGATCATCTGATCATTTAGGAAAATATCTATTCCACCTGTGTTGTCCTCTACCTCAGCGAAAAGTGTGTAATCTTTGAATGCTTCTGTGTAGAATTGGAAATATCCTTCTACTCTATTATGTGCTTTTAGTTTTGCTGTGAAGTTGTATTCTGTAGCGGACCAAAAGTATAGGGCTGGTGGAGCTGCTGAAGCTGTCCACACACTACCTAAAGTGGATGGATCTAATTCGAAGTTTTGCACTCCATAACTAGGTATTTTTCTGTAAAATTCGTCGTTAGATGAGAACACTATACTACCTAGTGGATTAGCTGAGTGAACTTCTAGTTGTAGGGAAACGTGTGTGAATGTTCCTGTATCTATTTGTGTGTCTATTTCTACATTCTTAAAAAGTGAACGAGAAACCACTCCGTTTAATTCACCTAAATCCTTGGTTATGGTGTGGAATGTTATGTCACTTTTTAAAATTTTTCTTGACCAAGTTCCTCCGCTGGAAGTTTGATAATTAGGTGTTGGTGTAAATGGTGAGGTTCCTGAATCATCTATGCTGGAAACTATTCCCAAAACTAGGACTAGAATTATTACTGACCCTATTAGATAGTTGATAAAGCTCTCAGACATGTATTTAATTTCCCAGTACAGTAATTAAAGCTATAGGAAAGCGCTATTTTCAACTTGGTGTTACCGGTATAGGTTGAACACCTCGGTGACCCTGATGGCTCACCTAGGTCTTTAACTGGTTGAAATTGGAGAAGGATAAAGATGATGTTCAAAAATCAGTACAGGCTTTGAACAGCCTATGAAACGAACCAAGTGGAGGAAGGTTTCACATGATTGAAAACTTAAATGCTATGATTAAAAAGTTTTCAGTACGTGAAACGAACCAAATGGAGGAAGGTTTCACATGAAATCGAAATTTGACTTGAAACATGGAATAGGGAAAATTACTCCTGAAAGCGGAGATGACTTGTGGGTACTTGATAGTATTCTACAAGAAGGGGATTTTATTACTGCCAAGACTCCTCGATCTCAAGACATTATCAGAGATGGGAAAAAGGTTAGGGGTAAGAAAAAATTGGTTTTATTGAAGATTCAATTGGAGAAGAAGGAACTAGATGGGGTATTGAAATTGCGGGGGAAGATTGTTGCTGGACCAGATGATGTTGATAGAGGTTATCATACTATTGAAGCAAGACCACAGGACTTTCTTACAGTTGAAAGAAATTGGAAAAGTTGGGAAGTTGATAAAGTTAAGAAAGCCCGAAACCGAACTGAACCTGTTTTGGTGCTTATATTAGATGATACTGATTGTGATTTCTATATGATTAAAGGGGAGGCTAATCACTTGTTACATATAGATGGACCTGGTAGTGGAAAGAAAGTTATTGGAAAGGGACGAAAAAAGTATTTTGAGGGGATAATTGATGTGTTGGAGAGACGGGGAGATAAGAATATAGTGATTGCTGGGCCTGGGTTTACTCGGGAAGATTTAGTTAAAGAATTGAAAGGACGAGAAATTGGTAAAATTGTTCTTGAGGGATGTTCACACACTGGAATCAATGGGTTGCAAGAAGTTTTGAAACGGAAAGTTTTGGATAAGGTTATTAAGAATTCTCGATTAACAGAAGAAACTGAAATTATTGAAAAGTTTTTAGGTGAGATTGCTAAAAAAGGAAAAGTTACTTACGGAAAAGGAGAAGTTAGGAAGGCTGTAGAAAGCGGAGCAGTTGAAGTTCTTCTAATGTCTGAAAATTTAGTTAGGAAGAATGAGCAGCTACTAGAACAAGCTGAGAAAATCAAAGCAAAAATAATGATTGTTTCTCCTGAATCAGAAAGTGGTAAGAAATTTTTGGGACTTGGTGGAATAGGAGCATTCTTGAGGTATCGGGTTGAGTGATTTTATGGGAATAACAGATGAGGTATATCCATTTTGGATGGCTGATACGCAAAAGGAAAAGATTAAACAAATTTTAGTACGCGTGCCTCCTAAAGGTAGGATTCTTGATGTTGCATGTGGTCCTGGGTTTTTGGAAAAATTGGTAATCGGTGAAGTAAGAAAAAAATTAGTTGCTGTTGATATCAATTCTGAGTATATTGATAATGTTAAACGGGATTTTCCAGAAGTTACTGCTCTAGTAGGAGATGCAAATGAATTAAAATTTCCTAATGGAAGTTTTGATGTGATTTATGCTATTGATATTATTCATTTATTAGATTCTGAAAAGTTTTTTTCTGGAGTGAAGAATGTATTGAATTCTAGAGGTAAATTAGTAGTTACTGTTTTTTGTAATGAGCACAATTTGCAAGAAAAAGATGAGTGGTTGAAGTCAATTGTTAAAGGCTTTTCAATTGAAGAGGAATTTGTAGTAAAATCTGAGAATGAATGGGATTTTTGTTTAGTGCTTACTCTTCCCTAGCGTGGTTTACGAAGCCCATCACAACCATAGCTGTGCCAAATGCTTTTGTTGGAATAAAACTTTGCATACCCATGATTTTTATTTCACTGATTTTAGCATTTTTGTATTTATCACGAATTGCTTTTCTTGTTTCGAACATCTCTGTTAGGTGTTCTCGCAAAAGCTTTTCTGCATCTTCTGGTGGGGCGTTTCCACTGTATTCTGCCACCAAACCGCCCAATTCCTCACCGTCTTCTCCAACTACCTTTACTATTGCAATTCCTGCTGTTAGCCTTTGTTTATCAGATGAATCTTTAGTTGATGAACAAGCTAGAATTGTGTGAAGAACTTCTCCGTGGATATTGTTCTTGGGTGGGTCTACTTTTTTGGATCCTTTTGGTAATATAGATGAATAAGCTAAAAGGTTGTAATCTTCAATTCCACACTCTATCATTGCAGCATCAAAAGAACCTGCGTGAATGCCGTGATTGCTTTCTCCACAACCATGACCTACAAAAAAGTCACCGGGAACGCAATTTTTTAGAATCCTCATAATTAACACCTTTTATCTACTATCCTCAGAACTTCTACTTTCCCAATTTAATGAATATTTTAATATCATTTTTTAAGTTTTCCTTCTATTTTATAAAAAAATTACACATCTATTATATTTAAAACTTTTTTTCTTTTCTGTGGGGATTGTTTATGATTAGGCAATTGGTTTCACAAAACTTCCAATTGTTGTTACGAAGTCGAGTATGAAAATTATTATACCCATCAAAAAAAGTTTTAGGGACATACCTATTCCATTTCCCTCTATCTTTAGTTCTTTGTTTCTCAATGAACTTGCCAGGCTTTCTAATGGATTGCCTGATGATAATATTTCTGTCATCTGCTCTTCTGAAACCTCTATTACCAATGTTGGGTTTTCTAGAGGGGTTTGGCTTATAGATAATATCTTCCCATCCTTTGTTTCAATTGATAAAGCAGTTGTTGATTCTCCTATAATCTGGAAATTTATTTTTTCTGTGCCTGCGATTGTTTTTACTATCCATGGAGCATCTTCAAAGCCCTGATTATAATCAGTCTTTATGCTATCAAAATTAAAATCTGAAAAATCTGCTGATAGAGCAGGGGTAGCCAAAACTGCTAAAATTATTAAAAAAGAAATTATTTTTTTCATAAGAACAGATTGTAGCCGAGGTATTTAAAAATAATTAGAATGGTGGGCCAGGCAAGATTCGAACTTGCGATATTCACCTATCATACACAATAATAGTATCTAGTGCTGTAAGGGATCCGCACCAGATTTCTGGTTTGACGTCATAGCCACTAGACTACTGGCCCGTATATCAAAGTTTATTAATCCGCAAGTTATAAAAGGGTTTATGTCTGTCCAATCTGACTATGAAAAATTGAAGAAAGGTAAAAAAGGCCTACCTGACTGGAAATGGCTTAAGAAGAACTTTAAGGTCAAAGATGAAGATGAGGCACTAGAGACCATTAGAGTAGCAATAGGAGACAAGGTTGAGGCTATTGCTAAGGGTATTATTGAGCCGATAATTTCTGGACAGGAACACTACTGTTGCTGGTTTGAAAGGAAGATGCTTTCTGATGCTGATGGTAAGATACTGTTTAATGCTTACAAGGATTTACAGTCAATTTTGTGGGGATCTAATAAAATTAGCTTGTCTTGCAAACAAGCGGACTATATTAAATGGCTTATTGATGTTAAGAAAAAGTGGGATAAGCATTCACCTATTCTGGAAAAGATTTGTGATAAGGTAGCTGTTGGATGGGAGAAGTATACGAAAAAGGAAACTACAAATATTTATCACGGATAATCTTTTTGAACCAATAGAACCAATAAAAAGATGCTTTTTGCTAAAGCTTTTTGAACCAATTTTACAAATAAAAAGGTTTGGTGGGCGGGATGAGATTTGAACTCACGACCTCCAGTTAGCCTAGAACCTCTAGCCTTTTGGGATTTGCGGCTAGTAGTCATATAAGACTTACGCATTGAAATATGGCGCTCTAACCAAGCTAAGCTACTCGCCCATTACATAGGGGTTTGAGCTCTAATTATTTAAATTAGTTATAGATTCTGGGGTCTGCTTTACCACTGTGTTTAAAAGCTTTAGAATCGTTATCTAGTATCCTGAGGGAGAAGAATGATTTGGAGGATGATATTATGAGTAATGGACAACAACCGATTTATGTTTTACCTGAAGGAACTTTAAGAACTATTGGGAAAGATGCCCAACATAATAACATAGCTGCTGCTAAGATAGTAGCTGATTCTGTACGCTCTACTCTAGGTCCAAAGGGAATGGATAAGATGTTGGTTGACTCAATGGGAGATATTGTTATCACAAACGATGGAGTTACAATTCTTGATGAAATGCAAATTGAACATCCAGCTGCGAAGATGATTGTTGAAGTTGCTAAAACTCAAAACGAAGAAGTTGGAGATGGAACAACAACTGCTACAATTTTAGCTGGTGAGCTTTTGAAGAAAGCTGAAATTTTACTAGATCAAAATATTCATCCTACTGTAATCAACAAAGGTTACAAACTAGCTAAGGAAAAGTCTTTGGAAATTTTGGATACTGTATCTGAAAGAGTTTCTTTAGCTGATAGGGATGTTTTGATGAAGATAGCTACAACTGCTATGACAGGTAAATCAGCTGAACGGGCGAGTGAACATTTATCTAATTTAGCAGTGGAATCAGTTACAACTGTGGCTGGTGAGGGAATTGATAAGGATGATATTAAGCTTGAGAAAAAACAAGGAGCTTCTGTTGAAGAATCTGAATTAATAAAAGGGCTTATAATTGATAAAGAAATTGTTCATTCTGGGATGCCTAGACGCGCTAACAATGCTATAATTGCTTTGATCGATGCATCACTAGAAATTAATAAAACAGAAACAGATGCGCAGATTAGAATAACTTCTCCTGATCAAATGCAAAGCTTTTTGGAGCAGGAAGAGAAAATGCTTAGAGGAATGGTTGATAAAGTTGTTAAGTCTGGAGCAAATGTTGTGTTTTGTCAGAAGGGAGTAGATGATGTTGCGCAACACTTTTTAGCTAAAGCTGGACTATTGGTTACACGCAGGGTGAAAAAATCTGATATGGATCGATTAGCTAAAGCAACAGGTGGTAAAATTGTTACATCTCTAGATGATATTGCACAAACAGATTTAGGATTTGCAGGTCGTGTGGAAGAGAAAAAAATCTCTGGAAGTGAAATGATTTTTGTTCGTGATTGTAAAGATCCAAAAGCAGTTTCCATACTTATTCGCGGTGGAACTGAACATGTTGTTGAAGAAATAATGCGAGCTATGGAAGATGCGGTTGGTGGAGTTGTTTCTGCTTTGGAAACTGGTAAAGTTGTTGCTGGTGGAGGAAGTCCAGAAGCTGCGGTTTCTAAAGGCTTGAAAGATTTCTCTCAAAAATATTCCGGTCGTGAGCAGTTAGCTATAGTTGCTTTTTCTGAAGCAATGGAAGTTATTCCTAGGACGCTGGCTGAGAATGCTGGTTTAGATCCTATTGATACGCTAGTCTCTCTAAGAGCTGCACATGATGAAAATAAAGTTACATACGGTGTGGATGTTTTCACTGGGAATATTGTTGACATGAAAGCTAAAGGCGTGCTTGAACCTGTGAAAATTAAAACTCAGGCAATTCAGTCTGCTGCAGAAGCTGCTGAAATGATTTTGAGAATTGATGATATAATTGCTGCCAGCAAATTAAGTGGTGGACCACCAAGTGCGATGGGTGGAATGCCTGGAATGGGCGGCATGCCTGGTATGGGCGGAATGATGTAAAAAAACCTTTTTATTGGTTCCATCTGAGAAAAAAGCTTTAGCAAAAAGATGCATCAAAAACATTCATGTTCAGTCGATACTGAACAGGCTGTGCAACGAACAAATTGATGAAAGTTGCACATCATGAAAAAACTAAAAGTTTTAGCAAAAACTGGGTTGAAAAAATTTAATCAAAAAATATCTGGAAAAAGAAACTTGTCTTGATTGGTTATATTTTTGTCAGAACAACATTTTCTTCATATCTTGCAACCATTTCACATACTTTTTCTTTGTTTTCGATAACCTCTTCTGGGATACTTAATCCGCATCCAAAACATGTATAGAAATTTCCTGGAGCATGACTGTTTTTGTCTAATTTAAAACCAAAGCCATCTATTGGACACGATCGTATCTCTTCTCCTGGAATACCTGATTGATATCCAAATTGAGGTTCATTGCCTGACATGCTAAGAACACGACATCCAAAACTTAAATATGTATTAATTTACTATATTTTTTGGTGTATTTGTGAGAAACTTTTCTAGATTAGAAACAAAAATTTCTTGTTTGTTTATTGAAGCTTCTTTGCTTATGTATGCTATAGGTGGGTAAAGTATACAGTTCTTATGATTTCCAAGCTCTTTGCATAATTCTGGTTTCATTTCATCTGTGTGATCTAAAATTATTGATAATTCCCCTTTTGTGATTCTTTGTTTTAGTGTTTCGATATCAAGCAATTCCATAGGAGCTAGATTTAGGATTATTGTTCCGGTCTTTATTTTATTCATTTTTTCTGAATTCAAGAAATTTTCTGTTTCTTTGTTAAGTGCTAAGTTTAATGATATAATATTACATTCCTGGATCAGAGAATCAGCTTCTTGGTATTTTATTCCTTTACTTTCATATTCTGATTTTCTGTGTTTTGACCAATAACGAACATCACATCCAAAACCTAGAGCAATTTCAGCTATTCGTTTTCCTATATTTCCTAATCCGAGTATTCCGAAAACTTTTCCTTTTAATTCAACTGCACTGAATCCATCTTCTGAACATTTTCCTTCCCGAACGCGGGATTTCCCTTTTTCCAATTCACGTAAATGTTCTAGAATGACTGCAAATCCAAATTCAGCTACACTTTCAGTACTATAGCCTGGAATATTGCAGACAGGTATGCTTTTCGTACGAGCGTGTGTATGATCTATTCTTCCGTAGCCAGTTGCCATTATTCCTATATACTTCAAGTTGGTCATTGAATCTATTTTTTCCTTATCTACTACAGGTAAAAAATTAACTAATAAGCAATCTGCATCTAGGTGGTTTTCAATATCTGGTGAATCTCTTGGAAGTAATATCTTTTGTTCGCAAAGTTTGTTAAACCGATCCCAGTAAGGCTGATTCAAACTACTTTCCTTGAAATCCAACATTAGAATCTTCTTAAACATGCTAATCTATTCGGGTTTTATAAATTTATAGGTTAATGTTCCTCTATGCCAAACAGATTTTGCTATAAATGTGGTGGAGAGGAGTGGAAAGATGGCTTATGCAAAGAGCATTTTCTAGATGGGAAAGTATTGTTAGACTTACCTAAGCGTATAGATATTGAAAAATGTAGCAAATGTGGATTGGTCAGATTGAAAAATAAACAACATGAATGGCAACCAGAGGAGTTTTTCACCCGACTAGCAGGCAGGCCAATTGAAATAGAAGGTAAGAAGAAGCTCAAGGATATGATTTATACTATTAGTGTGACTGACACACTAGATGGAGCTGAGAAGACTGAAACTTGTGAGGTACGTGTGCATTTTGATGTTAAAATATGTGGGGTATGTGGGCGTGTTTTGAGTAATTATTATGAAGGGATTTTACAATTACGGGGAAATTTTCCTGACAATATAATGAAATTTATAGATAATCATGTTAACAAATCCACTGACAGAATGGTTTTTTACAGATTAGAACAACTGAAAGAAGGAATTAATCTTTATTTTGGTAGTCAACGATTTTTGAAAAAGCTGAGCGGGCAGATTTCTAAGAAATTTGGTGTGAGAATTAAAGAAACCTTCAAGCAGGTCACACAAAGAGAAGGAAAGGAAATTAGAAGAAGAATTGCTGTTGCTAGATTTGATTAAATTGGTTCTTGGTGCTGTCTTGAGTGGGGACATTCTCATATCTTCAGAATTGTAATTGCTCACGTTTGTAGTTAGGACAAAGCATTCCAAATATCATGTAGATTGTTAAGAGTTAAGTTGTTTACTCTTAGCTGACCAAGTGGACCTAGCTTTGCTAATTGTTCTGGGGAATAACTTTCTACTTTTAATGCTGCTCGTGTAATTTTTCTTTTGTGTCTAAATAGTGCGTTAACTAAATCCCAAAAATTCTTATCTGTTGGGAATGGTGGAGTTCTTTTTGTTAAACGAACGATTAGTGTATCTACTGCTGGAACTGGGAAAAATTTATTTCTAGAAATTCCTTTTAGTTTTTCACATTCAAAATTATAATTCATAAAAACTGTTAGACGTGAATACTTCTTTTCACCTGCTTTGTAAAAAAATCGCTCTGCGAATTCTTTTTGAAGAACTAGAACTGCACATTGCCAGTCAAGTTCAGATAAAATTGCTAAAACAGGAGAAGAAATCTCAAATGGAAGATTTGATATTATTTTATTAAATGGTGGGATTTCGATTTTCAGTATGTCTTTCGGGATAGTAGTTATATCTGGAAATAGTTTTTTAATTTGTTTAGCTAGTTTTTTATCTTTTTCAACTGCGATTATCTTGCAGTTGGTTTTTTGAATTTCATTTGTAATTATACCGTGACCTGGACCTATCTCTAGTACTGTGTCGTTTTCACTAACTCCTGCATATTCAACCATTTGCTCAGCTATTCCACTGTCTTGAAGAAAACACTGACCGAGCTTTGGTTTTTTATGTTTTAGCATGAGAATCATTGACTGTGAATATTATTTAAGTTTCAATTCTCCAGTATAGAATGGTTTTTGTGTTCGTTTGTCTTTGAATGCTATCATATCACTTATTTCTATTTTTTCATCTTCATCGAGTTGTTCTAAGAAATATCTAATTGTTTTTATTGCCCATGTTTTTTCTATAACTGGCTGTCTTATTAAATCGTCAAATCCATTTTTGTACATGTCTAAAAATAATTTCGTGAGAACATATCCTTTTTTAGCGATTTGTTTTTTCTCATCGAGTTGACTGTCATCTATTAACATATACATATCTTTACATAAATCTGCCATTGTCTTTATTGAAAAAAATACTCCTGTCTCCTTTCTATCATTCTGTCTCACTGCTTTCATTCTAATATTTCTATCTTCTATATTTTCATCTTCTATTTCAACAGTTTTCAGATGCTTCATTGAGTATTTATACGCCCTACTAATCCATAATTTTTTGATATCGATATCTTCACATGTGTTTTTAGCTAAATTAGATCTATGAGAAGCAGCTCGCTGAATACTCTTTACAATAAAATCTTTTTCTATTCTTCTATTCTCAAACCCGGATCCACTTACCAATGCTAACATTTCTACATTAGTTTCATATGCTTTCTCGAGAACTTCTTTTCTGTCATATGATGAAAAATCCTGATCCTTCATAAAACTATTCAATTTATTATAAAAGAAAGTTGCTGCATTCATAATGTCATACATTTTACCCGGATTACAATCCCCTATTTTCGATTCACGTTGCTTTAATTTACTCAACGCCATCTCAGCCACACTTATGAAATATTTGACAACATTTACATCTTCTACAATCGGATTAAACCTGTTTCTTTTTACAAAAATACGTGTCGAATCTACAAAATCTCTTAATCTATCAGCTGAATAGTCTTCAACAGGCGCACCCATATACATTTTCAATGTATCGTTCACTATCTCATCGTTTATTTTTCTATATTCTTTTTTCATAATTAGAGCTTACTAGCTAACACTTAAATGCTTAGAAAAAGTTAGGGTTTTCCTTAATATTTTTTAGAATCTTTTTGGTGGACCTGATACGAAAAGTCTGAATCGTATATTATCATCTTCGAGTTCTTCTAGAATTCGCTTTACTATCATTTGTTGTGGGTCTGGTAGAAGTTTTACACGGATATGAAGATCTTCAAAATCTTTGAAAGGTGATTTTTTTCTTTCTTTGATTATATCCCACATGTGTTTTTTACCAACTCCTGGCATAAGTTCTAGTTGGTGTTGACGAGTGGAAATAGGCTGAGCTGTGTTGAATACTTGAATAAACCTATCTTGGTTTTCTTTAACCATTTTCTCGATCATGAATGGAAGTTCTGATCTTGCGAATGTTGTTAATTCATTTATTTTGATTCTTCGCTTTATGTGATCTACTTCTTTTCGCTCATTGTCTCCAATATAAACAGGATCTCCTTGTTTTACAATCTGATCAGCTTTTATTATAACTTCTAATAAAGAGAAATATTTTTCTCCTATAACCTGAGCTAATGCTTCTGGCTTTCTATAGCCTGATTTTCCCCTTGGCAGGAAGTCTAATACGATAGCTGTGTCATCTCTCATAAGAATCTCCTAATATTTTTTTACAACTTCAAGGATTTTATTTACTTCATCTTCCTTTAAGCTGAATTTTTCTCTAGCAAATATCATTCTGACTTCATCTGGTGTTTTTGGTAATATATTAACTATTTGAATTAGTGTTTCAGAACCCATTCTAATTACAGAATTTAGCTCTTCTGCTAGTTTCTTAGCTGTTTTTTCATCTAATTTAGTAAATTTTAGTAAATGTTCCAAAGCTAGTTTCTGTTCATAGCCTAGCTCTCCTAGAGTTTCTCTAGTTTTCATTACATCTCTTGCTTCTCCCATAGGAACAGGACTAGTTTTCAGTATTTCCATATAATCACCTTAAAACCAGTTAGAAGTGGAGGTTTTTAAAGGGTTTGTAAAAGCTATTTATAAGCATATAGACCAATTATTGTCCAGTGATTATATGCCAGTATCAGTAGCACCATACACAAGAAAGTACCACCACACAAAAACTCGTGGTAGAGAAGGTACGGTTACTTGTGGATATTGTGGCAAAATTGTTCCTAAATACAAAACTTTTACAAAATTCAGAGGATTTAGAATAACTGATCCTGCTATTCTGCAAGCTGTTGATAGAACTCAGATGCATCTGTTTAGTCAAAAAATTCAGGTCTGTCCTTCTTGCGCTCGTCATCATAAAATTGTTCAGAAAGGAAAATCTGTTAGAAAAAAACACTTGAATAGATAATATAGTAACTTGGCTTAACATTTCTCAGGTAATTTTTTTCTTTTGTTCCATATATTTAGAATTATTGAAATTTGTGTTTTACATGTTAAATTTAGGGTAAATACTGTTGGTATTATGTGTTGTGCGCAAACAGTTTTTTGTCTTCTGTATGTATATATGCTTTTTTCTTGACTTGATGTAAAAAATATATAATTATATTTATCTGGTATTGTTATTTCTAAGAATTTTGAAATTGTTTTGTTTAGTTGTCTATGTCCCAAACCTGTACAGAAGTATTCATTTAATTTAACTGGTGTATTATTGTATTTTAATAATGAAAGTATAGTTGTGTCTGTAAATAATTTTTCTTGTCTTGATATTTGTAGTTCTTGTGGTACAGTAGAAAAATTTATTGCAATCATTAAAGCAAATGATATTGACAACCCTAATATGAGCGTTCCTATTATACTAGATGTTCCTTTATTCACCAACATAAATATCAAGTTTACCTGGATAGTAATTTCCATTTTCTAAAATTAGAATTGAGACTGACGCAGTTGTTATTTGTGTAGAATTTATATTATTAGATGATTTTGTTTTGTTTGTTTCTAAATTTGTTATTTTTATTCCCATATTTTTTGTTGATTTATTAATAATGTCTTCAGTAACTATCCCACCAGTCTCCATAAATATTTTTTGGGTCTTGGATGTTGCTTCTCTTTGTTGATTCAAATAACTTATTTTGTTTAGATATATAGTATATGAATAAAAAAGTGAAATTATAAAAATTGATAATAATATTGTTATTATTATAATCGCTGGCAATTCTTCTCCAACCATTCCTTTACTTGATTTTAATTTTACCGTTATCATTAGTTATCACAACATTTTTCCCATCTGAAAAAGTATAATTTGTGGAATAGTTTTTACATAACGAATCGGATATTCTAGCTATGTTTTCAGTGTCTTGCATCTGAGAAGAGTTTTTGTAAATTGTGTTTTGTATATTTGTAAAATAAAGTAATGCACCTGCTACAATTAAAATAAAAATTATCATTCCTGTTTTTGAGATAATCCATTCTATCATATGTAATCCTCCAGAGCTATACGTGATCCTCCAAAACGATTGTATAGTTTTTTATTTCATGTGGTGTTCCGTAGTAGATTGAAAATTTAAAAAAACCTTTTTGTAGATATACTTTTCCAGTTTCTATAATATTTTCATTTAATTTTACTTTTGTTATGTTAGATGTTATATCCATTGTGTATAGTTTTCCAGAAATATTTCCTATTATTTTATCATTATCGATATCAATTGAAAATGTACAATCATTTATAATTTTCATGTTTGTTTGTATTATTGATCCGTAATTACTAGCTGTTATAAAATCTATTTTTTGTTTTAATTCTACTAAATCCTCTTTGAAATTTTTTTGATTGTTAAATTCTAAAAAAACATTTACTTGCCAAAAACCTACGGTGACTGTTATTAGTAGAACTATAGAGATAACTGAAAATTTTAACGGAAGTGTTTCTAACCCCTTCATCAACCCACCTCGAAAAGTAAAAAACAAAAGAAATAAAATTTATTCGCATTGGCACTCTGCTTCGGTTGTATTCCAATTACATCCTGCAACAGATTCACATGCATTTTTTGTTGTTTGGTTTAATTGTTTTCCAAGTGTGTCTCCCAATTGATCTGCACCTGTATGTGCAGTAGATGCAAATTGATTTACTACTGTGAGTACCATTCCTATCACAACAACCCCCACCAATATCAAAATTAGATATTTTAGTGGTAGTCCTTCTATTCCTTTCATGATCGAGGTGAGAAACTAACTCTTAAATACGTAAGAGCGTGTTAACTTATTGTTGAATACGACTTCAACAAAGGGTTAAATATCGTTAAAGTCAAGTGGTAGTATATGTATAATAAATACCGTCCAACAATGGAAGAGGAAATTGCAAGAATTAAGATGCCTAGAGACACTGAGATGTTTGGTTTAGCTACTGAAATGCTAGGTTCTGGGCGATTTAGGGCAGATTGTATTGATGGTATAGAAAGATTGTGTAGAATTCCTGGAAAATTACGGAGAAGGGTTTGGATAAAGGTTGGGGATCTTATTGTTCTAAAACCATGGGAAATTGAACCAAATAAAAAAGCAGATGTTGTTTGGAGATACACACGAACCCAGGCAATGTGGTTGAAGAGACAAAATAGAATAGGTGATTTACTTTATGGTTAGTCAAGTTCATGCTCTGCATATTTTAGTTAAAACCGAACAAGAAGCAAAAGAAATACTATCTGAGATCAAACGAGGTTCTACTTTTGAACGACTTGCCCAAATGAAGTCAACATGTCCTTCTGGAAAACGAGGTGGGGATTTGGGATGGTTTGGAAGAGGTTCAATGGTTAGGGCCTTTGAATTAGCTGCATTTTCTATGAAAAATGGTGAAATATCCGAACCAGTTAAAACTGAATTTGGTTGGCACGTCATAAAAGTTTTAGAAACGAAATAATTTTTCTTAGGAAAGCTTTATATTCTGGCTTTGTTAATTTTTCTTTAATTAAAAGTACAAATAAGATTCAAATAAAAAATGAGGTGGATTAAAAATGGTTTTTGGTTTGTTTAAGAAAAAGAAAGTAGTAAGAAAGAAGGCTAAACAGAAAGTTAAAAGAAAGGTCAAAAGAAAAATTAAGCGAAAAGTTAAAAAAATAACCAAGAGAAAAAAAGCTAAGAAAACAACTAAGCGAAAGGGTGGTAAGAGAAAACCTTTTGGTGGTTATCAAATAAGACCTGATGCAAAACTAGGAGCAGTTATTGGAATGAAACCTGTAACTCCTTCACAAATGACAAAACAACTTTGGAAATACATTAAAAGAAGAAACTTAGCTGGTAAGTGAATTTTTTACTGTTTTGGTTTTTTTACAGTTTTATTTTTTCTATTTATTTGCACCTTTTTATTGAGTCGAATGCAACCATGTGAATCGAAGATTCACGTGGACTAGTGAAATCTCGGATTTCACAAGTAAAAGCTGCACCAAAAATAGCTAACGCTAATCTATTAAAAAAGAGAAAAAAAAGCTAAAAAAGTTAAATTTATCCGACTAACATCCACGAACGGTTCAATTTCTTTGCTTTTAGCATTTTCATTCCACCGTCAGTTCTTAGTGCTTTTCTGTGGCATCGTTTGCATTCTCTGATTTTCTTTCCTTTAGCTGCACTGATGTAGCCAATATTTTCGCCGGTTAATTTTAGTTTACAAATGTCACACTTCATGACAAAACCTCAAAAAGTTCTAAACAGAACAGTCCGGAGACTAGCTTATCCCTCTTTAGGTTGTATAATATAGGTTCTACTAGTACTTAATGCTTTGTTTTGCCTGAGAGGTCGTAAAAAGGCTGGATTTTGATTAGGAGTATTATTTTTAATAGAGAAAATTCAATAAGTAGTATGAAAAAACTTAAACTCGAAACTGGATTGAAGCGTATTACACAGAAAGTAGCTAAGCTCAAACAGAAAAAGAAGGTTGTAATAGTTGGGATAGCTGGTGGTTCAGGTTCTGGGAAAGGTTATATTGCTAAGAAATTGGGATGGAAAATATTGCATGCTGATGATTACTACTTTGGGAAAGGGTTAAATCCAACTCATGATTATGATTCACCAGATTCGTTGGAGTTTGGTTTAATTCGTGTACATTTACAGAATTTGCAGAAGGGATTAACTATTGCCAAACCTGTTTATGATTTTAAAAAACAGAAGCGAAGTGGTTGGGAAAAATTCAAATCATCAAAAGTCATTATTATTGAAGGATTATTTGTTTTGCGCCAGCCTATACGTAGATTGCTGGACGTAGCTGTTTTTGTTGATGCTCCTATGGAAGTTAGGTTGAGAAGAAGATTGACTAGAGATATTAAAGAGGGGAGAAGTGGTGGAGTAGCTAAGTCTAAAAAAATGTTTTTGGAACAGGCTGAACCTAATTATAAAAAATATATTTCTATAACAAAGCGTGGTGCAATTGTTATAGATAATGGTGAAGATCTTTAACCCTTACCACTCATCTTCTGTTTTCTTCTTCGTAGATGGAATAAATGATTTTGTTTTTCCTTTGTAAATCTACTCATATTAAATTTATATTTTGTTATCATACCAGCTGTGTAGTGACCGCCGATTAGATGTGGGGTAATTACATATGTTGAACCTAATTCATACAAAGCAATTGCATCATCTATGCATTGAGCAACTGTTATGACTATTGAACGACCCCGACCTTTCCTAGCCATTCTTAGAATTAATGCATTTGTATCAAAATCTGGTATGGTAGAAATTATCATCTTCGAATGTCTGAAATCCAATCTAGTTAGAAGTTCCATGTCATTAGCATCTCCATATTTACAATGATATCCTCTTGAACGTAATTTTGAAACTGTTACTGGATTATAATCTATTATCAAAACTTGCTTCTTTAGTTTTTTCAGAGATTTCATTATGTCATACCCCACTCTGTCATACCCAAACATTATTACATCGTATTTCTTTTCTTTCTTCATTTCTGATTCTTTGATTTCTTTTTTCTCAAATATCCTTAAGAAATCAGATAGGTATGGATAAATTTTATGTGCGTATAGAATAAGATAACTTGAACATCCAATTGTTATTATTCCGACAAGTGTTGCTATAGATAATATATCTCCTTTAATGTGACCAACTGACACTCCCAACCCCACCAATATAAGAGAAAATTCACTTATTTGCGCAACTGTTAATCCTGCGAAAAATCCATTTCTTCTACTATAACCCATTGCTCCCATCAATATCATAAGTATCAGTGGATTTCCGATAAGTACGAAACCAGACAATAAAACTGCTGGGAGTATATATGCAGATATGTTTCCAAATTGCATCTGTGATCCTAGGAAAATGAAAAATAGAATTATGAAAAAGTCTTTTAGTGGTTTAACTTTAGAAGCTATCTCATCATTATATGGGGATAGAGAAAGCATGACACCGGCTGCTAATGCTCCTATCTCAACTGAAAAATTAAAATAGTTAAACAAAGCTGCAAAAGCCATACACCATGCTATTGAAAATAGGAAAAGAAACTCTTGTGAGGATGCTATAAACTTTCCTGCTCTCGGAAGTATGAAAATACCTATAAACGACAAAGCAGCTAGAAGTATTACTCCATTGATAGCCATATCATATGCCATTGTTTCAAGTCCTAATCCACCTGAAAATGCTGTTACTCCTAAAAGAATGAAAACTGCAATTAAATCCTGTACAAGTAAAAATCCTATTGATATTTTTCCATAAAGTGTATCTACATCTCCTCGATCTGATAGAAGCTTCATTATTATAATCGTACTTGAGAATGCTAGAGCTATTGCTAGATATAGAGATGATACGAAATCAAAGCCGAATTGTTGTATAATGAAAAATCCTATAACTGTTGTAAATAGAACTTGACCCACACCAGTTATGACTGCTACTTTTCCAACTTCTTTTATGACTTTCGGACTAAGTGAAATACCTACTAAGAAAAGCAGTAATGCCACACCCATTTCAGAAAGAATAGTTACACTACTTTCATATCCAACAATATTTAGGAAATATGGACTGACAACTATTCCTGTTGCTATGTAGCTTATTATTAGAGGCTGTTTTAGTAATCTGGCAATAGCTGAGAATATAGTAGCTATTACAAGAACTATACTTAATTGAACAAAAATGCCTTCTATCATAAATGTATTTTATGAAAGCCCATTTAAAAACTTCTGGTTCTCTATGAATTCTATGGAAACTATATTAATTCCCAAAGAACGGGCTGGGGTTATCAATAAAACAGTGATGGATAAGCTGAAAAATGAACTTGGAATAGATATTTCTAGGCGGGGGAATACAGTTGAACTGAAAGGGGAAGGGCTGGAGTACTTGCTTGCTAGAAATATTGTTATTGCTATTGCTAAGGGATTTTCTCCTATTCGAGCTTATCGGTTGTTAGATGAAGAACAGGAAATAGCTGTTATTGAATTGGGTAAAAATGCTAGTAGGGTTCGAGCTAGATTGATTGGAACTAAAGGAAAAGCGCGTAAACGGATTGAATATAAAACAGGTGCTAATATTTCTGTGCAGGGTAAGACTGTTGCAATAATTGGTGGGTATGATCAATTGGATAAAGCTAGGCAAGCTGTGAATATGTTAATAGATGGCACTTCTCATGTGTTTGTGTTTAGATGGTTAGAAGAAATTTGTGATGAAGAATAAAATTTATGTTAAATGTTTCTCATCAATTAAATCGTATTTTTTGATATAGCTGTTAAAATATCCATAATACCGCCTGATATGATATAATTGGGTGGAAAATATTTATATACCCCAAGACTAAAGAGTAGTATCTGTGATTCTATGAGTAATGAGGAAATAGCGCAAAAAATGAGCAAGGGATTAAGAGAGATCTCAGTGGCGGAATTCTTTGAAAAAAATAGGCATTTGTTAGGTTTTGATAATCCTGCTAAAGCTCTGCTTACAGTTGTAAAAGAGATCTGTGATAATAGCTTGGATGCTTGTGAAGAAGCAGAAATTTTACCAGAAATAACTATTAGAATTAATCAGAAAGGCGAGGATAGATTTAAAATCGTTGTACAGGATAATGGGCCTGGAATTGTTAAGGAGAAGATTCCTCGAGTGTTTGGTAAACTTTTATATGGAAGTAAATTTCACAAGATGGCACAAGGTCGTGGGCAGCAAGGAATCGGGGTAAGTGCTGCTGTTTTGTATTCGCAATTAACAACAGGCAAACCAACAATAATTCGTTCTCGTATTTCTAAAAACAAACCTGTTCATGAATTTCATTTACGTATTGACACCATAAAAAACGAACCACATATTACTAAGGATATTGTATATGATGGGAGTTTTCCAGATCATGGTATTTATATTGAAATGGAAATTGAAGGAAGTTTCAAACGTGGTAAGCGGTCAGTTGACGAATACATGAAGCAGACTGCATTAGCAAACCCAGCTGCGAAAATTTCTTACCGAAATCCGTATAAGGAAAAATTTTCTTATCCTAGAATTGTTAACAAACTTCCTAAGAAAGCAAAATCAATCAAGCCACATCCTTATGGAGTTGAATTGGGTGTGTTTGAAAGAATGGCTAAGGGAACACATGCCAGAAGCGTGGCTGGGTTTATGACAACTGACTTTTCTCGAGTTGGATTAGATACTGCTAAGAAAGTTTGTAGAATTGCTAAAGTTAATCCTTCTACACCTTCTAGGAATTTAGGTCATGCTGAATTGGAAAAGGTTTGGAGAAATTTGCAAAAAGCAAAATTGATGAAACCTCCTTTAGATTGTTTATCTCCTATTGGATCAAGTGTTTTAGAGAAAGCTGTTATCAAAGATACTAAATGTGAATTTGTTGCATCAATAACTAGACCGCCTTGTGTGTATCGTGGTAATCCTTTTGGGATTGAGGTTTGTATTGGGTATGGTGGGGATTTGGTTAAAGAAAAAAGTGCTGAGATTGTAAGAATTGCTAATAGAGTTCCTTTAATTCATGAAGCTTCTGCTTGTGCAATTACTAAAGCAATTAAAGGAGTTGATTGGAAACACTATAGAATGGATCACAATAATGGAATTCCTACTGGTCCGTTTATTATAATGATTCATATGTATTCAACTTGGATACCTTATACTTCTGAAGGTAAGGAAGCTATAGATGCTTATCCTGTTATTTTAAAAGAGGTTAAGTTAGCTATTCAGGATTGTGCACGTAAGATGGGACGATTTTTAGCTGGTAAGCGAAAAAGACACTTAGAAAAACAAAGACATAGTTTATTTGAAAGATATATTCCTGAGTTGGCTATTTCATTAGAGAAGTTAAGTGGTGAGAAAAAAACTGTTATTATTTCAGGGTTGGAAAGAACTTTGAAAAAAGATGAGGTTGGAAAAAATCCAGAAAAGGTGTAATGAATGTCGAAAGATAATACTAAAAAGAAATTAGAAAAACTTGGTAAGGATTTAGTTAATCAGATAGGTAATAAAATAAATCCACATGTAGAAGTTCCTATACGTGCTTTGTCTAATATTCATTTTAACAAGCAGAAACGGATGTTGGAAATGAAATCTGCGAAATCTAAAAGGTTTTTCTTTAATGTTGCTCATGTTCGAAAATTTGTGCAAACTACTGAAGCAGCTGCTGTTGCTAAAGAATTACTAGAAGCTGATAAGCATTTGTCTTTGCGACAGACTTTCTATAAAATTAAAAGAACAATCCCTGGTACTAATATCAACATTGTAGATGAGCAATCAGAAAGTAATGAAGCTATTGAAGATTTGGAATTAATTACTGGTTCACCTAGAGAAAAATTAAACATAAATGCTAACAAGAACGGAAGTGTGGCTGGAAAAGTTGTTGTTGAAGATAGAGGAGACACAATTGACTGGTCTAGACTTGGAAGTGGTGGATGGGCTATTCCATCTAATGTAGAAAATATAAAATTCAAAAAAGTTAATGCTAAATTTATTATTTATATGGAGAAGGCAGCTGAGTGGGAAACATTGCATGAGGATAGAATTTGGGAAAAATTAAATTGTATAATCATGTGTTCACAGGGACAGGCTACTAGAGGGGTACGTAGATTGTTAAAACGTTTGCATGATGAATTTAAATTACCTGTTTATGTTTTAGTGGATGGTGATCCTTGGGGAGTGTATATTTATTCTGTAATCAAGTATGGATCAATTTCTCTTGCTCACATGTCAGATTCTCTAGCTATTCCATCTGCTAGGTTGATTGGATTAACAGCAGATGATGTTGAAAAATATGGTCTGAAAAGACATTTGATTAAATTCAAGGATATTGATAAGAAAAGGATTAAACAAATTTCTAACTATGAATGGTTTAGGGACAATAAACCATGGCAAAGACAGTTTACTAAGTGGAAGAAATTAAATGGTAAGGTTGAGTTAGCTGCATTAACAGCTAATGGACTTTCTTTCATGTCTCAGACGTATTTGCCTGAGAAGATTAAGAAGAAAGAATTCTTAGATTAGAAAGATTTAATAGCCTTTTACTACAAACAATTCCTATGACATATATCCCTTTCTTCAAAGAGAAGTTTAATGAGCTTAAAGCTAAATATCCTGACCACAAGCCATTGATTTGTTTGGATGGTATGTCTGGTACTGGAAAGGATACTGCTGCACTTATTCTTCAGGAAGAATTAAAAAAAGTAGGAATCAAATTAGAATTGAAAAACGCAGGTGACTTTTTCAGAGGGGTAGCTAAAGAAATGGGATATGATAATTTGGATGAGTTTTCAGAGGCTAGGTCGAAAGACGAAGAATTGGCTAAAAAAATTGATATTCGTTTAGATGAGACGATATTGGAACATGGATTGAAAAATGGTGGGATAATTACTAGTAGGCTTTCTATTGGGGTTCTGGGTGATGAAGCGGATATTAGAATTTTTATTTTAGCTGATGTTGACAGAGTAGCGGAGCGAATCAGTAAAGATGAAAATAGAAAAGATTTTAACAAACCTAAAGAAGAGATCAAATCTAGGTTCTTGAATCGAAATAAATCTGATATGGAAACTTATGAAAAGCTATATAATATTAAGTATAGTGAAGTTGAGACTCGCAATTCTTTGGTGATTAGAAATGATGGTACTAAAGAAGAGTTGAGGAAACAGATTAAAGAAATCGTTGTAATAGTTTCAGGATTGATATGATGGACACAGATAAATTTATTGAGTTTGCAAATCAAATTGGAAAACTAAAAGAACTTAAGAGAACTGGTTGGTACAAAGATGCTGGTATAGATAAAGAATATGTTGAAAGTGTGGCTGATCATTCTTATAGATGTGCAATGCTTGCTACAGTACTAGCTGATGAAGCTGGATTGGATAGTGGAAAAGTAACAAAGATGATGTTATTACATGATTTAGAAGAGTCGATAACAGGAGATATAATCAGATCAGAAAAGGAAAATCAAGATCCTAAAGAGGTGTATCAACGAGAACTAGATGCTTTTAAGAAAGTTATTTCTAGTTTATCTGAAAATTTACAAGAACAGTATTTACAGTTATGGAAAGAATATCAAACAGGTGAGACTGCTGAGGCTAAACTTTGTAGAAGCGTGGATAGAATTGATCAAGCTATTCAAGCACAAGAATATTTTAAACGTTACCCGAATAAAAAAACTCTAAAGAAGTTTTCAGATGATAATGATCTTGAAAAACGTTCACCTGAAACTGAAGAAATATGTAAAAAACTTTTGGAGTGGGGAAACAGTGAGTAATTTTTTTAAATCAGGTCCGATGATTGCATTTTATTCAGCTATACTGTTTGGGTTCACACTTGTTTTTTTAGATACTGCATCTAAAGCTGTCGGTCCATTCAAACTTATTTCATATTACCAATTAGCTGGCGTTGCTCTATTGTTTGTATTTTCTATAATAACAAAGAAGAAATTACAAGTTAAAAAACTAATTAAGAATAATAAACGGGAATTGCTAGAAATATTTTTACTTCGAAGCATGGGAGGTTCGGTTCTTTATACATATGGATTTTTCCTAACAACGGCAATCAAAGGGAGCTTTTTCACTAGATTTGAAGCAATGTTTGTAGTTGTTATGGGTTATTTGTTCTTGAAAGAAAAAATAAGCAAGCGTGATTTATTTGCTATATTGGCAATGGTAATAGGTGCAATTGTTTTAGCTACTGGGGGAGATTTCTCAACATTAGTAGGAATTAATTTAGGGGATATTATGATAGTGGGAGGGGGACTATTACTTTCGTATACTTTTGTTTCAGCGAAGAGAATAAAAAACGTGGATCCAATATCAATAACATTCTTAACAATGTTGCTTGGAGGAACGGCAATGTTATTACTTCTTCCTATACTGAATGGTAGTTTTGGAATAGGGGGGTTAGATAATGCATTACAGATTTTAGGAGTGACATTTTTCACAACATCAGGAATGTTATTATTCTACAAAGCTCTTGAAAAAACAAAAGCTTGGGTTGTAGGTGCAATACTTTCTATTCAAACAGTTGTTGCAGCTATCATATCATATTTATTCCTGAATCAAACATTAACAACAATTCAAACAGCGGGTGCATTAGTTGTATTAGTAATGTCCGTATACGTGACCTATAGAAGCGCTGAAAATGATGCTGGTTTAAAAGGAAAAAATACACAAAAATGATATATTATTAAACTGGCATTGTAACTATATCCATGCTTGTGACTAAATCTTCTGGTAAGCAGGTGGCTTTTGACCATAATCGTATTATTAGAACTTGTAAACGAACAGGACTTTCTAAAAAAGAATCTGAAGAAGTTGCTCAGATAGTTGAAGGGAAAATTTACGATGGTATTGCAACTAAAAAACTTTTGAAGATTGTTCTTTCTGAATTAGAAAAATATGGTGAACATGTTTCTATGAAATATGATTTGAAAGGCGCGCTTATGCGTTTGGGTCCTAGTGGATTTGCTTTTGAAAAGTTTATTGCTAGAGTTTTAGAGCAGTTAGATTGGAAAGTGAAAACAAACTCAATAATAACTGGTGGATGTATAACACATGAAATTGATGTTATAGCTGAGAAAGCAGATCGAGTAATGATTGAATGTAAGTATCATAATTCTCCTGGGATCTATACTGGAGTAAAAGATATTCTTTACACATATGCTAGATTTTTGGATTTACAAGACGGGTATAAATCTGGGAAATGTGAGAAGTTTGATGGGGTTTGGTTGGCTTCAAATACTAAATTTTCTACAGATACGATGAAGTATGGTTCTTGTAGAGGAATTGAATTATTGGGTTGGAACTATCCCAAGGGTGGTAGTTTAGCTGAATTAATAGAAAAAACAAAAACATATCCAATAACTATGCTTAGGGGGTTGACTCCAACCACTAAAAACACATTGATAGAGTATAATATAGTAACAGTCAAGGATCTATTAGAGAAACAGCCAAAAATAAAAAATATTTCGCTACTTTTGCAGCAGGCTGAGCAATTAACTAAGCAGTAGTTAAACCTGAAAAAGTATCGTCTGTTACATCTAAATGCTTAAATATGTTAGAGCCAATCTTTGTTTTACGTTCATACATAATTATACTATCGATCTGGGTTTTTTGTTGGAGAGTGATTATTTTGGTAAATAAGATTATTAAGCGAAATGGTTCCGTACATGATTTTAAACAAGAAAAAATTACAAATGCTATCTGGAAAGCATTAAAAGTTACTGGTGAGCTGGATCGTTCTATTGCTTGTGAAATTTCTGATAAAGTAATGGCTGAATTGCAAAAAAAGTTTTCTGATGATCGTCCTCCTTCAATTGAACAAATACAAGACACTGTTGAAAATGTTTTAATGAGTTCTGGTAACATAAAACCAGCAAAGGCTTACATACTTTATAGACAAATGCGTTCTGAATTAAGAAGAGAGAAAAAATTGATTTTAGAAAAATCTGAAATTGATGAAGTTGATAAAAAATTTGAAATTAATTCTTTAAGGGTTTTGAAATCTAGATATTTACGTAAAAATGAAAACGGTAAATTAATTGAAACACCTAAAGAACTATTTACTCGTGTAGCTACACATACGTTTTTACCAGAGATGTTTTATCATCCTAATGTTTATAGTAAGACTGGTGGAGAAGTTATTCATCCTGAAGCTATTCTAGACGAAGTTGAGAATGAAAATAAATTTTCTATTGGTAGATACGCATTAAATAGACATCATCTAAAAGCATTTAAGAAAGTTTATAATGATTTCAATAAACAAGGAAAAATGAAAGTTGATTGGAATAGTTTGTTAACACTTTTGAAAACTGGGCATTTTAATTCTATGGAAAAGAATGTGGATGCACTTTATGATGTAATGATTAATAGACAGTTTCTTCCTAATACTCCAGCTATTGCAAACTTTGGTTCACTACTGGGAATGGGAAGTGCGTGTTTTGTACTCGGAGTAGATGATTCCATGGAAGGGATAATGGATTCTTTAAAAAATGCAGCAATTATTTTTAAATCTGGTGGAGGAGTTGGTTATAACTTTTCTAAATTAAGACCTGAAGGTGATTTTGTGCGTACAACTTGTGGAGTTGCTTCTGGTCCTTTGACATTTATGAAAATGTTTGATGTTATGACTGAGGTTGTTAAGCAAGGTGGTATTCGTCGTGGAGCAAATATGGGAATGATGAATATTGATCATCCTGATATTGAAAAATTTGTAAAATCAAAAACAGGAAACAAATCACTGACTAATTTTAATATTTCTGTTTTGGTTAAACCTGATTTTTGGAAACATTACAATGAAGGTACGCCTTACCCTCTTAGAAGTCCTAGAAACGGAAAAATTATCAGAACAATCGATCCGAGAGTTTTGTTTGATATGATTATGTATCAAGCTTGGGAATCTGCTGAACCTGGAATTATTTTCTATGATCATATTAATAGATATAATCCATTTTTCAAATCATTAGGTCCACTCGAGTGTACTAATCCTTGTGGAGAAGTTACAATTTATCCAAATGAATCGTGTAATTTAGGAAGTGTTAATGTTCTTAGATTTGTAAAAGAAGATGACACTGGAAAAATTTATTTTGATTGGGATGAATTTGCTAAGATAATTAGAATAGGAACTCGTTTCTTGGATAATGTAATAGATGTTAATAGGTTCCCTTTGAAACAGATAGAGGAAATGTCAAAAGCTACTCGTAAAGTTGGATTGGGTGTTATGGGAATTGGGGATTTGCTTTATGAAATGAAAATTAGATATGATTCTGAAGATGGTAGGAAGTTTATGGAAAAGATTATGGAATTCATAAATTATCATTCCAAACTCGAATCAATTGAATTGGCTAAAATCCGTGGTGTTTTCCCATATTATGACAAGAGTTTTTATGCAGAAGGTAAGATGCCTTTTTCTGCGTATTATGATCGAAGTAGTTGGACACAGGACTGGTCAGGTGTTGCAGAAGCTATACAAAAACATGGTATTAGAAATTCATTTACAACCGTAATTGCACCAACTGGTTCTATCTCAATGATTGCAGGTACGTCTTCTGGAATGGAACCTGTTTACAGTTTGGTGTTTGAGAAAAATGTAAAAGTTGGTAGTTTTTACTATGTTGATCCTATATTTGAAAAGGTTATGAAGTCACTTGGACTGCATGATGAACAATTGATGAAAGATGTGTGTGATCATGGTGGTAGAATTGACAATATAAGATATATTCCTGAATCAGTTAAGAAAGTTTTCATAACTGCAATGGATATTTCTCCTGAAAATCACATTAAAGCTCTAGCTGCTTTCCAGAAATGGACAGATTCATCAATTTCTAAAACAACTAATTTTTCTGCAGATGCAACAATGGAAGACATGAAAAAGTGTTACATATTGGCTTACACTCTTGGTTGTAAAGGTGTAACTGTTTATAGAGATGGTTCCATTAAAAGCCAGGTTTTGGTTTCTCCAAAAAAGAAACATGTTAGTGATGTAGAGGAAACAGTTGAAAATAAACCAGTATTTGAAAAAATCCCTCTACCAGATAATTCAAGTATTGGTATTGTTAATGAACCTATAAAAATAACAGAACAACCAGTTGTGATTCCAATACCTGTTCCTATACAAACCATGAATACTAACGGTGGTGAAATGATAACTAATGGTAGAACAAATATAGTTGATATACCTGGTGTTCAAGAAAAAATAGAAAATATTCCTAGATCAAAAGCTGAATATATTAACTGTCCAAAATGTACTTCTAAATTAGCTAAAGTTGAAGGTTGTGTAATGTGTAGGGATTGTGGTTGGGGACTATGTGCATAAACCTTTTTATTTGTAAAATTGATTCAAAAAGCTTTAGTAAAAAACATTAACCAAAAATAAGCTTTGTATTGAGTCGAATGTGAAAAACATCAACCAAAAATAAGCTTTTTATTACTGGGAACTAAACTTTTGGCATGATAAAAATAAATCATAGTCAAAAGAAAAAATTAATATCTTTATTCATTTTATTGATTTTTGGGGCTAGTACAATTGCTTTTGCGTTTTTGCAGGTATTTGCACCTGGTAATGGGGATACTGATGTTGACATATCAACTCTAAAATATGATTATCCACTATCAAATGCTGATGAAGCTGCATATTTACAAGAGGATATTCTAGTTGTTAGATTTTACTATTCTAATGAATGTGAAGATTGTAGTAAGGGAAATATAATTGTTGAACGGATCTTTGAAGACTTGAAAGATAGGGTATTATTGGAAAAAATCAACACTGACAACTATTCTATAGATAAAACAGTTCCACTGATAGAATTGAAGGGATCTGCTGCTGATTCTCTAGAAATAATGGATTATGCATTATTGAGACAAACTGCTTGTGGATTGTTTTTCTCTGAACCTGATACATGCTAATTTTATTAAGCTCCCACACTAAAGAGAAATATGCTATCTAAAGTAGACTTGATGAAGTCAGAGCATTTTGCTCTTGATTTTTTTAAAAAAAATGGTTTCTCTAGACAGAAATGCAAGAAATGTGGTAATAATTTCTGGGCGCAGGTAGCTCGCGACTTTTGTCAAGATGCATCTTGTATTTCTTATGAATTTATTGGAAATCCTACTATTCCTGGTAAATTGAAATGGAAAACTATTCGTGAAAAGTATTTGAAATTTTTTGCTGATCAGGGACATACTAAAGTCAATCGATATCCAGTTGTTGCTAGGTGGAAGCCTGATACTCTTTTTGTGGGTGCATCTATTTTTGATTTCATGCCGTGGGTTTTGAATGGATCAGCTAAACCACCTGCTAATCCTCTAGTAATTGATCAACCTTCTGTTAGGTTTGGTGATATTGATAATGTTGGACTTGGTAGTGGTCGACACTGTACTCAGTTTTCTATGATGGCACATCATTGTTTTAATTCACCTAAAGAAATCTATTGGAAAGAAAAAACAGTTGGATTATGTTATGATTTTTTCACTAAACAGTTGAAATTGCCTGGAGATGAATTGACATTTGTTGAAAATTTATGGAAAGGTGGTGGGAATGCAGGTCCATGTTTTGAAGTTATGACTAAAGGTAATGAAATTGCTACGTTGGTTTTCATGCAGTTTATGCAAAAACCAGCTGGTTATGTTCCTATGAAAATGAAAGTTGTTGATACTGGATATGGATTAGAAAGAATTTCATGGGCTTCTCAAGGAACCCCGACAATATATGATTGTATTTATCCTAAAGTGATTGACTTTTTGAAGAAGGAAGGTAGAGTAAAAACATATAATAAAAAAGTATTTGAAGAATTTTGTAAACTTTCTTCTGTTATGAATGTAGAAGATATTAATGTTGAAGAGCAACGAAAACTTTTAGTAAAACAGATTAGTGAGAAGTTGGGAGTTACTACTGATAGTATTTTAGAACAAATTTATCCTTATCACCACATTTATCGTGTAGCTGATCATACCAAAGCTCTTTGTTTTATTTTGGGTGATGGTATCGTGCCTGCAAATATACAAGAAGGTTATTTAGCTAGGTTGTTGATTAGACGTGGGTTGCATTCTTTACATAGGCTAGGAATTGATATTGAATTAGGTTGTATTGTCGAGAAACATATACGAGAATTGGGAGATACTTATCCTGAAATTCTTGAAAGAAGTGATGATATTCTAAAAATGGTTGAAGTTGAAGAAGAGAAATATAAATCAAATATTAAAAATGCCCATAGTGCTGTAAAGAAATTTGAAGACTTGCTTTTGAGAAGTGGGAAGAAAAAGTTTGATAAGAAAAGTTTTGTTATGCTTTACGAATCACGAGGTCTGGATCCTGATATTGTAAAGGAACATTTGAATATGCCAGCTGACAGCGTGACAACAATAGATGTTCGTGAAGAAATTAGAAAGAATTTGGAGAAAGAAGAAGGTCAGAAACACAAATTTGGTGACTATAAGGATGAAGTAGTTGGATTTTTGTCTGACTTACCTGTCACTGAGAAACTATATTATGATGATGAAAAGAAATTGAATGGAGAAGCAACGATTTTAAAAATATTTGACAATTTAGTTGTATTGGATAAAACTATTTTCTATCCACGTGGTGGCGGAGCTGAACCTGATGTTGGAAATTTGGAAGGTTCGCGCGTTTTGGATGTTGAAAATAAAAATGGAGTAATTGTTCACACATTAGATACTGTTAAGGGTTTACAAGAAGGTCAGATAGTTGGTTTACAAGTTGATAAAAAAACTAGAGAAGGAATAACTAGACATCATACAGCTACACATGTTGTCAATACATCTTCTCGGAGAGTGTTAGGTGAACATGTCTGGCAAGAAGGAACTAAAAAAGATTTTGATAAAGCATATTTGAATGTTACTCACTATGAGATGCCTTCTGTAGAACAAGTGAAAAAAATTGAAAAAGTTGCTAATGATATTATTAAGAAAAAGGTAAAGGTAATTAAATCTATTATGGGTAGAACAGAAGCTGAACGCAAGTATGGGTTTAGAATTTATCAGGGCGGTGCTGTGCCTGGACGCGATCTTCGAATTGTAAATATAGATGGTTGGGATATTGAAGCTTGTGGTGGATTGCATATAGATAATACTTCTGAAATTGGTCGAGTGTTAATAACTAAAGTTGATAAACCACACGATGGTGTTATTAGATTTATTTTCCGTGTAGGTGAAGCTGCTGATAAATGGGAATTGTCTAGAAAGGAGTTATTGAATAAGTGTGGAAAGCTTTTGAAAGTTAAACCAGCTTCAGTGCCAACAGCTACTGGAAAACTTTTTGTTAAATGGAAATTGTTACGTAAGAAGTTAGAAATTAAGAAACAAAAGGATGCTAAAAAAATGGTAAAGGGAATGGAAACTAAGAAGGTTGGAACTGTTGATCTATTAGTAAAAGAAATTCCTGGAGTTGGGTTAAAAGAACTTCAAGGAGTTTCTAAGCAACTTTCTACTGATAATACTTTTGTTGCACTACTTGGTGTGGGGGATAAAATCCATGTGCTCTGTTCAGCTGGTAAAAATGTTGGAATAAATGCTGGACTAATTACTAGTAAAATCTGTTCTGATTTAGGTGGAAAAGGTGGTGGGTCACCTACACTTGGACAAGGTTTTGGTGTGAATAAAAGTAAGTTGAAAGCTATTGTGAAAAAGATTAAAACTGAGTTGATTATATGATGTTTGACATTGAACAAAGAACTATTGAACAGCCTGTACAACTCAGTGATATAGGAGTATGTTATACATGATTAAAAAAACTATAAGTGATATATTAGAAGAGACTTCAAAAACGTTAGGTGGAGTAGATATTGATCAGTTGCCTCAGATTCTTGAAAAGTTTAAGGATGATATTTCTGATATGGAGAAAGAATTGAAAGGTTAGTTTTAAAGGGCTTCTACTGTTTCTGATAAAATGTTTAATATTTACTTATAGAAATTCCGGGGCATCTTCTAGCTCATCTTCAGCCATTGCAATTGGTTGTGGTTCTTGGATTTGTATAATATTATCAACTATTTGCATTGCTGGTCCTTTATTACATTGTGTCATCATGTCAAGTGTTTCTTGTGTTGTTCTATTTTCAGAGACTGCATAATCAATTACACTCCCAACTCCCATACCTATGAAGGGGGAAAGAACTGCTATTCCCATACCCAGTAATATACCTGCAAATTTTCCTGCTGGTGTTGGCATTTTATCATACATCTGCCATGATAATAACGGACCACTAACTATCAGAGTTGGTATTGCAGCAGCCCCAATATATGTTTCCCAATAACCAGATTCTTGACTTTCTAATGGTGTTGGGTTTTTTTCAAAATCATACTTGAATGGTGTAAATCTGTGTGAGAAAAAATCTATTTCATTATCTAATCCTGGTACATAATTTAAAAATTCTTCATCAGTTTTTTGTATTAGTTTTTTTGCTTTCTTTAGTAGACGAGCTTTTTTTGGCATGTGCCACAGTTTCATCTTTTTTGTATTTCCTCCATATGAAAGAGCTCTGTAAAGACTGATAATTTTTGATTTTCTCGCATATGAGAATGGAGATTTCCATCTAAGAAAGTCAGAAGTTTCTTTATACACTTGATCATATAACCCATTGTCATATAGATCTACTATTCGGTCCACTACTCTAGCCCTTTGTTCTTGTATTGTTGGTTGATGAGCCCATGCATTTACTGCATATCCACCTATTACCTCAAATTCATCTGGCATCTAAAAATTCAGGGAACTGAGCTTTAAATATAGCTTTTTATGGGTTCAATATATAGGAAAAATATTTAGAAAAAATAAAATAGCCTTATTAGTAAAAATAAGGCAAACGGTTTGCCAGCCTAAAAGGGTTGGACAAACCGTTTAACCAAACAGCGCACCCAAGCCTGCGGCTGCGTTTTCACTTTTTTCTTCTGTGTTATCTTCTTCTACTTCTTCTTTCTTTGCTTCTCCACTAGCTGCTGGTGCTGCTGCGACTGCTACTGGTGCTGCTGCTTTCTTTACAGCTTCTGCGATGTCAACTCCATCTAGAGCTGCGACAAGTGCTTTAACTTGCGCTGCATCGACAGTTTCGCCAGTTGCGTCTGCAACTTTCTGGATACTTGCTTCGTTTAATTCTTTTCCAGCACTGTGTAAGAGAAGTCCTGCATATACCAAATTCATATTAGTTCTCCTCCTTTTTTTCTTGATTAGCATTATCTTCTGTACTTGTTTCGCTTGCAGGGGTATCTGAAGCAGGAGCGCTTTCTTTGTCAGTATCTGAAGGTTCTGGTTTGCTTTCTGCTTCAACAGGCTTTTTTTCTGCTGGTGCATCAGGTACTAGTTTGTCAATAGCGTTAGCTTCTCTCACTGCTTTTGCAAGTACGTCATCTATGAAGTCTTTTGTAATTATGTTTGCTTCTAGGCAAACTTCTTTAGCTTCTCTGAATGATTTTGTAATTATGAACTCGATTGTGTCTGGGGTTGGATAATTGGACTCAACAGCTAAATTGAAAGCTTCTGTAGCTGCGTTTGTTATGTTTTGTAGAGTTTCTATTTCATCTATGTATAAAATATCTTGTGGGTAAATTGTTTCGTTTTCTAAAACACAAGTAACATTCAATCCAACTGACATTGGTTTCATCTTAAGCATTGACAAAACACCGACTAGGCTTTCACTGATTGTATCGCCTGCTTTTGCAACTGTTACATCGTTTAGAATTGCGATTTTTCCACCCTCGACTTTTGATCTAATCTTTACTGCATTTAATGTTGTCATTGCAGGTCCAGGCATTAAATCTGTAGGACCAGCTGAAACTATTATTTCTTGTTCTGATATGTCACCTGTTTTTGCAGCGCATTTTGATTTATTCTTAACAATGAAATTATAAATCTTGAATGGGTTTTCTTTAGTTAATAATAACGCTGGTTGATCTGGAACATGTTCCAGTAGAACTGTTTTGGATTTTTCCAAAGCGAATCTTAATAATTTTTTACGAACAACTTTAACTTCTGCTTGTCCGTGCATTTTCATTTTAATTTCCTGTAAAGCTGCTGCTGGGAATCCTTTTAGATTTATCAAACCGACTACTGGAGAATTGGAGATTAAGCTAGCTGTTTCTTCTACAATCTGCGCCTTGCGCGGATTTATTGTTTGTCGACCTGATTTCTCTACCATTTTTATCACTTATTTATTTTTTTCCCTTAATGTTTAGATTAACAGTTACGGGAGTACCCATAGTTGTCTTAAGCATGATGTTTCTTAGTTGTTCTTTTCCACGTGGAAGAGCTTCTTTGAAACTAGAAACCACTCTTTCTATATTTTCTATAATTTTTTCATCTTCCATCTCTTCTGTTCCTATTGAAAGTTGGAAAACTGGTGCTTTCTTCAATGCAACTCTAATTGTATTTCTGTTTATCTCGATTAATTTAGAAGGATCAGAAATTGTTGGTGGAATTGGTTTAGGCATTTTTCCTCTAGGTGCAAGCACCTGTCCGAAAATCTTACCAACCATAGGCATGATTGGCGCTTCTGATAAGAAACAGTAACATTCACTAGCTAGTTTTTTCATAGCTTTTTTCTTTCCTCTATATGATTCGACTTCGTCTCGTCTAATCATTCGAACATTTTCTATTTGTTTAACTTGAGGAATTAAATTATCAGCAAAGAATCCAATTATTTTTACTTTTCCTGTTGGATGTGGTAATGAAAATTCTAATTTTATTTTATTTTCAGCTTTATTCATGTCCATGTTTTTTAGATTCATAACTAAATCTATACTTTGTTTAAATTTTCGAGATTTACCATCTCTAATTTTCTTTAAAGCTTCTAAGTATAATTCTTGCATTTAGATCACATTCGCACAATCGCTACTGTCGAAACAGTATTGTAAATATAGTGAAATGAACGTATTTAAAGGTTAATTTATTGGACAGTGTCACCAAAATCCAAATTTTCAAGCCACTTATAATATCCAGCCATAAACATAGATGCACCAATAATATACATTCCAGTATGTGTTTCAATATAAAGATCCTTTTCAAACAACCAGTTATCAAATGAATCTGGAAGAACTGCTGCAAGTATGAATGGAGTAATCCCACCAACCATTGTAATAGTTGATCCGTACTTTGAAGAAAATCCTTTTACACTATCAGTGATTCTGGATGTTTTTGATCTCAACTTCTTACCAACACTTCTAATAATATCTAGAGATTTTTCTATTCCACAACTTTTAGCAAATGATTTTTCAGTTCCATTTCCAATTGGTTCATAAAAATCATTTTTCAAACGCCAATTTTCAATCTTTATCAACTGTTCAGCCATACCATCACCATTCTTAACTAATTTGATGTATTTAGCATAATCACTTTTTTTCAATGTATTGTAAAAATCTTTAGCTTTTCCACTACTGAAAAGAACTCTATAACTAGAAACTATGACATCACGATTCCCCACACTTGTTACACTGATTGGTATTTCATCTACCTTTGTAAATTTATCACCATAAGCAATGTTTGCAATAGAATTAATCATTTTATCTGTAAATAGTCGTTCACCATCAGAAGATGATGCCATCATCACAGAAACATAACCACTATAGTCATCTATACGATTTTGTTGAAATTGTACATCGTCTAGATATGTATTATCATTGATTAGCATTCCCTTTGGAGGACATTTCCTAGATGATAATTTCATAACAAATAATACCAAAGTATACTTATAGTATAGTTTCAATCACTTTAAGAAAAACCTTAAACACCCACATCAGCCGATACGTCTGCGTCTCTGATTGATTTGAATCCTTGGGTAAGAGTCACTAATGATGGAACATTATAACCAGGTCCTTGTGTCCTGCCTTCATAATCGCCTTCTATTGTATGTTTACGATGTGCTTTGAAAAATTGTTCAGTTCTATATGACTTGGGTATTACTGTTTTAAAAAATACACGATATTCTCCGTCTCTTTCAGATACTTTTCCACTAACAAGATAATATTTTATATCACCATGATATCTAGCAAGCCCGTCGATGATTCTTCCATCTTTTCTGACATGTACATTTGCAGCTAGCTCACTAGTCTCTATGTGGAAAATTGTTTCTTTTTCTAGAAAATCTTTAGCCATGTTTTCATTTGAGAATCTTAAAGATTTAAAACACTTTTTTAGAAGTTTTTATTAGAAACTTTTTATGGGTTCTGTTAGTTCAAAGGAATGTGTACTAAAAAGAAATTTTTCTATATTTCAACATAATCTTCTTCAGAAGTTGTTGCTTCCTCAGGAACATCGTCTTCTTCTAGACTTCGCATTCGATCGTCGAAAGCTGCGATTGCTGCTGAGAATCCTTTTCGCATGTCGAATAGACGATTTTCTACATCAATGATTTTTTCTGCGATCTTGTCTACATCACCTTTGATTTCTCCGCGGATAACATCTTTGTGGGTAGTTAATGTTTTTTCAATTGCTCCTAGAGTTACCATATTTGCTCCTGGATTCATAGGCATGTGAACTTCACCTTTTCTATCTGTTCTCATGAAATTACCCATGTCTAAAAGAACTGCATGTATTGAAGCTAATTTACCATTCATATCTGTAATTGCTCTCATGCTTGTTGCGTGACCTTTTCCTTCAAAGGAAACTTTCAGAACAACTACATCAATTACTAACAAAGCTAGTACTGCTGGTAGAACTGGGTATCCTAAAACATTCAACCCTAAAAATATTACAGTTACTAACGCAACGAACCAAAAGATTTTGTTTATAGGCATGCATTTTATACGGTGCAAAGGCATTTAAGCGTTATTTCTCTGATTTTTTTTACTGGGTTGTGGGAAATCACTGTTCCACTCGAACCTTTCCAAAGACATGTATTAAACCAAATAGAGTTGTTTCATCTTGTTTATAGTTATCTGGAACTAACTCAAGTTCTTTATATTCGGTCCTTTGTTTTGGTTCAGTTAAAGTCAGCTCACCCAGTATTTCTAATAACTCAATAGCTGCTGTGTGAATTTCAGCCAAAATTGTGTGTCTGTTTAAATCATGTTGATTGTCATAGATTCTATCCCAATCCAATGAAGCATCAAAAGAAGCATTTCCTTCATAATTTCCTTGAGTCCATCCATTTGTATGAGTTTGTAGAAAACTCATGACATATTTTCTTCCGTCTGTATTTAATGGAAACGTATGAGGAATTTTTTTCTCATCCGATAAATAGTGTCCGCACATTAAAATTAAATTATAGAACCAAAAGGATTTATAGATCTATTTTATCTGGGCGTCTCTTTCTCCAAGCTGTACTTCTGCTTGAACTTCACGAGGCTTTTTGCCATCTACTGTTACGCCACAGGTGTTGCAAGTTCCTAAAACCTGTTTAACTGCTTTTTTTAGGTCATGACCCAACTCAGGTTTTGCTTTTGCTATTTTTACTATTTGATCAAAAGTCAAATCACCAGCTACTGGATTTGCATCATCACCATCTTCTTTCCAGCTGGTTTTAGCTAACTTGTCTACTTTTAATTCGCGTTTAATTAATTGAGAAACAGGTGGTGTACCGACTTCTATATCGTACTCTTTTGTTAAAGGATCATAATGAATTTTTACAGGTACTTGAATTCCAGCAAAATCTTTTGTTTTGTCGTTTATGTCTCCAATCACTTTACCAATATCCATCTTAGCTGTTGCTAGAGCTGGACCTACTGGCGGTGCTGGAGTTGCTTTTCCACCTTGTACTAATAATGATAGAGTTTTTTTACTGATAATAATCGCCTCTGATTAACATGATTCCTGATGTTTAAATGTCTTTCCTAGTCGTCCTTATTTAGCATTTCTTCCATTGATTTTTCTCCCTCAGATTTTTCATCTGTTGGCTTTTCTTCTTCTTGACTTTCTAGCACACGGATGGAATCTAGGGAAACTGTAATTGGGATTGGAATTGCTGCTTCTAGAAGCTCAACAGTAACTTCTTCTTTTGCATCATCTACTCGAGTTACTTTACCTTTCTCGTTCTTGAATGGTCCGCCCATAACTTCGATAATATCTCCACGATTTACTTTTATTTCTATTTTCTTGAATTCTAAGAATTTTTGAACTTCTGGGAAAGATACTTCTTTTTTGATCATTCCTCTAATATGAGGTACGCCTCTGATTACTTCCTCTATGAATTCTAGTTCCCCTTCTACGAAAACATATCCTTTTATTTGAGCTGGGTGAAAAACTGCTTTAACATCTATTTTTAGATTTTTAGTTCTAGTTTGGATTGAATCCATTACTGAATTTTCTCTTCCAACTGTTGTTCGGACAATGTAAATCATTTTTAGCACTCCTTTATTTCTACCTCATAAAAATCCTGATATTACTTGATAAATTAAAAATACAATGAATCCTATTGTTCCCACAATAACCATACCAGCTCCGCTGATTTTTACTGAACTCATGAACTCATTATTATCTGGTTTTCTAGCTACGTTGATGGTTCTTTTCCATCTATATATTCGTTCTTTCCATGCCCCTGGACTGATATACTTACCAATTCCCATATTTTAACACACCTAGAATGATTTTTATTAGACAGTGTAATATTTAAGCTTTATAGAATGGGGTTTATTCTACGATTTCTACTAATATGATCCTGAATTCCAATGTTTTGCCAGCTAGGGGGTGATTAAAGTCTAATAGAGCTGTGTCATTTTTGATTTCTAGAATAGTTACTAATCTTGTCATTCCGCTTTCATCTGTTGCTGTTATTGTTTCACCGACTGTTATGTTTTCAGGTAGGTCTTTTGAGAATGTCTCTATTATATTTTCTTGGTCAATTTCTCCATAAGCTTGATCTGGTGTGAGTGTAACTGATTTTTCCTGACCAGGGGACATGCCTAAAACAGCTGAATCAAATCCTGGGACAACTTCCCCTCGACCTACTGTAAAAGCAATTGGTTGTGAGTCCTCAGTGGTTTGTATCATTTCTCCACCAATTGTTAGCCAGTAATCTACTTTTACGGTATCGCCTGATTGAACACCAGCTCCGCTGATACAACCAGATACTAGAATTATGAATAATGGTATAATCCAAAGTTTTTTCATGGGTATATTCGCCTCTGCTAGTTTTTAAAGATTGTGTTTTGGAAAATTAGTTTTTGTGGTATCTTCTTAGTTTGACAGATTGTGGATGTAATGAACAAGAGGTTCTTGGGCAATCCCAACCACCTCTACATTCAGTAACAATTGCATATTCACCAGTGGCTCTATTATAATCACAACTAGCTATAATACCAATTGGTAAATTATATACCATGTTAACACATTATACAACATCAATACCAAACAGCTTTTCAAGCTCTTGTGACTTTTCTTTGCTTATTTTGCTGGATGGTCCGTAGTAGCTACCGCCTTTCACGCCAGTAACTACAACCATTGCTTGGACTGAATCACCTAGTTCTTTGTCTATCTGTGCTCCCCAGATTATTTTTGCATCTGGTGACAGTTTTGAACTAATTGATTCCACGATTTGCTGACATTCTTTGATTGTAACATCTTGCCCACCGGTTATGTTTACTAATGCGCCTTTGGCTCCGTCAATGTCGACGTCTAGTAATGGGTTGTTCAATGCTTTTTGTATTGATTCTAATGCACGTGCATCTGAACTGCTTTCTCCCATTCCTATCATTGCTAAACCACCGTCAGTCATTACTGCTTTGATATCTGCATAATCCAAGTTAACTAATCCTGGTTTTGTGATTAATTCTGTCATTCCCTTTACAGAATTTACTAGGATTTCATCGCTGACTTTGAAAGCAGCCATTATAGAAACATCTGGTACAAACTCTAGAAGTTTGTCGTTAGGAATTAGAATTAATGTATCTAATTTTTTTTCTAATTGATCTAATCCGTAATTTGCATTATCCATTCTCTGCCTTCCTTCCATTGTAAATGGCATTGTTACTACTCCTACTGTCAATGCTCCCATTTTTTTAGAAAGTTCTGCAACAACTGGTGCTGCTCCTGTTCCTGTTCCACCACCCAAACCGCAAGTAATGAAAACTAAATCTGCTCCTGCAATTGCTTCTTTTATATCATTTTTTTGTTCTTTAGCAGCTTCCATACCTACTTTTGGGTTAGCACCTGCTCCTAAACCCTTGGTTAAAGTTTTTCCTATCAGAACTTTTTTGTCTGCAGTTGTATATAGTAGGTCTTGTGCATCTGTATTTAATGCTAGAGTTGTTGCTCCAAGTATTCCAACTTCATTCATACGAGAAATAGTATTGTTTCCTGCACCGCCGACACCGACAACGCATATCCTTGCTTGTTTATTTTTTAACATTTCAATTAATTCTTCATCGTCTACAGAATTTCTTTTTCTAATCGCATTAACAGCATTAACCATTTAACCAACCTCCAAAAAAGTATGTGAAGTCTTGTTATCTAATAGATTTAAACCTAACTATGTGATTATATTTGAGAATATAATTGGGATTATAGTTCTGTTCTGGTTTGATCCTCTTTTCGTATGATAATTTTTAGTGGAGCCCCTGCTTTTTCTTCAATTACCAGTTTTATTTTTTTTACATGTTCAACATTGGTATCAATTCTTTTTCCACCAGGTCTATAGTAAAAGCTACTTCCTGATAACATTAGGTATTGATCACGATCATCATATCTATATCGTCCCGCTCCTTCAATTTTGTACAGATCTCCACTGATCATTGGGTGCTCGTTATCATCTTTATCATAATCAATTTCCTTTACTTCTAGATGTCTAGCAACAATATCATAATGCTTTCTCTCCCCACGTCCATTAAATAGAAAACAGTATTCTATTCCGTCCTCTGTCTGTAAAGAAAGCTGAAGAAATTTTCCCTC
>Ga0233437_1001139_pt1 | contig 51598 bp, 33 predicted proteins | sample SI_122_August201_FD_182714 | JGI IMG/M metagenome (GOLD analysis project Ga0233437, IMG submission 182714) | Seawater microbial communities from Saanich Inlet, British Columbia, Canada - SI_122_August2016_200_MG | ecosystem: Environmental > Aquatic > Marine > Inlet | place: Canada: British... | reverse complement strand
CTTTTGGGTACAGGCTTGGGTATGATGGAGGGGATAATAAGTTTTACATTAAAAGAGGAACTGAGTCTGGAGTAGAAACTGTTCTAACTATAGACAGAACAACAGATTACGTCGGTATCGGGACGACGGCACCAGGTGAAAACCTAGATATTTCTGAAAACACTGCATCTGGTGGTGTACTCAGATTATCAAGCGCTCAGACGGCAATGGGTGCAGGTGAATTTGCTGGAAAGCTGGAATTTTACAAAGCTGACACTTCAACTGGTGGAGCTGGAGTTGTAGGCGGAATAAATATGAGAGCTTATGATGCTGGTGGAGCTTTTGCAATGGATTTTAAAACAGGAAATGTTACTACTCTAGTGACAGGAATGACAATAAATAGGTATGGCAACGTCGGCATCGGGACAGCAACACCAGAGGCAAAGCTTGAGGTATATGGAACAGGACAAACAGTTGCCAATCTTACCGATGCTGGAAGCAGAGGGGATGTACTAATGATCAATTCTTCTGGCACTTCTGCTGGAGCTGGTGGCGCTGTTGTCTTTGGCAATAGCCAATCATTGGCTGCAGATTCTCTTGGTTGGGCAGCAATTAAATCATATTTAACAAATGGTGGTGGAAATACTGCTGGAAATCTAACATTTTCTACAAGAAACTCAACTGCAGACACATACTTGACAGAAAGGATGACAATCCTAGCAAATGGTAAAGTCGGTATTGGCACAGCAGCACCTGACACAGCTCTAGAAGTCGCAGGTGGAATTCACACCAGTAGGCTAGGTACATACGGTACATATAGTTCTGCTCAAGTTCAAGGTATCTGGTCTATCTCCGAAGGATACCCAATTGACACAGGCAGTGATGACTTTGGAACTCAATATGGAATGGGTTACGCATACAACAAAAACGGAGGATCACCATTTGCCAGCGAACACCAAATTGTCTTTACAAATAATGGAGCTGTCAATGCAACAATTGGATTGTCGGGAAATGCATACTTTAAGGGCAACGTGGGTATCGGTACCACCAACCCCCTAGCCAAACTGCATGTCGTGGGCACAGTTCGAGGAGAGAAGTTTGAAGATTCAACCACCCCTAGCTACTACCTAGAACCTGCCGCTTCTGGTACATCACTAACCGTGGCTGGTAACATCACTCTAAATGGAGCAGTTGTTGGTGATACTACAGATAGCTTGCGACTAAGAGCTGGCGGTGTGGGAGTGGGTAGTACTGGAACAGGTAATATATTCTTTGAAGCCTCAGATGGCACTGTAGCTGGAAGAATTGATACTACATCTGCTTCTACTGATGGAGAGGCAATTGATGTACAACAAACCAGTACCAATCAAGATACTGGTAACGTTTATGGCTCTCAATATTGGGGACAGTCATTTACTACTACTGGATCTGGTGGTGGCAATCTAACCAAGATTACAGTCTCTGCTAGAAGAATTGGTACAAATAATTTTCAAGTCTGGGCAGAAGTATATGACGAAAGTAGTGATGAACCCACTGGAGTTCCTCTGGCAATTTCGGAAGCCATAGATATTGCTGCTGTTACTAGTTCCTTTGCAGATGTTGACTTTACCTTCAATAATCCAGCAACTGTCTCAGCAAGCACTAAGTACGTATATATTATCAAGTCTAGTTATGCATCAGATGGAACATCATACTTTGAGATGCAAAATCATTGGGTAAGTGGTTCGGTATATGCTAGTGGTAAAGAAGTTTACACAACTGATGGAGGGGCAAACTACACCACATTAGCAGATCAAGATTTAAAATTTGCTATTTCTTTATTAAAGAGATATGGAACACTCCATATTGGTAAAGTCAACACCTCTGATGCTGACCTTGCAGAAAACTATCCATCTTCCCAATCCCTTAAACCTGGTGAGATCGTTGTTCACGACCCTGCCCTAGCTCAAGGAGTGGTTAAAAGTCAAGTTGAGTACGACCCCAGCATGATGGGTGTGGTCTCTACCTCTCCTGGTTTGCTGTTGGGTGGTGGTGATGAAAACCAGGATCAATACCCCGTTGCTCTATCTGGAAGGGTGCCGATTAAAGTGAGTACCAGTAATGGACCAATCAAGGTTGGTGATGCTATCACCTCCTCTCCTGTTCCGGGGGTAGGTATGAAGGCAACTTCACCTGGCCCAATTGTGGCCAAAGCCTTGGAAAACCTAGATAGTTGTGGGAGTGAGTCCTGCACCATCATGGGCTTTATCACCCTCCAGTACTTCCAGCCTCAAGCTTGGATTAGTGACAATGGCGATGTAGTCATCCTCGAAAACTACAACTCCACAGGCGACTGGGAGCTGGCAGACCAAGGTGAAACTCTCACTAACAGAGTAGAAAACTTCACCAAGTCTCTCATCGCCAACCTAGAAGCGGGTGTAGTTCGAACCCAAGACTTAATCGTTAATCGCAGAGCTAGGATTAAGGAACTGGATGTAGAACAACTAGCTATTAACCAACAACCCATTGATGAGTACATCGATGGGCTCATAGATCAAAGAGCTAGTGAGCTAGTTGGCCCTGGAGTAGATCTTGAACCTACCGCTACCCCTACTCCAGTAGATCCAGATCAACCAACTCAGCTTAGCCAACTCCTAGCTCAAGATGTGACCACGGAGTCTCTCACCGCTGGTGACATCGAGACCACAACTTTGTTGGGTCAAGAGCTAACCACCCAAACCCTAGAGGCGGATGTGATCAACACCGACCAGATCGACGTTAACTCTGCTAGAATCGCATCTCTCCAGGCAGGAATGGCCGAGTTAGAATCGGTGAGAGCAGTTACGGCAGAACTCACCACCGCCACAGTAAGTGGCACTCTCTATGCCTCTCATATCGATAAGCTAGATGAGCAGATAGCTCTGGCACTCGAGCAACCTGGCTTACTTGAGCTACTATCCGGACAAACCTCAACTTTAGACAGAAATGATGAGTTGTTGGCAGAGACAATCCAGATCGTGGAGAGCGCTAGCTTCGAGGCTACCTCTAGTGCCGCTCTTAACATGACTCTAGCCGATCTAGGCTTAGTTGAGACTGATGCAGTCTTAACAGGTCAGGCAGCTTTCATCGAGAGCTACCTCAAGGTGAACGGTTCTTCATACATTGCAGACTCCCTGGGAGTGGGTAATCAAGTGCTAGTAGGCGATCGTCTCCAGATCACAGACAACTACCTTGCCTTTACCCCTAACCCAAGTACTCCAGAGATCAACAATTTCTTTATCCAGCCATCTGGCCAGGGCACACTGGCTTTAATGGCCAACCTGTTAATCCTAGACGAATCTGGTCTAGTAACTATCAATGGAGATCTGGAGATTAATGGCGACACCACAGTTAAGGGCACACTACTGGCCAACCTGCTCCAACCAGACGACTTTGGTAACCCTTTCCAAGTTCAAGTAGCAGGAGCCTCTACAGGATCTGGAGAGGTTATAGATTCTAGGTTTGAGATCGTGGATGAAACCGGTACACCAGTGGCTACCATCTCTGCAGAGGGCAAAGCCAACTTCGCTGGAGGCATTGGAGTGGATAGTCAAGATTTAAGTTTAGGACTAGACCCTCTTGATGCAACCGGTAGTGCAGTTATCCCAGCTCCAGATCCCACCAGACTAGAAACAGACAAATCCTCTGGCAAGGCTGTCATTCCAGAGGGAGAGTCTCAAGTTACCATCGTTGCCTCCAACATGACAGAAGAATCACTTATCTATGTCACACCTGTAGGAAGCACTAACAACCAAGTTCTATACATCAAGTCCCAACAATCTCCAGATGTTGAGATAGACCAAGAGGGAGAGTTTGTTGTAGGCTTCGACTCACTAACTACTACAGAGGTTGAGTTTAACTGGTGGATAGTTAATTAAGTTAAAACAGCCAATAAGTCTATTTTACCGTTAATCTGCATAGTCTCACTGTGCACTTTAACAGTAATCTGCATAGTGAAGTGATTAATACAATGTTTTTTGGATGTACTCAAACTTTGCCACACATTTGTTTGAATGTATTCAAACTTTACCATGTATTTATTTGAATGTATTCAAATAAAAAATGTTTCGTTGTAAAACTAACTAGTTTGCACAGACGTAGTAAGTGCCTTCGGCTTGCACAGTAATCCCACATCTAGCACCACTACTTCCAACTGCATCGGCTGTATCTACTTCTTGATCTGACGCGTTATCCAAAACCACAGACAGTAAAAAACCATCTCCAGAATCTTGTTGTAAATAAGTCACGTCCTCCGATATCTCCGGAAGCTGATTCATATAGGTTGTCGAGTCCACTACAAAGCTACCACCCCAAGTACAGGCAGTCAATACAGCTCTAGTGCCACAACCAACAACTGCCCCATCGCTAGAAGTTGGATAAGTTTGGAAGTCGTTGTAAAAAATCCTCAGGGCTGTCTTTAACTCGTTTAAGTTTTTCTTCTTCTGGCTATCCCTGGCTCTTTCTCTCATGCCCACCATGTTGGGCAGTATGAGGGCTGTAAGTAGTCCCAGTATCGAGATCACAACCAGTAGTTCAATCAAGGTGAAGCCAATGTTGAAGCTTGTTCTAGTGTTTATCCTCATAGATTTATTCCTCTTCTACTTCATCTGGGGTAACAATTGTTGGCAAAGAACTATTCGAACTAGTAATTCCGTAGTTACACAATAGGGCTCCACAACTAATGTCAGTATACCCTGCAGGATCGCCTTCTTCATCCCTAGCAATACTCTGGTCCTGGGTGTTTTCTAGCCTGGCATAGAACTTATAATCACTGCCACTAGAGACATAAAAGTAACTATAGCTCGAGGGATCCTCTGGTAGTTGAGCCATATAGAAAGTACCTAGATAGTCTTGAAAAGTTCCGCCCCAGTCGCAAGCTACGGGTGTTTCGCCTACTCCAGCACAACCCAGTATCTGTCCTGTGACTGCTCCACCCTCTGGATACTGCCCTTGATCGTTGTAGTAGGCCTCAAGTGCTCTAGCCACAGACGATAGATCTTCTTTCCTCCTAGCATCGCGTGACTTGATCTGAGTAGACCGAAATGACCGCAAACCAATAGCTGCCAATATGCCCAAGATGACAATTACTACCAAAAGCTCTATTAAGGTAAAGCCCTTAGATTTGCTGTTTAAATTTTTCTGTTTTATTATTTTTGTTTTCATACTACACCTAGTTTAACAGCTAACTATCACATCCCGCACTAGCTTTACATGCGTCGTGACTAGTGAAGAGATCCCCATCATCACAATTGCTTTCACCAGGTATGAAGTCATTGCAAATAGTGTTTGAGTGAGGACAACAGTGAGTGTAGACAGGGGTGGGAGTAGGAATAGCGGTGGGACCACCAGGCGTTGGAGTCGAAGTAGGAGGAGCAGGTACCGTAGTTGGGGTGCTGGTTGGATCGCCTGGTGCAGGGACGCTTGTTGGCACAGGGGTGGCAGATGGGGACAATCCATCTTCACCTCCATCTTCATCTCCTCCAACATAATCAATGTCTCCTACGGGTACACCATCTGCCACCCCATAGTTAAACTCCTCAAGACCTTCACCACCACAGCCATCTTCTCCATCACAATGAAGCTCTGCAATCACGGGATCGTTGTCCCGCTCCAAGACAGTTAGCACTCTGTAGTGTCTAGGGCAAATAGTATCTGGATCGACATCTACCTGGTATGGCTCAAAAGTTGAGGGATCGCAAGGAATCTCATCAAGGTAGGGAGCCAGCTCATCACCACCACAGTTTTCAAGAATATCCAAATCTGGAAAACAACCATAATCTCCCAAATAATCGGTGAAGGCTACTTTAATCATATTAAGATCGCTTTTTCGAGTGGCATCCCTAGCTTTAGATAGATTGATAAAGTAGCCACGAAGACCGCCAATTATTAACAAACTTAAGATAGATACCACTATTAGGAGCTCTATAACCGACAATCCAGACTGGAAAAGCTTGTGCCTTTGAGACACTTTAGATCGATCTATCACGCCATCAGTATACGTCCTTTTTCTATCCCTTTACAAGACTCCACTCTCTTGATTAAATGAGCACTATGAAAATCAAATTCTCCTCCCTACTGTCCAAAGCTATTATTGGCTTAGTTGTATTACTGGCTGGTGCCATGGTGTTGCTGGTACTCCCCGTGACTAATAACGTCATCTTTCACACCAAGCTCTATACCATTTTAACCGCCGGACTACTCAGTTTACTGCTTTTTACCCTGGCTTTACTCAAGCAGAAAACTCTTAAGTTCGTATCTAGTCCATTTACCGTCTCACTCCTAGTCTTGGCAGGATCTGCTCTACTCTCATCCCTTCTAGCCAACCCCTACCCTGTGGCCAATTTGCTAGGAACCGGTGGAGCAATTATTGCTATGGTTGTTTTTGTGCTCTTCACCTCCCCTCTTATAGATAAAAAGTACAATCTTGAGATACCTCTGGGAGTTATTGCCTTCTTACTTACCCTCTCTTCTCTACTCCAAGCAGTTGGTTACGGACCTTCATCCCTTATCAATCTCCTACCCTCTATCCAGATTCCCAACACTCTGGCCTTCAATCTAACAGGCTCCAACCTAATTGGGCTCGAGGTCTTAATTCTCATCTTGGCATTCTTTGTAGCTAAAACCAGAAGCGAAAAACGCTTTTCCAAAAAAAGTCTATTCTTTATGCCTGCCATAGTTGTAGGTATTGCCCTTTACGCTTGGTCAATTCTTCCAGGCAAGCCAGCAGAAATGAGACTGGTACCTTTTACCGCCAGTTGGTCTGTCATGCTAGATACCGTTCGTGCCCCTAGACAAGCATTAATTGGTACTGGTCCAGAATCATATGCCAACGCCTATGCTCTCTTCAAACCATCATGGATGAACGAAAATGATGCCTGGAACACCTATTTTAATAGAGCTAGTAACTCACCCTTGAACATCCTCTCTACTATGGGATTTGTAGGACTTGTTGCCTGGTTGCTCTTGGCAAACCAGATTATTAAACAGGTTAAAGCAAGTACTCCAGCCGGAAAACCATATATCTGGCCTCTACTTATTGGCTTGGTACTGGAGCTAATTTTTCCACCCAACCTGGTCTTACTTGGCTTACAGGGTGTCTTCCTAACTCTATATATAGCTGCGGAGAGGTCTCGCTTCTCTACTATCGAGTTTAGAGCTATGGCTGTCCAGATAGTACGCAGTGCTCAATCTAGTTTTGGAGAAACTCCCACCAAACAAAAACCCAGTTATATCTCCACCTACATCATTGCTGGAATCTTACTGCTTGCTGTTGGAGCTGGTTCATACTTCATGGGCAGATCCTACATGGCATATGCCAGGATGCATGATGCTAATAAAGCCTTGGTCGAAAACGACATCATCTCTGCCTACAATCTAGAGCGAGAAGCCATCGTTTTAAATCCTTTTGTGAGTGAGTTTAGACGTCAGTATGCTTTGACCAATCTGTCAATTGCGGCTGCTATCTCCCAAAAAGCCGAGCCCACAGAAGAAGATCAAACTCAAATTGCAGAGCTAGTCCAGCAATCTGTGAGGGAAGCTAGAGTTTCTATTACTCTGGATCCATCCAACTGGCAGAACTACCTCAACCTGGCACAGATCTATCAAAATCTGATATCCACTAATGAAGAAGCTCTCCAGTGGTCAATTCAGACATACGTCGAGGCTGCCAATGCCAATCCAATGGATCCAAATATTAGGATGTCACTAGGTAGCATTTTTTATGGCCAGAAGCAGTTCGATCAAGCCGCTAGCTTGTTCTCTCAGGCAGTCAATCTTAAACCAGATCTGCCAAACAGTCATTACAATCTGGCTGTCTCTCTTATTGAACTGGGACAACTAGAGGAAGCTGTGAAAGAGTATCAGTCTACCCTATCTCTACTTGACCCCAACTCCGAAGACTACATTACAGCCAACAAAGAGCTGGAGGAGTTGCAAGCCAAAGTAGACGAGCAGATAGCCAATCAAAAAGCAGCAGCTGGTGAAGCTCAAGCTAACCAAGCTCCACCAAACAACTCGCTGATTGATCAAAACCTACTCAATCCAGACGTTCAAACCGAAGACTCGGCCCAAACAGATGTCGATCTAGAACCATCTGTGGTAGATGAGGGAAACAACACTCCTCCTCCCCCCATCCCACCAGAGGAAAATTAAACCAGCAACGCTTGTCTTAATTCCGCAACACCCTGGTGTTTAAAGGCGCTAATCATCAGAGGTTTTTGTTTAAGTAGTTTGTCTGTTTCTTTTTCTATCACTTCAATTAATTCCGGACTGTAGAGATCTAGCTTGTTCACTACAATCAACCTTGGTTTCTCTAGTAAATCTTGACTGTACTCTGCCAACTCACCTAACAGTGTTTGGTATTGATCCACAAGCAACTTAGCTTTGTCTTGATGAGACAGACTATCGTCCATAACTTGTGCTTCTTCCAAAGCCAACACAAAAATCAAACTACTACAATGCTCTACATGACGTAAAAAATCTAAACCTAAGCCCTTGCCTTGACTGGCTCCCTCGATTAGCCCAGGGATATCTGCGATTACCAGCTCTTGATCTGCTTCATTAAAAATACCCAAATGAGGAGTGAGGGTAGTAAAGTGATAAGCAGCGGTTTTTGGTTTAGCAGAAGTTAGCACAGACAACAGAGTGCTTTTACCAACGCTGGGCAGTCCAACCAAGCCAATATCGGCTAATAGCCTTAGCTCTAACATAACTTGTCGTCTCTCACCCAAAGACCCCCGTTCTGCCTTTAATGGTGTAGTTTCTATTGAACTTTTAAAGTGAGTGTTGCCTCTGCCCCCAAACCCTCCTTGGCATATAACAACTTTTTGACCATCCTCAACCAACTCTGCCACTATCTGACCAGACTCTTTAGTACTAGGTATGGTCTGGGTTTTCTCTGGAACAAATAGTTCTTTTGTATCTTCATTATCTTGTCCGTGATCTATAACATTACCCTCCCAGTCTCGCTCAAAGATATCTGGCCGAACATATTTTTTGGGCAGTAAATCCAGACCTGTTTTGTGCCTACGCCTTCTAGCAGCTGCCGACTCTGCCAACACCCAGACTAAAGTGCCTATTGGTACTTCAACTATCACATCTTGAGCATTGGAGCCGAACTTCTTCTTACTCATTCCAGACTGACCAGCTCGAGCCTTGATTGTTTTCACTCCAGACAAATGACTTAAACTTGATCTATTTTTGACTGCTTTTAACACAATGTTACCGCCACTGCCGCCATCACCACCGTTGGGGCCACCTTTGGGTGCATATTTTTCCCTGCGAAACGAGATACTGCCACCACCACCGTTACCAGCTTGAAAAAATAGTTGAACTAAATCTGTCATAACTAACCTTAATTTTATTACCGCATTTATCCAGCATTATTACTGCAAGAAACTCATGGGGTTTAATAAACTACCTTGTCCTTGACCCCTGCGAATCTCAAAATGTAAATGAGTACCCGTAGAACGACCAGTACTTCCCATCTGGCCGACTACATCACCCCTGTTAACTCTCTGCCCTTCTTGAACTTGTATCAGGCTCAAGTGACCATACAGCGTCACATAACCATTACCGTGGTCGATCATGACTCGATTGCCATAGCCACTAGCCCAACTAGAAGCTACGACTGTACCACCGTCTGCAGCCAGGATGGGCCCACCAGACTTACTGGCAATATCTATTGCTTTGTGGTAAAAACTGTAACCCTGGGTCAGTCGGCCAGAAGCTGGCCAGACAAAGCTGCCTACAGCAGTCACTGCTCCAGCATCGGCAGTAAACTGTACTTGTCGCAGTCTAGGTTGAACAACTGCACTAGGCATAACTCCACCTGGAATCATCAAGTGTTGCCCTGTTGCCAGCTCAAAAGTCTCATCGTTGGCAAACTCATTAAAAGGATAATCAACTACCGCCTGAACTTGTGACTCTTCAAGACCATACTTTTTACCAATCGAGTAAACTGTTTCCCCACGCTTAACTTTGTGACGAACACCATCAACTGGAATAATATTCAACTCTTGCCCAGGTTTCAAAACAGCTTTTGAGGTCAAACTGTTTTCCCACAGGACAGTCTCTACGCTTAAGCCATAACGACCGGCAATATCAGATAATGTCTCACCCTCGGTGACGATATGAGTGATAATCTCCCCTCCCCTGTATTGACGAACCTCCTCTGCTTGCTGAGTGTAAAAACTAGTGCCATAAGCCTGAGTAGACAGAATTCCCCTTAGATCTTCCGAAGAGCCTCCCTCTTCTGGCTGATCAAACAAAAACGGTCCAATAGAAACTGCCAGAAAAACTAACCCTATTGTGCCCAGATGCAATAAAGGTCTAGCGTACCGACCTCTTTTTTTGTAAAGAGCATCCACTAGCACATCCTTGACCACTTCAAACTTGGATAGCAACCGATAGCCACGGTTACGCAGATACCACTTGAGGAATGATCCAAACTGCCCTAGATCTGCAAATATTATCGGAGACTTAAGTTTAAACTTCATAAGCTTTAGCTCCATTCTACTAGACTTGTTGGTGAAAGGCTAAGCTGTCTTGAGACCTGCCAAAAACTCTTTGTTTGTTTTAGTCTTCTTGAGCTGGTCAATTAAGGTTTGAGTTCTCTCATCTTTGCCAAACATATCCATCATACGGTGCAGAGTGTTGATAGACTGATAGGTCATACCGTCCATTAACAGATCATCGCGTCTAGTACCAGATCTTTGCACATCAATGGCTGGATAGATTCTGCGCTCGGCTAAACTACGCTCAAGATGCACCTCCTGATTGCCCGTACCCTTAAACTCTTCGTAAACCAGGTCATCCATTCTAGAACCAGTGTCCACTAGAGCGGTACCAATGATAGTTAAACTACCCGGTACCTCAAAATTACGAGCCGCTCCAAAGAACTTCTTGGGCGGGAACAAGGCTGCGGGATCAAATCCACCAGACAATGTTCTACCAGAAGTTGGCATAGCTAAATTGTAGGCTCTGGCAATTCGAGTAATAGAATCCAACAAAATGAGTACATCTTTACCCATCTCCACCATTCTCTTAGCTCTTTCTAGGGCTAGCTCCGCCACGTGAGTCTGCTCTTTGGCCGACTCATCAAAGTTGCTAGCAGCTACTTCACCCTTACCTTCGGTTATTTTTTCTATATGACGCCTAATATCTGTTACTTCCTCTGGTCTCTCACCCACTAAAACTGCCATGATATGAATCTCTGGATGGTTGCTGGCTACACCACTAGCAATTTCCTTGAGAAGGTTGGTTTTACCAGCCTTGGGAGGAGATACAATCAAACTTCTCTGGCCTTTACCAATAGGAGCGATCATATCAATAATACGCAAAGACAGAACATCACTACTTGTTTCAAGCTTAATCTGGGAATCTGGATAAACTGGGGTCAATTTTTTAAAAACGGGTCGTTCTACCTGCATCCATTCTTCAACTGATCTACCGTTCACCTCATCTACCTTAAGTAAACCCCAATAACGCTCATTATCTTTAGGTTCTCTGACTGGACCAGTTATCATATCTCCAGGCAACAACCTTAGGCGTCGGACTTGGTTAACAGGAATATAGGCATCGGAGTCATCGTCACCAAAACTGGTTCTGATTACCCCATGTCCATCTCTTGAAGTATCAAGAAAACCCGTGATTGTCTTGGTTGGCCTAGCAGGCACACTAGGTCCATTGCTATTTTGTCTAAAAGGAGGTGTTGCTCCACCGTTTGCAGAACGAACATAGCCATTACTACCCCTAGCGTAACCATTGGTTCCCCCATTTTTAAGAGGTTGAACAGAAATTTTCTTAATGGCTTTAACCGGAGGGGTTTTACCAACTGGCTTGTCGTTAACTACTGGAGCTGGTTTTTCTGCAACTACAACTGGTTTTTCCTTGACTTCAACAGGCTTTTTTGGTGCAGGAGCACTAACTGTTTTTTGTTTCACTACATCTGGCATTACGGGTCACTCCTTTTGTGATAAATACTTAAAAAACTTTTTGGGTTTCTATGATAACAACTAATCGTTATTTACAAATTACTAATACAAACAGGATTAATTTTTTCTCACGATTGAATAACATTGATTGAAGAGTCCGGCAATTATGACAAATATAGGGTGATTTGTCAAATTACGATCTCCCCTGTGAGTTTAATCTGGGCAGATTGAGTGTCTTTGTTGGGATCTATTAACCGGGCATATCTGATATGCCGGATAGGAGAATTTAAAAACTTGCAGGTATAAAGAATAAGATCTGCATCATAATCTGTGATCTCGTCTCCTTCTTCTCCTGCATAGATCTCATAAATCCACTTGCGTTGCCCCGCAATGACTTCGATCACATCTCCTGGCTCTGTTTCTGGCAATCTGTAAAACGAGTTGTACTGCCAGTAATCACTCTGCCACCACCAACTCCAACCAAAACGATGGGCGGCCACTATCATGGGTAAGCCATCTTCCCCAGGCCTACCAAACTCTGGCACCATCCATAAACCCGTTTCAAGAGCCTGAGCCGAGTCTTCGTTCTCTTCAAACGATGATCTTACCCCTATTCTAGGAATAGACAGCCATTGTCCTGCTGGTAAATCTGGATTAACTGGAGGCTTAGATACTTGGGGCAAAACTTCTGCAGCTTGATCTGTGTTTGTACCAGCTTCAAAACTACCACCTAAGGGAGAACTAGCATCTTGAGATTGCACTGCAACTACGCTGCTTGGAACTAGTTGGTAGTACAGTTGGGGAGCTGCAAAAAAGGTGGTAATAGTTAAACCACCTACTACCAATAGAGAGACCACGAATCTTGCCAGCCAGGATTTTACGCTCCCCCATTCCAACCGCTTGTTTTGAGATTTGCCAGATGAAGAAGTCGTCCTACCTACTCCTATATCACTAGGCATTACCCAAACACCCAGCAAAGCTTCTCTGGTGAAGGCAAATCTCTGACGTAGTAGTTGGGGTTGAGTGATAAGAGTTAGGTTCATATTTATGTTCTAACTGTATTGTGTGGGAAAAAATTTAAAGTTGTTTTACAGGGGCTCGGCTGCCTGCCCAACTGCCGAACCCCCATAAAATAACTCTACTGTTGTCTAGTTTGCTTTAGAGTGTATCTGTTTGTAGTTTTAAGCTTGTGTTTACTCACAACCCTAAAGCTGGTAATCTCTCTTATTGAGCGAGTGTCTGTGTATTCAGTCACTCACCTAAAAAAGCATTGTTATTCGTGGTCTGTCCAGCGATAATAATGCTTTTTTTAATACTTTTTAATTTTCTTCTATATTATTTCTTTATTTTCCTCGAGTATAACTATTTATTATCTATCTGTCAACCTATAGTAATTTGTGTGTCATATTTCTTATATCTTATATATTTAATTGTGCTACATTTATTGACTAGTATTTTGTAGTTTTCCACATCTAATATTAATAATGGATAAAGTGTTGGCAACTAAACAATAAACTTGCGCTTGATAAGAATTGAGCCCACAGTAGTGGCGGTTACTCCAAAGACTCCGGCTATAGCTCCTGGCAGTTCGGAAGCGGTGTTGATTGGGGTATGAGGTTTAACTGGCCTCCCCTTCCTGTACACCACCACAATCTTTTTGTATGGTGTGGGAGTTGGCGTAGGTGTAGTAGTCACAGTTGGAGTTGGTGTAGGAGTCAAAGTCCCAGTAGGTGTAGGAGTGGGAGTCAAGGTAGAAGTAGGTGTGGGGGTAGGAGTTAGCGTCCCTGTGGGAGTAGGCGTTGGAGTCAAGGTGCTGGTAGGAGTTGGCGTAGGTGTGGTGATGGGAGCAAACAAGGCACAGATAGGGTAGATGCTTTCTACCTTATTATTTTCACTAAATCCATAATGCTTGGCTACTACCAAGTTGGCTGCCTCACCAAGCACAACTGGGTTGTTGGGAAATGATTGGTAATAACTGTCTCGTTCACTATCTAGATCATCAATTGTCTGAGTGGTAGCTAATATATTGGCAATACCGTTATCAACATCAGATAGTTGAATGTAGTACTGCTCTTTTGTCTGTAACAAAACAGAGTTGGGTTGAGTTAGTTTTTGCAGTGCGTGAGAGTCATAACTAGCCAGGGTAGCCAGATACTCCCCTTTTGGTAGATCGACATAAGTGTAAAGCTCTTCAACGCCCGAATAATTTTGAGATGCTAAATATAATATGCCGGGAGTACCATCTGTATTCTTGAACTCAACCAATATTTCTCCCTCACCAGCTGTGAGTGGACAGTAGGGATCTGAAGGAGGTGGCGTAGGGGTGGGAGTTACTCCCGGCACATCTGTTGGGGTAGCGGTTGGAGTATTGGTGGGAGTGGAAGTAGGCGTGTTGGTAGGAGTAGCAGTTGGAGTATTGGTAGGAGTAGCAGTTGGCATAGTTGAACAACTATTGTCATCTGGATACTCAGGCTGTCTGCATCTGTAACCCATACCTGCCTCACCATCTTCGGGATCAATTGCTACCTCCAAACACTCTAGGGCTTCTCCAGGACAAGAGTCTTCCGATTCTGGGTCTGGGTCATAAACACATACATCATTACATCCTAAAACTGGAACTTCTGTAGGAGTGGGCGATGGAGTCACGGTAGGAGTGCTGGTAGGTCCAACACCAACAACTTCTAGACGAACTTCACAATTGTTTGAACACTGGTGACTAGCATCTGGAGTTATCCAAGTTGTGGTGGATCCATCATATCTGGCAATTCTATTGTCCCAACGACAGCTTAGAACGAAATCAGATTCTTGCTGGTTGAGGTTAGTGAAAAAGTAAACATAAGTACCGGGATTTAGTTCTGGCACAACATACTGACAGTCATCGCTATCGGAACAAAATACCGAGGCATTCTGACCGTCATGATAACCTATTAGTTGCCCCTCCTCATAACTATTTACAACCTCATATCTATTCACAATTTTTACTTGAACATTGTTTGGGATATATCGATCTATGGTTTGATAAGTTACAAACTGCCCTACTTCTGCCTCGTAAGTCTTAACTCCATCTTCAATACTGTATGAAAGAGGATTGCCCTCTTCATCAAAAAGACCAGCCGAGTCACAGCTTAGGTTTACTTGAGGAGTGGTGGGTGTTGGTGTAAGGGTTTGGGTAGGTACTGGGGTAGCGGTTGGAACGGGAGTGGCTGTAGGAACTATTGTGTTGGTAGGGGTAGGAATAGGAGTTTGAACTGGGATTGGGGTGGCGGTAGGAGTTGGAGTATTTGTAGACTGAGGAACGGGACAGCTATTCATGTTGTATAACCTGTAATCTATCAGTGTTGATGCTCCCAAATCACCCATGATTCCAGTATAAAAATCAACCTGACCACAAGCGGGAGCTGAACAATTGCCCCCACTATGATTGCTAGGTGTAACTCCGTCAGCTCCTGTACACTGACCATCGCCATTTTTATCCCCTACATTAGAACAATCCCAAATAGCACACCAATCAGCATCTCCCGAATTATCATCACAGGAGCTACTACAGCTATCATCTTTAATATTATAAGGTACTTCTACGCCGTTTACACACTTGGTGTAATACCTAACTGGAAAATTTGGGTTCGCTACCTTATTACATCCACAATCCCCACGAATATGCTCTGTATATGTGCAAGCAACATCTTCAGCCCGAACTTCTTGATTAAACAACGTAGTCTTAACATCAACACTAACCCCAAGCAACATTAAATCCAATACCACTAAAATAGCAATCGCTACAAAACGGAATGACATGCGGTTGAGCAGTTTTTGTATCATGTGGGGTCGAATTATATATAATAGTATCAATGAAGTCAACAAAGTATGTCATATTTGAATATTCTATGTCGGTATATGTCATTTTCTTTCCGAAACATTACATAAGCTGTCATTCTCGCCTCTAACGAAGTTAGGGCGGGAATCCAGGATTAACATTAACAAGCCTGACTGGATCCCCCCCGCCAGGGCGGGGAGGATGACGATCAATTAAATGCCGTTCGAGGATAACATGGAAAGTTATTTTATTGAAAACACTAAATTAATTTGAGTTTGTTTAACAAACTGGGCAACGTGGAATGGGTTTTAGCATGATATATCTTGCTATATCCTAGTCGCTTGGCTTCTTTAATCCGCCTATCCAACAAACGCACAGATCTAATCTCGCCCAACAAACCCACTTCTCCCAAAAATAGAGAGTTTTTTGGAGCTGGCTTGTTCTTTAAAGAACTCACCAAAGCCACCGCCAAACCCAAATCAATGGCCGGCTCTTTAGTTTTGAATCCGCCAGCTAAGTTGGCAAAAATATCTTGACTTCCAAAAGGCAGTTTGCAGTGTTTTTCCAAAACTGCTGCCAAAACTTGTATTCTAGCGGTATCGACCCCCCTCCCCACTCTACGTGGTGTGGGTAGATATGACTTGTTAACTAAAGCCTGCAACTCGACGACTAAAGGCCTTGTTCCCTCTACCACACAAGTGGTGGTAGAACCAATGGGAGGCTTCAAATGGTCGGTTAAAAAGAGCTGACTGGGATTTTTAAGGCAAATAAAACCCGATTCAACCATCTTAAAAACACCCACCTCGTCAGTTGCCCCAAAACGGTTTTTTAATGATCGAAGTAATCGTAAGTCCGTCGTAGACTCCCCACTCATCTCCAAAACTACGTCCACCATGTGTTCTAAAACTTTTGGCCCAGCCAACTGCCCTTCTTTTGTCACATGCCCCACAACGAACATGGGCACTTGCAACCTTTTGGCTACTTCGATTAACCTTTCGGCACTACTTCGGATTTGTCCTATCGAGCCCGCTGCCCCAGTCAGCTCACTGGTGGTCATGGTTTGAATGCTATCTACAATCACCAACAAAGGTTTGGTTTTGTTTACTAGCGATACAACTTGATCAACATCTGTGCTCGTGGCAAATATTAACCTCTTTTTCCAGGTTTGATCCAATTTATTGCTTAACTTTTTTTGTCCATCTTTACTTAATAATCGATTGATACGAAGCGATATTTGAGTTGGATTTTCCTCCCCAGATGCATACAAGATAGAGGCCGACTTGTGTTCTGGCTGGGTCAATATTTCCAACACCACCTGGGTCAAAAGAGTGGACTTACCTACTCCTGGGTGACCGCCAACCAACATCACCGCCCCAGCCACTACTCCTTTATCTTTTTCTCCTCCCAAGACTCTGTCTAGTTCGCTCAAGTGAGTAGACATCCTCACCATATCTTCACCCAACGAGACTTGGTCTAAAGCAATACTGGAACTTGCAGGAGCTGTTGATTTACTCAAATTACTTGAACTAGTGACTACCGCCTCCTCCACCAAACTCTGCCACTCGCCACAAGCATCACACTGACCGCTCCATCGCGGATGTTGCTTACCACAGCTTTGACAGATAAATATGCTTTTTGCTTTTGCCATTCATTTCCAGCCTACCACAAGTCTCTTACGTTAAGCGTAACAAACTACAAAAATAATTGAGCTATAAACTTGATAAACGACAATGTGTGTTAGTCACCTAATATTTTTGTAGTAGACACCTCTGGATTGTGCTCTAACACTACTATAACTTCACCTCCAACTTTTTTCATCAAACGCTCTTTTTCCTCAAGATGGGGAGTGTGAGATGAAACCGCCAAGATATCTGGCTTTATCTGTTTTAATAGCTCTATGTGTTGCTTGGGTTCACCAAACTCTTCTGGTAAAACTATAACCCTATCTGCTATTCCTAGATCCAGTATACTTTTAACTCTTTCTCCTTCTGGCTGATTGGGTCTGCTAGCACCCTTGATCTGCCTAACTCTTTCATCGGACTCCACTCCAACTATCAGTTTTTCACCTAGCTCTCGAGCTTTTTCCAAAAATCTAACATGCTCTTTGTGCAAGAGGTCAAAAACACCGGTCACTAGAATGGTTTTTGTGTGTTTTTTAGTCATCTTTGTATCTAACGCATTCTACTACTTCTCTCCGCCAATTGGCATAAATCTGACACCTAGTGTTTCTAGGGTGGAAAAAAGCCTTGTTATATCCAACTTTTTCTTTAGTCATATGAGGTCTCATGTAACCTAGTTGGATAAAATATGCCGGTATATTAACAAGTAGCACCAGAGGATAACCCAACACAGCCCCCAAATATCTCACTCCGCTCACCAACTTCCCTACCAACCAACCCGAACCAATAGTAGTTTGCGACCTGGAATGAATTAGTTGGTTATCAAACAAGGGCAGATAGTTGTAAAGCCAGGGGTTTTGAGACCAAATGAGACTAGTGTTGTCTCTACCCCAAACTTGTTTTAACTGAACTAGCTCAAATGCAGTATATAGAGAGTGGCTATCGGGGCTCATAGCCAGATCATCAGATTCAAGCCAAAGATTGAAACACCAACTATTGGGCTCTTCCTTAGACCAAGATCTGCGATGACCAAAAATCCAAGCCAAAAATACTACCAAAGGTCTAGTTATCCATAAACATCCGGGCCAAGTCACAATTAAAAAATCTAGATCATCATCTGCGCCGCTCAAGCCAGCAGCCACACTACCAGATATATATACGCTCTTTATCCATGGCCACCAACCAAATGCCCTAACTACTTGTTTGGCCTTTTTAAGTTTAAGGTTGGCCAGTTTACGCCCAGCCACAGCCCTCACTAGATCTGATGAATGGGTAGAAAGAGTCCACCACTCTCCACGATTCACCACCCAACCCCAGCTTAACATTAATGCTAACCCATTATTTATTAACGACAACTGTTTGTCTTGAGACAACCACCAGAACTCATCCAAATTCTGCCTCCCTTGCCTGGGAACATACAGCCGACTTCTCAATTCTTCTATCTTTAAGGGATGATCAAACCCTGCCGAGTAAGCCAAGGTCAATAATATTTGCCGTAATAAAACTCTATCCATACTGGTCGCATTCTACAACATTGGGCAGAGACCATAGAGAGAAGCCTTACTTCCTGGATCCCCGTTTTACCTAGCCGAAGCAAAGCGAAGGCTGGATACTCACTCCGCTCGTTCGAGGATGACATAGTGAAATGCTGCACTCGCGCGAGAATAACATACCCCCTTCATGTCATCCCCCACTGACTAGTGGGGGATCCAGGATTAACACTCAAGTAGGAACGTCGCACTTTCTCTGTCATTCTCGCCTCCAACAAAGTTGGGGCGGGAATCCAGGATTAACACTCTCAGGACTGGAAATTCACAAACGGGTTAAATATTTCTATCGGAAGCGGTGTCTAATCCATACTGTCGCAACACCTGGCGGGTGCCTTGCTCCAAGGTAGTGAGCACGTCTCCAGAACTCTTGCCACTTAATATGGCGGTAACAGCATCTTTATAGTAGTTGATTAATTGATCATTGATACCATTATCATGAGTACTAGAGCTTAAGTACCAACCTTTGGCATAAGGAGCATCTGCCAAGACAGAAGAAACCACGGGTTGGGTCGCCAATTTGTCGGACAGATCTGTTCTAGAGTATGGCTCACCAAAAGACCTGCCTTGAGATTGAACCGAGTAAGTTTGTTGCATGGTGGCAGATTCACTTAAATACTTGAGCAACTTCCAAGATTCTGTTTGGTTTTTACTCATAGCACTTACGCCTTCTGCCCAGTAGTTGGCCCAGGCAATTCTGGTTTCCGACAGTTTAGGCAGGGTGGTAGTAGCAAAATCTAAATCTGGATTAATACTTTTTATTTCGTGAGCTCTCCAGGATGGAGCAAAGATCATGGCCGCCTCACCTCTGGCAAAAGCCACTGTCGATGTGGGCAGAGTGTCGCTCCAGACTCCATCAGCTTTAATAAAATTGGTGTAAAACAAAAGGGCATCTCTAGTTTCTGGAGAGTTTGGATCATCTAGCTCGGCCCCATTCTGAAGCATTAAGACTGCCAAAATATCAGAAAAATGATCTACATTGGTGGCGTTTCCTATGGCCAGCCCACCCCTCTCTATCCCAGAGCTGGATTTAACCGTCAACTTTTTGGCCAAAGTTCGTAACTCCGCCCAAGTGGTTGGAGGCTCTACCCCAGCAGTTTCAAAAATGCCCCTGTTGTAGTAAAGCACTAATCCGTCGTACATAAGTGGTATGCCATACAACTGTCCATTAATAGTCAGCTGACTAGAAGCAACGGGGTAAAAAGTATCCTTAGACGAAGATGAGGAATAAATCGAAGAAGGCATGGGGGCCAACTCCGTATGCAACATAGGTGACCAGCTAGCATGGAAGCGAAATATATCTGGACCATTGCCAGAAGCAAGGGCTGTCTGAAGCCTTTCTCTATAGTCGCGATGCGATTGTTTCTGATAGTTTATTTTCACACCCGGGTTATCGCGTTCATAATTTGCCAAAATGTTTGACATGTCTTCTGCGGACTCCCACAAACCCCAGTACTCTAGAGTGGTTTTCTCTGTAGGCACATCTACTCTGCCAGTAGCTGGTAGCTGATCTTTATCGCCCGTTGTGGTTGAACCTTGATTTGTACTCCCTGTAGAAGGATTGCTAATGCCAGATGGTGTGTCGGCGGTATTGGTCGTACCAGAGCTTCCACCAAACAACTTGGTAAGACCAAAAATTACACCTGCCAAAACTATTATTCCCCCAATAATAATGGGTAAAAACTTTAAGGGAGAAGCCTTGGGCTTGGCTGGCTGAGGGGCCTTGCCCTCACCCTCTTTCTCTGGTTTTTTTTCTTCTGCTCCCTTATCTGGAAGCTTGTTGCTTACAGCAGAAGACAAAGCGCTTACTCCTACCGGAGGCCGAGGAACTCCGTTTGGAACTGGAACTGGTGAACCAGTGGTTGGAGACTTAGAAAATGGGGGGAGTGAAGATGGGGGTGGAGCTCCGGGTGGCGAAGGGGGTGGTGGAACAGGTATTACTCCAGGGTTCATGGTGGCCGGAGGAGGCATTATGGGGTTGAGGTCTTGAGGTTGGAGGGTTGGGGGTGGTGGAGTGAGGCTAGTTGTTTTGCTAGAGAAATCATCGCTCGAGGGTGGGACGACTGCAGTGGGTGGACTGGAAACAGCTGGTTGACCAACTACTGGAGTTGTAGGAGTCGCTGGTTTGGGCAGAGGAATATCTGGCATATTATTTCAAAGTAAGTCTTTTTCAAGAACCAAGAACTCGACCTAGCCCGATCGAGCTTCTTCTGACACAATAAATACCACGTGTCATCAATAATAATAGCATAATGTGGCGTCATATACTCAAACACCTAGCAGCTGGCGGACTTTGCGTAGGCATCCTGATAGCCATTGTTCTGGTCTGTCTAGATACTTGGTATCTAGAGCGTTTTTTGCCCCAAACTCAACTTGCTGGCACAAATCTAGCTAACCTGACCGTTGATCAGGCTATGGAGAAAATAAATGACGAACTAGAGCCCAGCGATCTAATTGTTATTCTCTCATCTCCCCAAGCAACATCAAGTGCTTTGGGCAGCGATCTAGGACTGGCTTTTGACCACAAACAGGTTTTGAATCAACACTTGTTTGAGCTAAAACAAAAACCCATTTTAACTCGTATTTCTCTAATAGTGCGAGCGTGGAATAAACCCACTCACCTACCCACCAAACTTCGACTAAATCAAAGGCTAACTCAAGCTTGGGTAGACAACTTCGCTCAAACAGTCGATCAACCCGGCAGTTTTCCTCAGGCACTCTTGGGAAGTACTAACTCTCCCTCCACCTTAGAAATAAGCCCTGGAAAAATTGGCAGGGTGTTAAGCATAGAAAAAACTACTGCTCAAGTTCTAGCTCAAGTTTCAAGCCATACAGGACGAGCTGTTGATCCAAACACCAATAATCGCTCTGGCCAAACCGCCACAACACAGATTGTGCAGAGTGCTATTTTTATTAGTGACGGCCTTGTTCTCACACCTCAAGAAGTACTGGAGGCGAGAGTTAAGACCAATCAACTTGTAGGAAGAACCATTAAGTTTTCTCTGGATCAGCCGTATATAGATATGGCATTTTCGGACAAAGAAATAATCTCCATTCTGGCTCTTCCCACTGGATTCAATCAGCCAGAACTTCAAGCATTAACTCAAGGCAAAGTGGAGCCATACAACCAACCACCTCAGGATGCTATTTTTGAGTACGACCCCGACACCTTGGCCGTAACTCAATTTGAACCAGACAGGCCAGGCATAGAAATAGACAGTGAATTATTAGCCTCTGCCATCATTGGAGAAGTTGAACAAATACTAGCTCTACCGGCGGACACAATAATACCCAGCGAAGATAAGGTGGTGAACCTAGAACTACCCCATTCCTCTACCCCACCCAAAATACCTCTGGCCAACACCAATCGGCTAGGGATTGATGAATTAATTGGAGTGGGTCGTAGCCTCTATGCTCACTCTATCCCTAGCAGAATCCACAACGTGGCTCACGCCACTACCCTGATGAGTGGTACCCTGGTTCCCCCAGGAGAAGAGTTCTCTTTTAACAAAACCATTGGACCCGTGACTAGAGCCACCGGTTTTAAACCCGCCTGGGTAATCAAGCGAGGCAGAACGGTCTTGGGAGATGGAGGCGGAGTGTGCCAAGTGAGCACAACCCTATTTAGAGCTGTTTTAGATACTGGGCTCGATGTCACACTCCGCCTCCCCCACAGCTACAGGGTGGGCTACTACGAACAAAACGTTAAACCAGGTATAGATGCCACCGTCTACACCGGCAATACAGATTTTAGGTTTATCAACGACACAACTCACCACATCTTAATATTTGGCCAAGCAGACTCGGAAAACCTAGAAATGTACTTTGAAATTTATGGCACCAGCGATGGTAGACATACGAAGATTGTAGATCACAAAAACTGGGGATCAATTCCCGCTCCACCAGCACAGTATATTGACGATCCCTCACTCCCCTCTGGTGTAGTGAAACAAATTGAACACTCTGTACCAGGGCTCAAAACAGAGTTTACCAATGTTATCTACGACAAATATGACAATGAGGTGAGACGCGAAACCTTCGAATCCAACTACATACCTTGGGCTGCCAAATACTTAGTAGGAACTGGATAACTCCCCAGTTATGTCATTCTCACCCCGATCCGCCATCCGCCGGCTGGCGGGGGCGGAAAAAAAGTGGGAATCCAGGAAGTAAACACCAATCCTTGATCCCCGCCCAGGCGAGGATGACTAATGTCGACCAGTCTATTTATTGAACTTCTTACCCACACCATCTATAGCCCGGAGCACCTCCATGGGTACGGCAAAAATGACCGTGTTGGATTGATCGGAAGAAATATCATTGATCGAGTTAAGAGTTCTCAAGTGCAGGGCTCCTGGAGTTGTAGCCATCATCTTGGCGGCCTGCATCAGGTTCTTTGAAGCCAAAACCTCACCCTCACTATTAATAATCGTCGCCCTCTTCTCTCTCTCGGCTTCTGCTTGCTTGGCCATAGTTCGCACCATGTTTTCTGGCAACTCAATATCCTTGAGCTCCACCGTCTCCACATCGATCCCCCAAGCATCTGTGGTTTTGTCCACAATACTCAAGATCTGCTTAGCGATTTTTTCTCTATTGGATAACAGCTCGTCCAGATCTGCCTCACCAGCAATTCTGCGCATAGTGGTCTGAGCCAACTGAGACACTGCCCAAAAAACATTCTCCACTTCATTAATAGCTTTATTGGCATCTGATACTTTGTAATAAATGACTGCGTTCATCTTGCACGACACATTATCTTTGGTGATGGTCTCTTGTTTAGGCACATCAACTGCTTTTGTTCTGATGTCTACTTTGGTAAATGTCTGAAATATGGGCCAAACAATCCGCCAACCCGGCTCAACCAGGCCAGTATATCGACCCATGGTGTAGACCACCCCTCGCTCGTACTGATTAATCTGCTTGAGTGAGATTAAAACTAAAAGTAATAAGATCGGAAGTACATATATCATACATTTTCTCCTCTACGAGAGAATTATACATGACTGCTATAATCAAGATCATGGACAAGCAATACAAACACCAAGACGTGGAAAAAAGGATCTATGCTTTGTGGCAGAAGTCTGGGGCGTTTTCTCCCCCTGCACCAGGCAAAGCAAGCAAAAAAACTTTTACTGTCATCATGCCCCCTCCCAATGCCAACGATCCACTGCATGTCGGCCACGCTCTTGGCATCACTATTCAAGATGTTTTAACCAGATATCATCGCATGCTGGGTGACGACACTCTCTACCTACCCAGCACCGATCACGCCGGCATTGAAAGCCAGTACGTTTTCGAGAAGAAACTGGCCAAAGAAGGCAAATCTAGGTTCGATTTTGATCGCCAAACCCTCTACCAAATGATCTGGGACTACGTGGGAGAAAACTCCAAGGTAGCCATGGAACAAACCAAGCGCCTAGGTGCCAGCGCCGACTGGTCTCGCTACAAGTTCACCCTGGACAAAGACATTCAGGAGTTTGTTTTATCCAGTTTTGAAAAACTTCACGAAGATGGGTTGATATATAGGGACTTTAGGCTGGTTAACTACTCTCCCGCCGCTGGCACCAGCTACTCCAACCTAGAAGTGGTCTATCAAGACAGAGTCTCCCCTCTTTACTACGTCCGCTACCCGCTTTTGCCCAGTTCAACCAACGAAGAAGGTGATAAAAATACCGCTACATCGGTCAAATATGTGGTAGTAGCCACTACTAGACCAGAGCCAATTTTTGTAGACACTCACCTAGCCGTTCATCCAAAGGACAAGCAGAACAAACACCTAATTGGTAGACAAGTCTCCAACCCCATCACGAACGAACCCATGACCATCATTGGTGACGAGTTCGTAGATCCAGAGTTTGGAACGGGAGTAGTTAAGCTCACCCCCGCCCACGACCAAGATGACTATAAAGTAGCCAAAAAACACAATCTGCCCATTATTTCTGGCATAGATACTAGAGGAAAAATCAAAGAAAATGGCGGTAAGTATGCCGGCATGTCTGTTAACAAAGCTAGAAAGGCTGTGGCTCAAGATCTTGAGGAAAAGGGTCTAATTGAAAAAATAGACGAGGGCTATAAGAACAGAGTTGCTACTTGCTACAAAACCGGCAAACCCATCGAACCCCTCCCCCTACCCCAGTTCTTTATTAAGGTCAAAGACCCAAAGAACAACATGGTAGAAAAAGCTCTCAAATCTTTGGCTTCCAAAGAGACTAAGATCCACGGAGCTGGGCGAGAAAAAATTCTCAAACACTGGCTCGCCAACTTGGATGACTGGAACATCAGTCGCCAAATAGTTTGGGGGATTAAAATTCCTGTTTGGTACCAACTGGATGGTTTTGAAGATCAAATTAACTTGAGCTTTATTGACAAAGACGGACAAAATAAGTTTGGTATTCTGCAAGAACTGCTCAAAGAGTTTGGTTTGGCAGAAATCACCAAAGGACTCCAGCAAATCTACGCTAGCGAGACCGTGCCTTACGCAGTCTCTCGCCAAAAACCAAACTCTAAAACCCACCAATACCTGCCAGAAACCGACACTTTTGACACTTGGTTTTCCTCTGCTCAGTGGCCTGTAGCTACCTTGGCAACCAATCAGAAAGAAGATCTAGAACGCTTCTACCCCACTCAAGTCATGGATACCAGCTACGACATCCTCCCCTTTTGGGTAATGAGAATGATGCTGATGTGCACCTACTTGACCGGCAAATCCCCTTTTGCAGATGTTTATCTGCACGGATTGGTGAGAGATGCCAAGGGACTTAAGATGAGTAAAAGCAAGGGCAATGTGGTTAATCCCATGGAGGTGGTGGAAAAATACGGCACAGATGCTTTGAGAATGGCGGTGGTAATTAGGTCTACAGCCGGTCAAGATAAATCCTTTGGAGAAGCAGACTACAAAGCCGGTCGCAACCTAACCAACAAGCTTTGGAACGCAACCAGATTTGTGTTAGACCAAGATTTTGAGCTCGCAAATCCAGCTCCGCTCGATCCAAGTTTTGCAAAAAAACTGGACAAAATAGTTCAAGAAGTGACCCAGCAAATTGGCAAATTAAAACCCGGTTTAGCTGCCGATAATCTATACCAATCTTTCTGGCACTGGTACTGTGACGAAGCTATAGAAAACTGCAAAAAAGGTGAGATTTCCCCAAGAAGCTTGCTGTCTGGACTCATCATATTTCTTAAACTTTTCCATCCATTTATGCCGTTTATGACCGAAGATATTTGGCAACAACTTTATCAAAAAAAGTTAGTTAAAGAGCCACTTTTAATTACAGCGGCTTGGCCCAAAAACTCCAAATAGTCCCGCGATTTTATTCTCATTCCAAAGCACTCTTTGTCGTCATTCTCACCCCAACGAAGTTGGAGTGGGAATCCAGGATTCAAACCTCTTGCGTCATTCTCCCCCGCCTCCGCCAGCCGGCGGAGCGGGGAGGATGACAGAGGAAGGTGCTTCGATCAAACGAAGATGGCAAGTAGTCACGCCGCTATCGCCTTCAATGGTTGTTATTAATCAAATGACCACCAATTGTTTTGGGGTTGGAGAGACTCCCCCACTCCATCTATAATGGACTTGTGTTCAAAACAGTCGCACTACAAACAAAATTGCTGCTTTTTATTCTCCAACTTGGAGGACTTTTTGCCTGGGAAGTAATAAAAATATACTGGGTTTTTTGTTTTGCAATCTTGGTCGCCACTAGCTTGGTAACAACCCAAAAAGTGCGATTAAACACACATGATCAAAGACTGGATAACTTACAAAAACAACTTCAAGTTTGGAAACAAGTTGAGTCTCTCCAACCCAACTCTGAGGCTATTAACAAACACCTAGAGTCTTTGGAGTCCATTAATTTTTAACCAAGAATGGAGCCTTCCTCACTTCCCCACTTCTCTTAAGACTTGTCGGGCTCTGGTGATTTTTCTTTTGGCTTGTCACCACCATCTTCCGATTTTTCTTCACCTTCTTTTTCATCACCAGTTTCTGCACCTTCTTCACCCTCGCCCTCAACAACCACTTCTGGTTCTGGCTCAACTTCTTCTGCCTGAGCCTGCACCAACACCACTGGTTTTTCTAGATCTTCGGACTCGACCATAAGTTTGATTTTACTCAAATCAATAGGTAGTTCTTTAAGCAAAATACTGTCCCCCACTTGGACTAAGCTAGAGATATCTACCTCTATTTTTTCCGGAATGTCTGTGGGTAGAGCAGAAAGTTGAATCGTGTCTAGAACCTGAAGTACGTTGGCATCTGGAATATCTGCCTCGCCAACTAACTCAATAGAAACCTCTGTTTCGACAGCCTCGTCCAACTTAACCCTTCTAAAAGAAATGTGCAGGATAGAGTCTGTGGTGGGATGAACTTGAACTTCATCAACTAAAGTTGGAACACTCACGTCTTCTTTACCTATCTTAAGATAAACCAATCCGCTTTGACCCTCTTCCTGAAGGTGTTTGTTTAATGCCGCCGCGGAACAAGTCACTGCCACAGAGTCTTGTTTTAAACCGAAAATATTACCTGGAACCAACCCTTGATTTCGAAGTTGTTTTACAGCATTTCCAAGCGTTTTTCGGAGTTGTACGTGAAATAGATTTTGGTCACTTTTTGTCATATATATCGGTCTTTTTTCACTCCCGACGCACTAAAAATTCGCCTAATAAAAAGAGTGTAAGAAGTGCATTATATCAAACGCCTAAAATCCAACTCCAGAAAAGCTACTTTTTGTAGTGTTTGGTTTAAAAATCACTTTTGATTGACCCAACTCTGCTTGGGGCGCCACCAGCTGAGCTGTCAGCTCTTTGGGGTAAGAAATAGTGAGTTGATAGCCCAACTCTCCCCTACCCGGTTGTTTTTGATCAAAAAACAGATAGGAGGAGTTTTTGCCCACAGCTTGAGGGACGTGATACTTAAGCACAAACTCTTTTTCTCCAGTCACATCGACTGTCAAGAAAAAACCCACCACTTTTTTCTGATGCTCCCCGTACTCTCTAACTTCTTGGGCGGACAACTGCTTGTTGGCCACCACCACAGAGTCTAGTTTGGCAGATTCGGGCAGATAAAGCCTCATGTAGACCTTGTATGGCCCCTTGGGCCAGGCTGCCGTTCTAGCGTTGTTTGCAAGCGTCACCGTTCTGGTGTGGAAAGCTGTTTCGCCATCCAAAACAACTTGGTGGTCTATGTTTTTTTCTAGATAGGCGTTGGCCTTATTGACCCCTACGTTTGACTCCACCTGCATGAGGGTGTCTATTCTGCAGTTGGTAGCAACAAACTGACTAGGACAGGTGGGAGAATATATTTCTCCAGTCCAACCCAAGCCAGATAGCGACTTGTAAATAGACCTATCCATAGGGTAAATTAACAACTCCTGGGTCTCAAGTCCTTGCAAAAACCCCTCCACCAACAACGTCGCTTTGTCGCCGGGTAGGTTTTGGAGGGCAGACAACACCTCTCCCAAAAGGAGGGTAGAGTAGTCTGGCTTGTTTGTGCTGTCCGCCAGTTGAACGCTGGAATGAAACTCTAGTCTCTCCCTAACATTTTTATCTGTCACCACCTCATTAAAATCGGGCAAGTCTACTGGGCCTAATACAGCCAGTATGTTTTCGAGAGAGGAGGGGGTAAGAGCCAAAACGCCATCAACCTGAGTGTTAAGGCTTTTTTCCACAAACCAAGCACTTTTTTTAGCCGTACTTGGAAAATCTGGATCCCAGTTGCTGTCTCTAAAATACCAGTTGTCTTCGCCCAAATACTTACTAATTTCCTCTGGAGGCAACACTCTGCCCTGTAGGTTTTGATCAACCTGATACGAACTATACTGCGAGTGAGAAAGAAGCTTGCCGTTTTCTAAAGACAGGAGGGCGACGGCTTGAATAAAACCACCCGTTGGCCTAAGCTCTTGATCGTTCTGCATCAACACCAACCACTGCTGTTTGCCGGGTAGTTGGGCCAAAGATCTAAAAATGGGAATGGTTTGCTGACGCAAGTTGTAGTATTGACGCTTTTGCTCTAACCAGCCCAACAACTTATCTGTTGCGTCGTTGCTCAACAAAACAACACCGCCCAAATCCAACTGCAAGCGAGATATTTCCTCGTGTGCTTGGCGGACGGTAGTTAGCGAATTGTCAGCTAGCAAGACCACGCCCTCATCACTGCTTCCCAGTGCGGATACAACCAGTTTTTGACCCACCTCAGTCGCTTTTTGATTAAGACTTAGCACCTCTCCCCACCGATTAACTATCGACAGCAGTTGAAGACTCTGATCAAACGAGGGGCTGTCAATAATATTGCTGTAGCTACTGGCCTGCCAACTCAAAAACCCAGCTCTTTTTTCTAGCTTTTGCCATGAGGATCTGGAAACTTGTTCCTCCTCCACAAAACTATCTACCAACTCAACAAACAACTTACTTACAGATCTTTCGCTAAGCCAAAAAACCAACAACAAGAACATTAGTCCCAAACCCGCACCAATAAAGCCCAAACCCCCATAAAACAAGCCTTTTCTAGACTTTCTTTTATGCCTAAACACAACCTCCTGATGAGTTAGGTCGGTTATAGAGGTCTTTTTTTGTTGCACCCGCTGGGTTCTAAAAAGGCCGGAGATGTCTCCCGCCAACTGCCCCAACTGTCCATTGTTTGGCTCCAACCCCTTCGGCCCAACACCTTGCTTAGATGCTTGTTTGGGAGCACTCTTGGAGGATTGTTTGGTCAAGGGAGTGGGCGACGGAGCGCTGTCTGCCTGCACCCAACTCAACGCAAGTTGGTTTTGAGCAGGAGAAGGCATGTTTTGAGCCAAGCTTGTTGTAAACTCTGACCGCTGCTCTTTACTACTAACCACAGAGTGTTCTTTGGTTATAAAAGCTGGCCTAGTTGTCTTCAATCCGTCGATCTTAATTGATTTTACATCGACATCATATATTTGCTCATAAACTCTTCCCAACTCTCTTTGTTGTTTGTCTAAAGTTTGTTTGGAGTGAAAAAAATGAGAACTGCTTGAGTGAGGTTGAGACAGTACTTCCAAAATGCTTGTTAAAAAATGTTGAGGAGTAAGGGGGTGGGGGAGGGCTGGAGCTAGATAAAACGAGAGTTTTGGCAGGTTTATCAAAGACAAAAGTAGACTGCTTGGCAACAATTCTGGCTGGTGAGGCAAGACTGCCTCACCAACTAGCAAAAGTTGTGTTTCTGGTAAGTCGCCCAAGACCTGACTCAGCACTTTGTTTTGAACCCGATATTGATCTGCCCAAAAGCGAGGAATTGTGGAGCCAACTAGTTCGGACAGTAAGAACATGACTAGCGAAACGGGGGTTTGTTCAAACCGCTCAACTAGGGATAAAATTTGCCCAGACCTCTCGCTATACTGCTTGGGGGTTAGGGCAAACACAACCTTGTAAGCAAACCCCCTGAGTTGCTCAAGGTTTTCTGGCAGATCGTCAAGGCAAAACACCTTGTTGTCAAACTTATTATTAGAAAGGTTGGTCTCAAACACTCTCGCCAGTTTGTCGTCCACCACAATCCAAATCAGCAACGGATCTTTGGTTATTTGATGAGTGGTTATTTTGGAAGGCATGCGACCATGCCATTGTATGAGTTAAGACTACCTAGCATCAAGTGCCTGGTTGACCAGGGCGTCTGCTGATGAGTTTTCTTCTCGAGGCACAAAGCCAATCTCGTGCGGACAGCTTAGTTTTTCTAAACCCTCCCAAGCCTCTTCTGCAAGTTTTCTTAGGTGAGGGAGCTTAACTTTCCAGTTTTTGTTTACTTGTTCTACCACTAACTTCGAGTCCAGCCTCCAAGTCACTCGTGCCGGCTTGAGCTCCAACTCTTTCTCCACCACCCAGTCAAGAGACATTAAAAACGCCTTGTACTCTGCCTCATTGTTGGTGGCTGTGCCAATATATTTTGAAAGCTCATAAACAACTTTTCCATCTCTAAAAACAACCACCCCAACTCCAGAGGGTCCGGGATTACCCCTAGCTCCTCCGTCTGTGTGAATAACCAGATCTCTACTCATGATTGTTTTAACCCAATGGTTAGCCTTCTCATTCGACCTTCTCCATCAGAAACGCTCTCTAGTCCCTCAAACTCTTCGTTGTCCGACAGGGCGGAGTGAACCACAAATCTTTCGTACGAGGGCAAGAAAGAGTGAAAGGTAAATGGCCTACCGGTTTCTAGCACTTTTCTGGCAGCCGAAACTGTCATCTGCTCTAGTTTTTCTACCCTTTGTTGTCTGTAGCCATTTACATCCAAAATGATCTTTTTTCCTTCATAGTCTGGGGAAAACAGTATTCTTAGCACCCTTTGAATTGAGTCCAGCACCTCTCCATGAAAACCTATCACCACTCCAGACTCGCTTTCCGGCAACCACAGGCCTACTTCAATTCTGTCATCTGTGTCTACAATCTCTGTTTTTACATCTGTAGAATCTACTCCACAATGCTCAAGAAGTTTTGTTAAAAATGATTCAATGGTCATAATCTGCTTCCTAAATATTTATCTTCTGTCTAATACTACTTGGTAAAGAGGTTAGTGTCTCCAGGGCGACCGATCTTTGAGACTTAGTCATCAAGTTCCATTGCTGAAAGAGGCTGAACAGAGTTGAGGCCACCCAGTACAAAGCAACTCCAGAGGGAAAGCTGGCGGCAATCACTCCGGTCATAATTGGCATAACATAGATCATCTGTTTCTGCATAGCCATCATTGAGTTTTCTGGCTTTGGAGATGAGGGCTTAGCACTTTTTTTCTTTTTTGGCTCTGGCTTGGTGCCCATCATGAGTTGAGACACCAAAAACTGGGAAACTGCTGCAATTACTGGCAAAATATAGAGGGGGTCCGACACCCTTAGGTCCAGCCAAAGAAATCCGGTGGCTATAGTCCCATCTTCTATTACCGACTGACCCAAAAGAGAAATCAGAGATCTGTATAGCACGATTACCACTGCTAGTTGAATTAACTGTGGCAAACAACCCCCCAGGGGGTTAACTCCAGATTTTTTATATAGCTCCATCTGTGCCTGTTGGAGTTTTTGAGGCTTCTTTGAGAACTTTTTCTTAAGTTTCTCCAACTCTGGAGCCAAGGTTTTAAGTTTAAGGGCAGATTTAATGGAGGATTTGTTAATAGGGTAGAGAACAATTTTAATTACCAAGGTAAAAACAATAATTGCCCAACCCAAACTACCCAGGGTAATTGAAAGCCAGATTAGTAGGTCTATTATGGGTTGCATCATATCTATGTCTTTCTAGTAGGAACTACCAAACACTTAAAACCTCTTTTGAATCCTCTCAAGGAGCCTCTTACAACCCCCTCTTTGCTTATCTGCTCAACAGTGTAGTCACCACACGTTGGGTAGTGATAGCACGCGCTGGCCGAACCAAACTGTGACTGCAGCCAGCCAATTCTAAACGACTTAAGGATGGTATGCAAAAACTCAAACACTGATTGTCCGTTTTTCGTCATAAATCTAGTTTTTTTTTAAGATGAACCAAGCTGGTCCAGACTTCCTCTAAATCTTTCTCAATATTTAACCAGTTGAGTATACCGCACTCCCGCTTGGTCACAACCAGGAGTTGTATTGTAGAAGATTGAGGGCCTAACTTCCTCTCAAAAAACCCGGATATTTTTCTCCTTAGCTGGTGACGGGCTACTGCGGATTTAGAAACAGATTTAGTCACCCTAATAGCAACCCTAGTTGGCTGAGAGGTATCAAAAATATAAAAAACCTGAAAAAACTTTGTGTTTTTTGACCTACACCTGTCAAAAAACTTCTTTTCACTACGCAGGCTTAATCGGTTTTTTTTAAGTAGCATGATAGATGGGGGAGAAATGCTAGAAATTAAACTGCTAGGGATTTTCTACCTTTTTTTCTGCGACGACTTAAAACCCTACGACCTGTGAGGGTCATCATTCTCTTTAAAAAGCCGTGTGTTCTGGCTCTCTTTTTCTTACTTGGTTGCCATGTTCTCTTTGCCATAAGGCAGGTATTGTATCACGCTCCTCAGGCAAGCCTCAAGCACAAAACTCCAACCTAGGCCTTGTTAACTCTAAAAGGCATTACTACGTAGATTGAGTCCGGACTGTCTTTCCAAGAAAAAACCGCAGGCCTCAATGACTCGGTCATCATAAATACTACTTTTTCTAGATCGGAGTTAGTCAGGTAGTCTAGTAGATATCTGCCGTTAAAAGCGATTTCCCCTTGTTTGCCCTTATGCTTATCTACCTCCAACTCTCCCTGGTATGTACCTAGGGAGCTCGAGATCGACGAAACTTTTAAGCTTTCACCTATTTCAAACTTAATAATGTTTGAGGTGTTCTGACAGAATATTAAAGCGCGCTTAACATGACTGAGTAATTGCTCTCTGTCTATTTCCACTTTTACATCAAAACTTGTGGGGATTATTTTTTCATAAGGAGGATATTCGCCCTCCAGTAGTCGCACATAAATATCAATGTCACCAACTCTAAATAGAAGTTGCTGATTTGAGAGAGATATGATTACTTTAACTCTCTCGATTTGTTGGTCTCTGGCGATATTTATCACTTCTTTTAGAGACTGAACTGGGATGAGTAGGGACTCTATGTCCGCCTTGCCCATATCTAGGTCTGACAGTCCTGTTTTCGATAATCTAAACCCATCTGTAACCACAGCCTCCCAGTTTCCGTTTTTCTTAATCAATAAAACCCCTGTTAAAAGAGGTCTCGTTTGGTCGGTTGATGCAGCAAAAAACACTTCTTGTTCAATTTTTTCTAACTCCGACAGGGGTAGAGTAATTGTTTCTCCAGAAACGTCGGGAAAGTCTGGGTATTCTTGGGCGTTAAACAAGCTAAAATTGGCTTTAAAATCGCCGGTTTTAACAAGTAGTTTCTCATCTTTCACCTCCAGCTCAAACTCATCTCCAGATGCAGAGCTAACAAGTTCTCTAAATTCTTTGCCCGAAACAATAACTAGGCCGGGATCGGCGTCTTTTACAGGAATAATTACTTCAATGCCTAAAAATAAGTCTGTAGCCATTAACGAACACTTGTCACCCTCTGTCTTAATTTTAATAGAAGATAGTATTGGCAACTGAGCGCGACTAGTCAAAGCTTTCTGAACAACCTTTACGGCGGAAGAAAGTTGCGATGTTTTTAGTTTTACTTTCATAATCAAATATTAGATTCTTGTAGCGTTATTGTAATAGATATTAGTAGTCTTAGTAGTAGAGCCTAGAAGATTTGAGGAAAACGAGTCCGTTTTTGCCTTGGGGGTGGGTGTGGGCTGGGTGTGAATATCTCTGATTCGTCGTTTGTGAACAACCGGGTCTTGCGGCGTGGGCCAAGCTTGGTAACTGTCCATTTTTTATTCCCGTTCTTAATATTTATGAACACTCTTTCACAGATTATCCCCGCTTTTTCCCACCACTTTTCCACATTTGTGAATAACTGGCCTAAGCCCTAAGAGAAAGGGTGGTTCGAAGCGCAGAAACATCTTGAAAAATCCGATCATTTACCCTAATGTTTTGAGATATTTTTCTAGTGGCATACAGTATAGAGGTGTGATCTCTATCAGAAAACCATCTGCCAATCTCGGTTAGGGGTAGCGACAGATCCTCCTTGAGAATATACATGGCGATGTGTCGTGCGGCCACAACATGTTTAACCCTTTTGGCGCCTCGAAGCGCAGACTGTTTGAGCTTAAAATGGTTGGCCACAGCCCTTATTACCTGGCTGGGGCTAGCAGTAATGTTGGGTCGAGACCTCTTGGTTTCAAGAGATAGCACCTTTTCAATTAACTCTGGAGATATTTGTTTGTTTTTAAGCTCCACTTCGGACCTAACGCTAGTAATTACTCCCTCAATTTTGCGAGCACTTTCTACTCTGGTGGCAATAAGTTTTGCCAACTCAATGGGGATTGGGAGATTGACAGCTTTTGATTTAATCAAGACAATGGCCGTTCGAAGCTCAAAAGAGGGTTGTCCAATATCTATCATTAACCCAGCCTCAAACCTACTTCTTAATCTACTTTCTAGTAAAGAAATTTCCTGAGGAGGCCTGTCTGAGGTAAGTACAATTTGCCCGCTTTGTTTGATAATGGCGTTAAATGTGTGAAAGAATTCTTCTTGAACGGCGTTTTTGCCAGCAATAAACTGAATGTCGTCTATTAATAGCACTTGGGCAGATCGGTATTTGTTTTTAAAAACTCCAGCTCTCTTGGTTTGAATAGCCTGCACAATTTCGTTGGTAAACTCCTCGCCGGTGCAGTAGACAATCTTTGTATTCATGTTGTTTTGCAAGACGTTGTGAGCAATGGCGTGCATAAGGTGGGTTTTTCCCACTCCCACTCCTCCGTAGAAAAAGAGAGGGTTGTATGACGTGGCTGGGTTGTTTGAGACGGCTACAGCAGCGGCATGAGCCATTTCGTTACTGCTTGAAACCGCAAAGCTTTCAAACAAAAAATCCGTTTTAAGCCCAATGTTTTGAGCTATGGACTTGACCCTATCTTCTTGCGACGACAAAATTGTGGACTCCGAAAACAAATCCTCAACCCTGGGCGACTTAACCTGGCCAAAAACCTGAGATTCGGGGCTGTCTTGGTCAGTGGGGTTCGAAAGGGGGGCGCTGGCATTATTGGTTGGGCTAGGGGCCGATTCGGTCGAGCTGGAGGAGGTTGGGGTTTGACCAACCCTATACTCAATTTCTACCCGTGCTTGGGTAACAGACTCTAGTGCCAACTTTAGGGTAGGGTGGAGGTTTTTTTTAAGATTGGTTGAGTGAAAAGCGGTGGGGCTTGAAATAGTGACTTGAGCCACATCTTCTGTGGGAAAAATAATTTGACTGGCCGGGTTGGCCACAATCCAAGTGTTGTAAACGGCCGGAGAAAGCTCCTGCTTGAGTTTTTGGCAGGTTTTTTTCCAAACTCGACTTAGCTCAGCTTGATCTAGGGTTTGCACAGTTGTCTTTGGCTACTTATTAAATTGGGGACAGTGAGCATGGTTATACACAGACTTATTCACACTTGGCAAGTAGAAAAAAACCCCCATCTACCCAGCAGCAGGTCTGGTGGGTGTGTTATTGAGGAGGACTATAGTCTTCAATTGTGCTGGCGTTTTTAAATCTGGCTGGTTGAGGCAACTCTTCCTCTAGTTTGTCAACCTCGACACCGCTCTGTTGCTCTGGGAGTTTTGGTTCCAACACTCCTTGGTTGGTGGGTGAGTCTGGAGAAGGTGGCGAGTCTGGAGGAGGTGTGGTCGGAGAAGGTGTGGCTGGAGGCTTGCCCGCTTGGTCTAACAAAGCTTCTTTTTCCAACCTCTTCATTTTCTTGCGACGATTCAACTCCTCTGGATTGGTGGTAATAAGTCCGTGTTCTTCGTCGCTAGCCACCACTCTTAGGGCCACGTGGTTTTGTCCAGCAAAAAATATGCCCTCACCAATGTCGGATGTAACCAACAACTGGCGTTCTCCCTGTGATAAATAGAAGGTTTCGGCCAGAACGGGGATGGAGGCGGTTGACTGCTTCATTAAAAGCTGAATAGATGAGTTGGTGACAATGGCTCTGCCAAAGTCGTTGTGTAAAAAGTCTTCCACATCTTGAGTGATGGTGGTGATGCCCAGAAAGTATTTGCGAGCTCTTTTAACCATGGAGTGAATAAATGAAGCAGAGTCTGGGTGCTTCATAAAATACCAGGCTTCGTCAATGACTAATATGCGCTTTTTTAAATCCTTCTTGATTTTTGTCCAGATAAAATCAAGGATGACATACATAGCAATAGGCCTTAAGCCCTCTTCCATTTCTTTAACAGAAAAAATAGTCAGCTGGCTTTTGATGTCTAGGTTGGAAGCTTGGTCAAAAATACCTCTAAAAGAGCCGGTGATAAACTTTTCCAATCTAGCGGCTATGTCATCTGCGTCCTCATTCTCCATGCCGATTAGAGCTTTATATAAGTCTTCCATAAGTGGCGGAGTATTGGTTTGGCTAGCCGGATCTGGGGTAATGCCTTTGGCTTTGTAGGCCGCCACCAAAGATCTATCTAGCATAGCTTCTTGTTGGGGAGTCATCGCTCCCAACATAACCTTGAGCAGGCCATGAATTGAGATAATCTTTTGTCCCAGTTCGTTTTCTCCCTCTTCATAGACTGTAGACAGATCAAAAGGATTGATTTTAGCCTCGGAACCAAAGGTGAAGTTGATGTACTCTCCACCGACCGCCTTGGTAAGCTCCTCGTATTCGCGCTCTGGATCCATGACGATAATTTCCACCCCAAACATAAGTTGGCGGAGTATTTCTAGTTTTACAGCATAAGATTTACCTGCTCCCGATTTGGCAAAAATGACCATGTTGGCGTTTTCCATTCTAAATCGGTCAAAAATAACTAAAGAATCATTGTGTTCGTTGATGCCATACATAATGCCCGACTCCATGGTTAGCTCGGAGGAGGTAAAGGGGAAAGTGGTGGCCAAACTAGTGGTGTCCATGTTGCGAGTAATGAGCAGTTTGTCTACCCCCATAGGAAGGGTGGTTTTAAAACCCTCGTCCATCTGGAGAGTGGCTTTTTTTGAGACAATCAGTAGGGCGCCCAAGCTAGACTGAATAGCCTTGGTCACTTTGTCCAACTCGTCTTTATCTTTGGCTTGAATAGTCACATACAGCCCAAACTGGAAAAACCGCTCCGAACCCTTGGCCAGATCCTCCCTGATATACCTAGCGTCTTCCAACTTCACCTCTGTATTGATATTGCTGATCTTGCCCGCCCTAAGATCCGACTGAATTTCTGCCTCCATCTCGGTGATTTTGCGCTTTAGATTGTTAAGAATTTCTGATGAGTCTGTGGGATACATAAACATCGAGATCGAGATTTGATGGGGGAAGTTGATGAGCGGTGACAACCAATTGGCCGGGACGCTTCTGGGATATCCTGCCACAAACAGCGTTCTAGTGTAAGTTGAGTTTATTTTCTGATAGGTAAAATCAACCTCGATGGCTTCTGGGGCAATAATGTCCTGAATTGTCACCAAACCACGAGAAAACTCCTTAACTTTTTCAAGCTCGTCTTTTTGTTGTTGTTCCTCTGGCGAAACCTGACCTTTGTCGGTTTTTTTAGAGAAGAATGGTAGGTTGTTGAGCAGATTGGGCATGGCTTTTTAATTTGTGTTTGCTATAGCTCTGGAATAGGTGGGGGAGAGCTTGGACCAACCTTGTCTTTGGATTTTTCACCCAGCTTGTTTTCTGGTTTATTTTTTACTACATCTACTTTTTCTCCTAGGGGTTCTGTGGTGGGGATGGGAGGAATCGCCACACCCGCCCCGGCTGTGGGGGGAGTGATGGGGGTGATTGGAGTGATGGGAGGGTTTGTTGGCGAAGGTGTTGGGGAGCTAACTCCGCCCACTGCCTGATTTATTTCCAGTTGAGCCAGATCCACAACTGGGGCGCCAGGGTTGTTTGTAGGGAGTGCGTTTGGTTGGGGAGGTGTTGTTATTCCGGGGTTAGTTGCGATAGGCGGAATCCCCGCGTTGGGCGGAGTTGCTACGCTAGTTGGCGTTGGTGGTGGAGAAACTGGGTCTAAACCAGGGGTAGGACTAATTGACGGAGTGGGTGAGGGAGGGGTTGGTGGTAGTCCGGCCGGAGGGTTGGCAGGAGGGATTGGTGGGAGGGGTTGTCCAGCGGGAACGGGAGGGGTGGCGGGAGTCGTTGGTTTGTCAAAAGGGTTAACTACGGGAGCAACTGGGGTTGGTGGGGGAGCGTTGGTTGTGGGGGTAGGAGTAGTGGGAGTTGCCGGAGTAGGCGGGGTTGTACCTGCCTCACTTGGGGTTGGTGGGGTGGTGACACCCTGGGGGTTGGTGGTAGCGTTGAGCATAAAATCTTTCTCTATACTAGCAGTTACTAATGGACTGGTGTAATTATTACTATCGGCAATCATCTGGCCTTCGGCAGCTTCTGGATTGTAGCTGATATAAAAGAGCTGGATGATTTCTTGAGTGGAAAGTTGTTTGGCAAACAAGCCAATTCTGGCAAACTGGGCAATTAGGTGGTCTCGCCTGGGTTCCAACAAGTTGTGAGCCTTTTCAACAATGACGTTTTTTTCAATTGAGGTGATGTCAAAATTACTTTGTTGACCAGGCACAAACGATTTGGCAGATATAAAGCCTAGCTCTAGTCCGGTGGCGGGCACAGACACATAGAACTTTTTATCCAACACATTTCTTTCTCTAATTAGATTGGCCACAAACTTGCGGTAGGCACCAATTCTTTGACGCATGATTCCTTGCCCAGCCTGCTCCTCTTGAGACTTGAGCAACTCTAGGTAGTTGGTGACATCTTTGGTGTGTGAGCTAATCACTACCTGAATTGGATAGTTGAGTGAGTTGAGAAGTCCGGCGTAGGCATACATGACGGCGTCTTGCTCTTCTTCTGCCAAAAGTCCAAAGTTCATGGCGTCTACCGTAAGAAGCATCGAGACAGCGCCATCTTTCATAATCACTAGATCGTTTGTGACATCATAAATGTCTAAAAATTGTTGAGTGGTAGAGTGAATGGCAGTTGATTTCATGCTATATAACAAACAGTTTGTTTAATACTCCATCTTACCCGACCGGGTAGCAGGGACGCAACTGGAGGTCTGGAGAGTGGGGGCTTATAAAATCTAGGCATAATTAACTCGCTTCTTACTTCGTAGGAGGTCCACTCCGGACTTCCATTGGTTCCAACACCTTGTCTTTAACATCCAAATTTTGGGCTACAAAACTCAAACCTTCTTTTTCTACCTCAACCACGTACTTGCCCTTCTTAAGTGGAGTGGTCACAAAGAATTGACCCAAGGCATTTGACTTAACTGCCCTGGCGGTATGACCATCAGGGGTTTTAATTTCGACAATTGCCCCCGGGATAAGCTCGTTGTTTGGGGTTAGCACCATGCCCACCAGTTTGTTTGGTTCTGTGGGTGGAGCTGGAAAGGGAAGATTGGTGTTAAACACAGCTTTGTTTGATGGATCGGCAGTTGCTTTATCTTGAGCAGTGGCTTCTACAAAGGCTCTGTCGCCCAAGTCGTCTTTGCTGTGGGCCGCCACTCGCTCTTCTTCGGACGTGGCTTCCAGCTCCACCCCTATGTTTGAGGCGTCTGGAATAACAATTTTTTTAGCCACTTGGCTAGTGGTGGCGGTGGCTTTTTTTATATCTGCCTGTTTGGTCTTGTCGCTTTGCTCAACACTTAGGGCAAAGTCGAGCATTTGATTGGTGGTGCGAGCTATTCTTCCAGCTTTTCCCAACTTTCTTACCCTGACGTCTAGTTTGGGTTTCAATATTCTGGGCTTTGCTTGCTTGGTGATGATCGAGGTTTCTCCAAAAATAGTTAGAATCGAGGCCACCCTGGATTTTTCTGCAGGATCTAAGTCATAACTACTTGGACTGGATACATTAATTGATGTCATAAATTCCTTGATCCGATTTCTGCGAGCTGGTGATAGATCTATCTCTGGCTTGGTTGGTTCTGATGGGCCCGATGGTTTAAACGTAAATGGGGTAGGAATGTGAGGCACTCTTTTCCAAAAATATTGAGTGGGTTTGTACATTATTTTGATAAAGGTAATAATCCAGTGATCGATGGGTCGTTCTTCGATAGGCACAAATGCAGCTAAAGCTCCTAGACTAAAAGAAAAAATTACAGTTGGCCACTTGATGAGAGAAGGCAAGGGGGTGTTGTAGATAAGGATAGCTATGATGCAACCCACTCCAACTTCTGCAAACTGTTTCAACGTCATGTTGCCCACAATGTGGAAACGATAGTTGGTGATGTCTTGGGGAATAGGATGTTCTCTCATGGGCAGTGCATCCATTTTACCAGGTTTTGGCTAATAATTTGCACTCGTCATCCTCACTCAAGCGCAGCACTTCCCCTTCGTCATCCTCGAACCCCGCCTTGGCGGGGTATCGGGGATCCAGGTGGTAGATTGACTCCAATTCCTAGTTTTTTTGTATTAGGCATTTACGCTCAATGTGAAACTCGCGACAACCGAATTAATAACCAATCGCCCAGCATTCGTTTTGACACATTTCGCATAAAGCCTAATACACCATAGTCCCTCAAGTTGTATTTGGAATGTTTTTCACTACCAATTTGCATTTGCTGTTCTTGCCAAGTTGTGGCGAATAGTTTAAAACCAGGCAAAAAAGGAGTGGGTTACTGGGTGGCGGGAGTAATAATCACGGCCTTAACTGTTTGGCCGGCCGTCGTGACTACGTTGCCAGAAAATTTGTAGTAAGGTTTAGCAACCCGGTTGTTATCCACTCTGTACTCCAGTTCAACAGTGTTTAGCCTGCCAGATGCAAAACCAGACTTATTTATGGGCAAAGTAGAATTAGTTTCAAGATCAATGACGCTGGCCACTCCTTGTTTAATCTGCCCTATGGCTTGATCTAAAGAAACAGTAGCTTGTTCTTCGCTGGGCGTTAGTTCGTAAATTAGGGTAGACAACTCGAGTTTAGTGATCAAGCCATTGGCGTCGTACAACATTAACACTGGGGTCAACAGGGCATCTTTGTGAAAAACTGAGTAGCCTTGATATTTTGGTACAAATGATAATTCTATATACTCGGCCAGGTTGTTGGACACTTGCTTTTGTTCGTATTGGCCGGCAAAAAACTTGGTTCTAGCACTATCTATCTCTAGATTGGCGTTGGGCAGAAGTTCTGCAACCAAGTCTCTTGCTTGATTGGTAACTTGAGTTTCATCTAGAGTGGTGGAAATAGGCTGGGGTTGGTTGGGGCTTAGGTTAAAACTAGAGGCAACGCTGTCAAAATAAAGTGAAAAATCTTCTCCTGTCCACAAATTGGTAGAGTTGGGACTAGCTGTTTGGGCAAACCTACTAACCAAACCAGATTGCATTTGGGAGGTATCCATCAGTTCGGCGGCGGCCAGTGGTAGTTTCTCTGGCACAATCAACTCTTCTCCCAAGTATTCAAGTTTGGGGACTTGGGTGATAGCTCCACCCACCTCTGTTATTTGGGGGTTATCTTGAGGAGTTGTGGTTGGGGTTAGCAACTTAAGGATAGCAATCATGCCCGCTACAACAAACATCAGAAGAGAAAGTTTCTGCCAGTTGGTTAGTTTTTTTAACACATTTGCTTTCATATAGTTTACTTAAGACAACTTGTTACTTGGTCGTGAAGAGCTATGTTGATGTCGCCAGCCGGTATCAAATCCAGAAGCTTGAGGCCACCATCATATCTTTTACTGTCCATTAGTGCGTAATGAAGATGGGGGCCGGTCGAAACTCCCTTGTTTCCAACTATGCCGATGGGATCGCCGATGTTAACTTCTTTACCAGAGGCGTTGCTCATTTGAATTTCGGCTTGTCGCAAGTGACCAAAAAGCAGGTTGCGCTCCTGTCCGTTGTGGGTGAAGCGAAGAAAAACCGGGTATGGGCCATAGATGGCTTTGCTAACATTGGCAGGGATTAAGGTGCCTTTAAATGGGGCTCGCACTACTCTATTCAATGGGGCCGCAATGTCTATGGCGTCGGACAGCGAGTGAGTGTAGCTCTCCCATGGTAGTTGGTATATCTCTCCAGAAACCGGCCAGCAAAATACTTTTGGTTCCCCAATGTCGACCGTGGCGATAGTGGACTGAGTTTCGGTGGCCACCACTTTTGTAGGATCGCTTATTTTGTAGGCCTCAAAAGTAATGTCTAGCCTGTTGCGTACTTGAGTATTTCTTCCTCCAGTTAGAGTGACTTCATATTGAGCGGTTGTTGTTTTGGAGATGAAGGGATCATAATCTAGTGGGTCGGCAACTGTGGGATCAAAAATAAGGTCGTTGATGGTCAAGGGGGAGGTGTTGGGATCTCTGGTGGGAGGAGAGTTGTCGCTAGCTCCGGTGTGGTTGGAAAACTGATCTGTGAGGCTAGTGATTTTAATAGCATAGCTGGGTTTAGGTTTAATAGTCACGGTGTAAGTGATAATGCTACTACCATGATCATTTTCTAGTTGGTCGGGGTTTGCTTTTTTAGTAATGCTGACATATTTGGATTGAGAAGTGTTGCGGTCACTAGAGTCACCTACTGGTAGGGGAACCAAGAATGCTCCAAAAATTATGTACATAGTGTAGACAGAAGACATAATTATGAGTACGGCTGTGGTTAGGGCGGCCGTGACCCCAATACCGCTACCAGCTGCCCACGTGCCCAGAGCTTTGTATCCTGCCACCAGAGCTGCCGGGGGAGTGGTGAAAATATTTGGAGGAGTGCTATAAATACTGGATTGACTTGGAGCGCCAGAAGTATACTCTGCACCGCTTGGTGATGATGTAATTCCAGTAGCCGAGGGGGTTGTTTCGCCTCCTGTGGTGGGTAGAAACTCTGGAGCAGAGCCAGGCAAACCTCTGGCTGTAGCAGATAGTGGTTCTGGAGCAGAGACGGGTAGGCCTTGAGTTGTGGTAGCGCTTGGTGCGTAGGTAGTTCCAGAGTATTGGAGACTCGAGGGTGACTGGGGCATTATTTGTCGCCAAATAGCTTGAGATGCAGATTTGAGAGGTAAGCCTACCGAAACACCTCCGGCTTGTGAGACTTTGACTGCTAGCACAGATCCGCCAGCTGCCCCAATTATTCCTCCGGTGATGCCTCCAACAACTCCTCCAATAACCGCACCGATTGGAGCCCCAATGCCTCCAAAGAAAGCTCCTGCTGCTCCACCGATCTGTACACCCAGCCAAGCTCCAGATGCTGCTCCACCCAAACCTCCATAGATGGCTCCATTTAGGGCAACCTTGCCGTACTTCATGATCTGGCTAATGATGAGAGAAGTAAGAGCTCCAGCTCCAGCTAACCAGGCGGCGGCTATTTTTTTTCTATTTTTTATAGCAAATGAAGCTACCTTGCCTTGCCAACCCGCTTGAGATAGTAGTTTTAAAGCCGCCGCCTCACCCATTCTTTTACGAGCTGTCTGCAGTTGCATCTGTTCTAGTCTGGAACCGGCGGATCCAGCTCCAAACTTTCCAAACCTCTCTCTAAGGGAAAGCTTTTGTCCACCGCTGGCATCTAGGTTAGCATCGGCACTCACAATATCTTGCAGGGATAGTTCTTGGATAGCCAAAGACTCAAGAGCTTGAGCTTGATTATTAATAGCTTGTCTTTGAGCTACAAATTGTTGGGCGACTGCTTGGAGATTACGCTGGCGTTGTTCTTGGATGACCAAGGCTTGCCGTTGGCGTTCAAGCTCGGCTCCCATTCTTGCTCTGGCCAGATTAACAATGTCGGCCTGTCTCTGCTCCCCCAGTTGTTTGATGTAGGTTTGAAGTCGTTTTTGTCGCTCGGCCTCTATATAGTCGCTTTTTCGCACAGCTTCTAAGTACTCGCTTCTAGAGTTAATAGCTTCGGCAATAGCAATATTTGCCTCTGGGTTCAGAGAGTACTCTCGTCTAGCTTCCCTTAAAAGTTGTGCTAGCGGCTTGGCCTCAAGCACTTCTGGCCTATATGGTAAGTCAAGGGATAGTTGGCCGGTAGCTTCAAAGGCTTGAAGTTGATCTTCCGACAATCTAAGCAGAGACTGCAGGTTGTGATTGGCGGGTAGAGTAGAGGTGGGGCCAACATTGGTTGCCAGACAAGCTCTAAGTTTGGCCTTGATGGATAGCGACGCCCAGTCTCGTTGGTTAGCTTGGGCTTGTGAGGCGGACTTAGTGACAGAGGATTTGCGACCATCCTCCTTATGTTGTTTCCTAGCCTTGATTAAGACAGTCTCTAGTGGATCTCCAAAGAACACTTGACCATCAAACGGTAGGGCTAGTTTGCCATCCGAGATCAACTTATCAATTTCTTCACCAGTGAGCCTAATTATGCCATTTTTGTCATAACCAGTTTTGTTAAGAGGTAGAGAATCTAGGAGGCCAGATTGTTGATAAGCCACCAACTTGGCTTTGTTGGGCAAAAACTCCCAAGCTCTTTGATATGTGGCAATATAACCAGCTAACTCTTTGTGTTTGGCATCGTATCTTTTTCCAGCTCCCTGTTTTTCTGATCGGCCATCAAGTCGGCCAGACCGCTTGGAGTTGATCTCATCTTCTTCGTCCTGGACTTTGGGGTTTGAGCTTAAAGAGCTGGATCGCAGAGTAGAGAGAGTGGGTGAAACACGGTTTGGTTTGGCGGCAGATTCTTCTACTATCTGGTCTGCTACAGTTTCTGTGGCCAGGGCTTGATTGGCTTGCGGGTTTTGTTTTACCAAGCCAATCTTGGCAGCCTTAACTCTCAAGTAGCCCTTGAGTAAAATTAACAAGTTTTTTCTAAAGGGTTCAAATTTTGCATCCAGATCTCTTCTTCTTTGTTCTACGTCTATGCTCAAAACCCCCTCAATTTCTAGGTGAGGAAAGAGAATCTGCCACAAGTGTCTGGTGCTTAGGCCATCTATAACAGCCAAGACTCTTTCTGGATTAGACCCCGCAGATTCGGGCGAGATCAGAGCCTCGACCAGGTCTTTTTGACTTACTCCTAGATTTCGGAGCAAAAACTCTACCTGATTTTTGGCATTTATTAAATCTGGATTGATATTGGGAGGCAACCCATCTGGATTGGCTCCAATTTTGCCTATTAATTCATTTAGTTTCTGTTCGAACACACGGTCTGGTGAAGTTTCGTCTGCATTGAGTAGTTCATCTTTTAATCTCTCTCCAAAATTGAGTGGCACACCCGCATCTGCCTCATCTTGATCTATTTGTAGTCTCAATCTTTCCTCTGCTTTTTGAGTAGAGTAAGTGCGATAGATGAGTGAGACCAGCCTAGGATTTTGGGAGACCGCTTCATAAACTTCTTGCAAAATCTTAAACCTAGCACTAGGGCTGGCAAACAATCTAGCTAGTTGCGACGGGGTGAGTTGCCAAACTTCATTGCTAGAAGTTTTGTACAGCTCGCTTAACAACAAGGGGCTTACTTGGTTAATTTGCTCAATGTCTATGCCCTTGCTAGTAAAAAGCTCGAATAAAAGTCGGTTGTAGACCCAAGCAGTTTCGTAAGAAACTTCTTTGGTAAGTTGTATTCGTTCTTCTGGCGTAACTTCTTCTACCAACTCATCCATCGGAGTGTCGCTGTCTGGGTCGCCTGCTTCGCCATCTCCCTCTGGATCTGGGTCACTTTCTCCAGTTGTGGTACTGCTACTACTCGGCACCCCTGCCGGAGCAGATTTGGCTGTATAAGTTTCTTCCGGGCCTGTTCTCTCAACTTTTTCTACCGGACGGTCATCATCCAGTAAGTCTCGAACTACAACTAAGGCATCAATTATTTGATCCATCTCATGCAGTGAGTTGGATTGATAAAAAGCAGCTTCATTTAGTTGCTTGTTACCCCCGTCTTCATCTTGGGCGACTGCCTCGGCTCTTCCCCACCGCTCTAGGTAATATTTCCATTCGTCGGCACTGTATCTGCTTAATAAATTAAGAGAATCGTTTGGGTCGAGGTGATTGGCTAAGCTCCTAGTTTTTTCTGCAGCTTGGACTAAAAATCTAGCCAAGTCGCTAGGGAATAGGTAGTTACCTCGGTCTTCCTCAGCTGGTTCTGGATTGTCAATGTCAAGTGCGGTAAATTTACGAACACCTAGTAGCCTGGCATTAAAGATGGGAGCTTGACCAACTTGCAGACCGCGATTGGCGTCAAACACCATCTGTACTTGACCAATAAAACTAACCAATTCGTCAAAGCCAAAGTTGTCTGTGTTTAGTTCTTTAACTTGACCAAATTCACTCAATACATTGCCCGCTGATGCTGGTTTATCATTTGCCACAACACTCATTATAGCGGGATAAAGGGGAGTGGGTTAAGTTAAAAAAAATTAGTTACTTTTAAAGTGGCGGGATGTCCATCAGCGCATCACTATTCAGATCTGGAAAATCTGCTGAAGTTGGAAATGCGGTCATGGCTTCATCTAGAGCACTGCTTAAAGCTTTGGCTCTCTTTCTTCTTTTCTCATTACTCCATATAGCATCGAGTTCTGCAGGCAGTTCTTCTTTTGGTATTTGCCCCATCACGGTATCCTGGATTCTGGAAATGATTTTTTTCAAACGCTTATTACTATCCGGATTAGTATAAAACCCGTCTATTGTTTGGCCAGCCAGAGCATCTCGCAACAAACCACCTAATTCTTGCTTGTTTTGAAGCAGATCTTCTGAAGTCATTTTGGACATTACTCTTAATCGGGCAATCATTTTTGGTGTGCTTAATGCTTCGGGCGAAATATCACCTTCACCATCACCACTGTCAATATTTAGTAAAACCTCACTTTTAGCCGGTAATCCTCCATCTATTCCCATAAATTCATCATACAACAAAAACTCACTTTGTTGGAGATTTGGGGAGGGGAAATTGGTATAATACCCGCATTGTGTCAGAATCAAAACCCAAGCCAGAATCAAAATTCACCCCTTTTAGTCCAGGCACACTAGACTCAGGTGGTGATGAGGGAAAAAAAGAGCCTGTTGTAGATCAGTCAGAAGCACCAGTCGAGCAAGTTGAACCAGCTGTACCAGATCAACAAGAAACACTGGCTTTAACAGAGTCGTCAGCACCAGCCGAGTCAACCGAACTAGACCAGTCAAAATTACCAGCCGCACCAGAAGCATTAGCAAAAAATGAGGTAATGACAGAAGTAGGTCAGTTGATTGATGATGCAGGCGATTTAATTAGTTTATTAAAAACTCTAAAAAGCAACATTGACACGCTTGATTCAAATCAGGCTAGGGACGAACTAAATGACGCACAGAATTCACTGGCAACAATAGTACAAACTAAATCTGCAATTTTTGGAAAAATCAGAAATCTGGGTGACTCGGCACAAATTGAGGGAGAAGTTGTAAAAATATTTACAAATGAGCTTGATGATCTAATTATTTTGATCAAAGAAATATTAGCAGAAATTTCCACAAGTGCCAGTGCAGAGTCGTCAGCTTCAGAACTAGCAGAACCCACTCCTGCAGAAGAATCTCAACTCGAATTAATAAAAACCTATTATGAGTCTATACAAACACAGATAGAAACCGCCTTGGCAAAAATTGAAGAGCGAGAGCAAAAAATCGACCAAGTTGTCAGTAGGGATGGTGCAAGCGCGGCTAGCCCCATTGATTTTCGGGTTAATAGAGCAGTTGCGGTTTATAGAAACTTGGCAGATCTAGATGAGTTGGATCAGTTGGTTGGTTTTAACCAAGAGCTTGATGGTTTATTAGACGATGCTCGCGGCATTGTTGTGACAACTGCAGATGGTGGTTACGCTGCCAAGAACTCGCTAGTTTCGGAGATTGGTGAAACTAAGGATAGAATAGCAAGTGCCCAGGCTTTTGTTAAAGACGCACCTCTTTTAATTTGGAGGGATGGTTATAAGCATCTCTGCCCAGAATTGGATGACAGAGATAGCTCTGCTATAAATGCTGGGACAAATAAGTCATTTGCCCACCAGCTTACAGAATTAAAAGCCAAAGCTCCAGATTTTGTGGGAATGAGTGAGGATGAGCTGAATTTGGCAAAGACAGAATTACAAACAAAAATGCAGTTGGCAGAACAAACTATGAAGGCGGTTGCAAAGGATCATCTTATGATCAATGATCAAGAGATTGTGGAGATAGAAACCTGGTTTAAAAAGGGGATGGGTAGGGATTACGAAGTGCTTTTAGGAGATATCCGCAATCTTAGTAAGGAACACAAGGATGTGTCAAGAGAATCACATGGCACAGAGTCTGAAACATCATTGAAGGGCTTGAGTTTGTTTGAGTTGTTGAATGAAATGGAGACAACTGAGCACCTTGAAGTTTCTGACACTATTGCATTTAGGAATATGATAAGGCGGGAAGCTGAGGCAATTAGTGCTATAGATGGGGATTGGACAGAAGAGGAAAGAGCGGGCTTTGTCGAGCTGTGTTCCGATCAGGTTGAACCCTTAATAGAATTTGGAGTTTTTACTCCAAAATCAATAAATCCTACTCACGTAACTGTTACTAAAGATGCCACCGCACTAATTGGTGATTTTGCGAATGAACAAGGGGGTTGCCTTGATGGCACATCAGCTGGCACTGCAGCCATTACATTTAATTCTAGATTGAACGAAAACGTTCTTGTTAAAGCAGATGAGGCTGATGAAGAGCAGTATTCTTCGAACATGGGGATTGTTCAAAAAATTTGTTGCGTTGCGTACAATTTAATGGCAACAAAAGGCAGTCAAGGAAATGATGGTTTAATAAGTGATCCAAATTATGAGGGGAATGATCGCCAATTTACCACGTTTGACAGAACAGATGAATTTGTAGCAGGCCAATCAAAAGCAATGATTAATTATATTTGTTCTAAAGATGGCGTTGTAGTTCGCGATGCCTCAGGAGTTGAGCATGTTGTTGATATTGCTTCGGAAGTCAGACGATTTCCAAAAGAAGCGGTTGAGATATTAAAGTACATTGCATTACTAAAATCATCTAGAGACGACTTGGGACAGAAAGCTAGCAATAAAATTATGGCATTTCATGGAAAGTCTCCAAAGCTTCTTGGAACTGGCTCTAATGCCACTGTTTGGAGTGCTGGGTATATACCGAGGTCAGTGTATAAATCAGGCCAGTCGTCAAACAATAAAGAGCATATGGTTTTTTGGGCGTATGCAAATCCTTCAAATATTGATTGTCTGGACATGACTCCAGACCCCAATTCTCATTTTGAAGGAATGCCCAAACCAACTAGAGATGCAGAAATATTTAGAAAAACAAGGCTTTGCGAAGCCTACTTTAAGTATTTGAGACCTAGTTGGCCAGAAAAAGTGTGGACTGAAATCGCGGCTAATCCACTGAAATGGGATCAAGACTTTCCATCTATTGATGACTTAACTAATCGATCAGATGAAAAAACAGCCGGTAGTTATGGGCAGTCTAGGCATGCATATACAAACATAATCACCGCTGCTTATAAGGCGCCAACGATTCGTTTAAAAATTGATCGAGAATCTATGAAGAAACAAATAGAAGACCTGTTGTCAAATGTTTTTACTTGGTGCGCGATGATGTTTGCATATATTGGAACTGGGGAAGTTGATCCAGATGAGCCCAAACAAACAGATAAATACAAGAGGTTTCATGAGATTCCAAAAGCAGCAGTTAAGTTTATTATGGCCAATATCGTTATGGGTGTTCCAGGTGAAACACTGCAAAAAGAAGAAAATTTTTGGTACAGAGTGACTACCTTTGGTGAAACAAATGAAAATGAAGAAATTATTCAAAGAAAGAAGGAGGCAGTGAGAATAATAAGAGAGGAGATTTTAAGGTATCCATCTTTAGGGACGTTAGACGAAGACAGAGAGCAATCCTATGCTAAAGAGTTTATTGATTTTTTGGATGGAGATTGGCTAATTAATCATGACTATAGAACTATAGATGATAAAACAATTGAATATAATATGACTAGGGTTAAACTCAACCCACACTTTCCAGACATGACTTCCAAAGAAAGGTTTAATGAATACGAACAGCCTGTATCAATGCCTTTTGAGCCTGCAAAAGATAGTAGTGATTAGAATTACGTCATTCCCACGGGTTGAAACCTAAGCCATTCTCAAAGGGGTTAAAAGCTGGTTGATTTTTACAAAACTTAGTCACCCTTTGCTTCAGCTAGTAATCTGGCCTGTTTCCAATCTCCTTTTCTAATAGCTACCTCATACTCTTCTTGTCTAGTTCTTTCTTGTTTTGCGAATGCAGTCTGCTTTTGCCACTCATCAAACGACGATGCTCCTGGAGATTTAAGTTTCTTTAGAGGGGATCGATCTTTATATTTTGGAGTTTTCATTCTTTCTAATTGTTTTTCTTCAGTAAACATTCCAGATAAACTATCCACCCCTTTTTCAGTAAGTGATAACGGGCCTCTGGATTTACCACCAAGAGAATCGCTAATTTTTCCTCCTAGATTGGCACCAGCACCAGCATAATTTCCAGCATATCTGACGGCTGTCCCCCCAACCAACTTTCTGTAATATTCTGGATCCGATGATCTAATTTTTCTATATTTTACTGCTGCAATTCCAGCACCAACACCAGCTCCTAAACCCGCTCCCAAGGTTGATGTTGTAAGTTTGGATGCTGTTGGCAAAACACTTTGCCCAGCTTGCTTGGCATTTGTTACTGCAGTATTTGCTAACCACAGTCCAAGTCCGTCTTTATTTGTCAGTGGCTCTTTGACCTTCTTCACAATATCTGGCAGGGCCAGAATAATAGCCAAACCCATTAAGGCGCTTAGAGTGCCGGCATCTGCACTGTTAAGCAAAAATGGTGGGTTAAAACCACCGGAAGTTCTTCGACCTAGATCTGTGAACTGGTAGAACATTACCACCACCACCAGTACAGTGGGGAAGGGGAGAAGATTGCCAATTAAGTCTTTGACCCAAGGTCCAAAGACGTTTTTGCCAGGAATAGCTCCAAACATGAGTGTCACGGGAGAAGTCACCACACTCAATATTATTGAAGCGTAAGATTTAAGTAGCTCAAAGAACAAGCGTACCGAACCAATTAAAACAGCTACGGCCAGTAACAAGGTCAACATCAGACCACTCAAGAAACCCAAGGCAGTGGTGACAGAGTTACTACTGCCAGAAAAACCAGATAAAAACTGGTTGGTGATGGCAATGTTAGTGTCTACGTTGGCTGGGCCTGCTTTCCACAACATGCCAAACAGATTGATAATGTTGTAGCTTAGGATGTTGTCGTTGCCGGTACCAAAGTTTTCGCCAAAGATGCCCACGA
>Ga0233437_1001138_pt1 | contig 51600 bp, 47 predicted proteins | sample SI_122_August201_FD_182714 | JGI IMG/M metagenome (GOLD analysis project Ga0233437, IMG submission 182714) | Seawater microbial communities from Saanich Inlet, British Columbia, Canada - SI_122_August2016_200_MG | ecosystem: Environmental > Aquatic > Marine > Inlet | place: Canada: British... | reverse complement strand
TAAAAAAATAGAATTTGGAGATTTAGAAAGAACAGTTGAAAATGTGACTTTTGATAATGCTTTAACAACATTTTCTATTATTTGTATTGAATGGGAACAAAAAGACTTAGAAAAAGAAGTAGCAGGTATTGAACTTTTTAAAGTTGATAAAAAAAGTCCATTTATTCAAAAATTAAGGGAAGGTTTTGAAGTATTTGATATTAAAGAAGACTTGTCTTTTGATATAAAAAGCAGAATTGAAAAAATAAACGAAGAAAATCAAGATTCTGCTAAAAATCAAATTAAAAAAGCAGTCAAAGAAGTAAAAACAACACCTACTGGTGTTGTTTCAAATGAAGTTAGAAGAAAATTAAGAAGTAAAATGAAAACTACTTTAAATAAAGTTGGAAATATATATAAGAGAAAAGATAAAAAATTAAAAACAGGTCTTTTAAAAAAAGGAGCTAGGTTAGATTTTATAGAAGCTAGAGTAAAAATGGATAGTAAAAATCAAAGAAGAGTTCAATGTACTTTAAATAAATTTTTATTAAAAGAATACTTTAAAGTTAATCAAGATAATAAATTTCTAATAAAAGTTACTTGTAAAATAAAAGGCAAAAGGATAAAATCTCTCCAAAGAAAAAGAAAAAAATGTTTAAATAGGAAAATAAAATGAAAAATAAGCATAACACAATAGGAAAAGGTTCAAGTCAAAGAGCTGTTAATGGAGGTGAAGATAAATATTATACAAAAGAGTATTTATCAAATTATTTAATAGCTTATCTTTTAGATACTTATAAAGGTAAATTTACAAAATATTTAGAGCCTTGTGCAGGTGGAGGAAGTTTTGTAAAAGCATTAGAGAATAATAAAGTAGAAGAAATAGAGGCTTATGATATTAATCCTTGTAAAGAAAAAATATGTTCTACTGAAATAATAGAAAAGGATTGGTTAAAAAATTATTCTAATGATCTATCAAAAACAATAGTTGTTTCAAATCCTCCTTTTGGATTTATGGCTAAGTTAGCAATCGATTTTTGTAATAAAGCGATGGAGTTAAATGCACCTGTTATAGCTTTTATTTTACCAAAGACTTTCAAAAAGAAATCAACACAAGATTCTTTAAATTTAAATTATAAATTAAAAAAAGAAATAGAGATTGTTTCAGAATCTTTTGAGTTAAATGGAGAGACATATAAGGTTCCTTGTGTATTTCAAATTTGGGAAAAAAGTAAAACTAAAAGAAAAATAGAAGAAATTAAACAAAGTAAATATTATAGTTTTATAAAAAATAAAGAAGAAGCTGATTTAGCTATTAGAAGAACAGGTGGAAGAGCAGGTCAAGTATTAGAAGGAGTAGAATATTCTCCTTCAAGCACTTATTTTATAAAAATAGAAAATAAAATATTAAAAAATGAGATTAAAAAATCATTTCAATTAATGAATATAGAAAAATATATAAATAATACTGCAGGTGTAAGGTCAATATCAAAGAATGAAATTAATCAAGAAATGAATAGAATTTTAAAAATAGTAATCTAATAAAAAGTATAGAACTATTAATATGGATTTATAGTTCTTAAAGTATTGTCAATTTTTTTAATTTGTTTTTTAATTATGAAATTGGCATCATTTGAACTTTTCAATTCATCTTTATCAAATAATTTATGATTTAGTCTACCTACATCAAAGCAATCTTCTTTACTATTGTTTAAAGCATTTCTTAAAATAACTAACTCTTGATGAGAAACTTTTAAATTTATTTTATTAAGTTCGTCTTTAACTTTTATTTTCATCAAATTTCCTTTAAAATTAATTAGTAAATTAATTATAACATATAAAATTAAATAAATTATAAAACTAGTGAAAAAAGGAATATAGAATTATAATTTCTGATAAGATTTTATGAGTGAAGACAGTTCTAAGACCTTTTTTATCTCCTTTTTATTTATTTTGGATACATTTTATAAAAGGTTTGTTTTCATTAGGTATTAGTGTTTGAATTCAGTTCAAGAATAAGTAATAGTTTATCAATAAAAAATAGTTTTTTATTAAGTTTTTCAATATCTCTTGAATTTTTAAGGATAAATAAATCTTCTTCAGTCTTAATACCATTATTAACTAATTCTTTCATATCATTGATTAAAGAATTAAAGTAAGATATGTTAGTTTCTTGAATTTTGATTTTACTATCAATTATATTTAATTTATTAATGATAGTATTAAATAGTTGTTCTTGTTCTTTTTTAATAATATCAGTATCTTTTTTAGCTTTTAAATAAGCTATTTTAGAACTTTGAATATCATATACACTCTTAAAATCAAAAGGCATTGAGATGTTAAATCCAGTAGTGTTTGTTTTTAAATTAATTTCATGGTCATTTGAATAATCATAAGTTAAATTGACAGAAGGAAGGTATTTTGAATAAGAAAGTTTTTTTAGATATTTAAAAGATTCTTCATTTGCCTTTGATTTAGAAACTTCTGTATTATTATTGATAAAATCATTAAATTCTAAAACACTAAAAGAAGAAGGTAATAAAAAAGAAGAATAATCAACAGAAGATAAGTTATTAAAATTTAAAAGTAAATCCTCTTTTTGTATCTTTAAATCTTTAAGAGCAATTTTATTTTTATTAAGAGCAATAATTGAATTGTTTAAAAAAGAAACATCTAAAAAACCATTAAAAACTAATTCTTTATTTCTTGAAGCTTCAATTTTTAAATTTGAAATAGATTTATTTATTTTATCAATATTAATATCTGTTTGATTAAGATAATATAGAAAAGAAGTAGCTTTTTTTATTAAATTTCTTTTGTATATATCAAGATTTATATTATTATATTTAGAAGAAGATTGTGAATACTTTATAGCATTATAAATACCACCACTTTTAAAAATTGGTTGGTTTATAGAAATAGTAGTAGCAGAAGAATTAATTAATTCATTGCTTTTATAGTAATATTTAACTTGAATAGGATTAATCCAATTTATATTGTTTTTCAAAGTATCAGTTTCTATCTTCTCTTTAGAATATTGAATACTATTGATAATGTCTTTTGATAAAATACTATCAGATAAAAGATAAGTACTAATGGAAATAAAAATTAATAATATTTTAGTTTTTTTCATATATTTTTCCTATAAATTTAGATTGATAGCATCATTTTTTTGAAAAAGTTGAATTTTATCACCTTTTTCATCATAATAACAAGTATTATTATATTTTTGGACAGTTTTAATAAATTTTTCACAGTTTTTAATTCTTTCAGAGAATATTTCATTTCTAAATTCTAAGGCTTCTAGGAAAACTTCTCCTTTAAGACCTTCTAAAAACTTTTGATCATACATTTCTATTAACCTATTATTATTTATATCACAATGCTTAGGGTCAAAAAATTCTTTTGGTTCAAAAATGAAATCACATGGTGCTGGTTTATATTTTTTATTTACCTGATAAATAACTCTGTCCATTTTATTAATAGCAGTTTTAAAATCCATTGATATATATGTTTTAATTAAAGAATGTGAATTCAAATTAATTAAGATTGCTGACATAACTAAAAAAATAAATAAATAAATTGATAACCAACTAAAAACCCCTACTTTGCACTTATTTTTATGAACCATAGTGTCTTCCTTTTATTTAATTATAATATAACATTTCTTAAAAATATATAAAAGGACTTTAATCTTTTAATCTCTTCTAATTATAAACATTATGTTAAATAATTACTTGCTTTTAGCTATGTGGCTTTACACTTTTTCTTTGGTAAAAAAAGTCTCAAATAGAATTTAACAAAAAAGAAGTATAATAAAAAAAATAAAAAAGGAAGTAATATGAAGAAAGGTTTTAGAAAAGAAGTCTTAGAATTTTTAGAAGAAAATTTTATATATGAAGAAGAAATAGAAATAGTAATAGAAGAATTTAGAAAGAGACATTTTATAGAGTCTGATATTTATGAGGAAGATGAAATGATTTTTTCAAGTTTTGAATTCAAAGAAGAGAAAAAAGAAGAAATATTTCAATTAATAGAAGAATTAAAAAATAAAAAGTCAAATTTAATCAAGATGGGGCTATATAAAGATCAATCTTCAATAAAAGTAATGGGGGAGGTAAAATCAATAGAAGTAGAAAGTAACGCTACTCCACAACAAGCTATTATGGAACTTAAAAATGGTATTAAAATATCTTTTTTATCTGATGAAAAAAGAGAAAAAAGAGAAGTATATGTATTAACAAGACCAAATCCAATATATTCTGATACTACTAATATAGATTTTAGAGGAGCAGATGTTCTGGAAGTAGTAGAAAAACTTTCAAAGCTTCCAGAAGATTCTAATGAATATTCTTTTACAAAAGAAGAAAAAGAAGAGCTAGAAGAAAAGTATTTTAAATTTGGAAATTACTCAGAAGAAGAACTAGAAGGAATATTATTAAAAATAGAAAAATTGATTTTAAATGACCATCTTTATGAATTTGAAAGAGGAAACTTAGAAAAAGTAGCTTTTCTTCCAAAAGATAAGGAAGAAATTTTAAAAGAATTAGGTATTTTTAAATCAAATTACTCAGAAGAAGTTCAATATGAATATGAAATAATAAAAAAAGAAGTAGAAAAATTGCAAAATAACCCTTCTGTAAGTCAAGTAAAAAGAATATATATGCTTCTTATTATAAATTTAGATGCAAGTAATTTAGAGATTGTAGAAATGATATCTGAATTAGAAAAAGAAGTAGAAAATATAGGTTCAAATTTAGAAGATGTAGAAATAATTAAAGAAATAAAAAAAGGAAATCAAAAATTAAAAGAAATCCTGCCTAAAAACAAAGTAAAAAATAAAACACTAAATAAAAAGTCAATTTCAAATTTTAATTATAAAAGGTAGTTTTAAATGAATATAAGTTTAAGTAATTATTGTAAAGTAAAAGACTTAGGAGATAATGTTAATATGTTTAATATTATCTTAACTAATGAAAATATAAAAAAGGCAGATCAAACTATATGTTTGTTAAAAAAACTAAATCAAAATGAATTGAAAGTAAAAAATCAAGATTCTTTTTATTTAGCATTAGCAGAATCAATAATTGAATCAGCTAAAAATAATAGAGATAAAGCACTTGATTTAATTTTTTTATTTGATTTTATAAAAGAAGAAGAACTTTTATTTGAAAAATTAAATAAGTTATATAGCAATTTAACTAATGAATCTATGGTAACAGAAATATTGAAATTGCCATTAAAAAAATCAATTGAAATATTAAACAAATTAAATATCAAAATCAATAAAAAACAACTAATAGAAGTAGAGAATAAAATAGCACTTAGAAATTTTTATGAAAATAAAAGTGAAGATACAACAGATATATCAAAATATATAGAAAACTTAGAAATCTTTGAAAAAAATCATAAGCTAAAAAAAGATTTAGATTTTGAGCTTCAAGAATTAAGATTGGTAAAAAGAATAAAAGATTTTTATTCTTTAGATTTAAAATTTTCTGAAGGTATTTATTCAAGAAGAAAATATAGCAAAATAAGTGATTTTGTAAATAAAGAAGCAACCTCAGAAGAAATTAAATTGTTAATAGATTTAAATTATTTAACTAAAACAAATTTCAAAGTTTTAATAGATAATGAAGAAGTAAAGAAACTGTTATTAAAAGAGCAAATATCAGATTCTTCAAAAGAACAAATTATAAAATCTTCATTAGACCAGGTTTTAAGTTTAAGTTCTGAAAATGAAGAATTTAATAATGAAAATTTACAACAAAATTTAATAGAAATGAAGAAATATGTATATATTTTGCAAGAAGTTTTTTTTAAAGATTTTAAAGCTTTCTTTGAAAAAGATGAAGAACTTACAGAAATTAAAGAATCTTCTTTAATTATTTTATTAAGTCTAGAGAAAGGAGAGTTGAGAAATCAATTATTAGATTATTTAGTAAAAAATGAATTTTTACAAATTGAAGATGATTCTATGTTACAAAAATTAAAATTATCAAAAGAAGAAAATAAAGAATTATATAAAAGAATAAAAGCCCAAAATAACACATTGTTGTTATTTAATTTACAAAAAATCATAAAAGAAGAAAGTTTATTAGAAATAATAGCTGAAGATATAAGTAAAATAAAAGTAACTTTTCTGGAAGAAGATGAGTTAAGTCAAAAATTGATAAAAAATAAAGTAAAAGAAATCAAAAATTATATATTGACAGAAGACATATTAACAGAGGGTGGTAATTTTACCAAAGAGTTTAGAGAAAAATTATCTGATTTTTTTGGTGAGAAAATTCCAAGTGATTTTAACTATGAAGATTTAATTAAGTTAGAGAAAAACCTATCTTATGAGATAAGAAGAGATAGTGAAATAAATTTTTCATTCTTTATTAAACTTTTTCAAGAAAAGAATAGTTATTTAAATTTTATAAAAATCATAAAAAGAGAAATAAAAGATGAAGATAAAAAAATAATATTTAAGTCCAAAAAAATGAAAGATATGTTAATGAGAAAACTAGAAGAAATGTCAAAAGGAGTAAATCTTGAAGATAAAAAAGATATTTATTATGAATATGGATTGAATTGGTATTTAGAAGAAATAAATATTGAAGAATTAAGTCAAAAAGATTTTAAAGAATATGAAGTTTTTTTAAAAGAGGTAGAAGAAAAAATTCTAAATTTAAATCTGGATTCAATTAAAAAAGATTATATAAAAATTTTATTTTGTAAAGAATCAGTAAAATATTGGTCAATGGATGAAATATTAGATTATTCTAAAAAATATATAGAAGAGGCTTATTATATATCTAAATTAAAAGCAGAAAAAATAAAAGAACTATTATTAAAGGAAGATTTAACAATTGAAGAAAAATCATTTATTAATCAAGCTTTATCAGCAGAAAAAAAATACTCAAATTATAGTAGTTTTAATTTCAATGAATTACTTAAATTGAAAGAAATAGCTAATGAAGAGTCAAAAGAAATAGTTGATAAAATTATAAATAGTTATGCTGGTGATTTAATGAAAATAGATTACAGAGAAAAATATGAGTTTTCTAAACTAAAAGAGTTAAAAGAACTATTAGAAGAAAAGTTTAATTTAACTTACCTAATAAATAGTATGGATATAGAAAATATAGGAGTGTTATTTATAGATATGACTAAAGACTTTGAAGCTTCTGATTCAGAAAAAGAAGAACTTTTATCTTGGCTAAATATAGATAAGTCACAAAAAAAACAAATGATTAAAGAAATTATATCAGGGTATAATAATTTAGGTAAAATAGAGAGGATTAAAGAGTTTGAGTGGTATGAAGAATTAGAGTGGGAAGTAATAAATGAAGAAGCTTTAAATTTATCTAATAATGAAAGATATAGTTTTTTTAGTTATATTTATAAAAATAAAAATAAAAAAGAAATAAGAGAAAATCTACTAGAATCTTCAAAGGCTGAACTAATACATTTTGTAAAAAGGAATGTAGGTAGTTTTTATCTTTCTATTGCTGTTGAATTATTAACAATTTATCCAAAAGAAGATGAATTGAAAGAAATAGTCTTTAGACAAAGGTATGATATAAGAGAGGATTTGAAAAGATATTATTCAAAGTATAAAAAAGAAGATTTTGATATTTTAAAAGAGTTTAAATCAACTGTTTTAGAATTAAAAAATGCAAATGAAAAAATAAATGCTGAAGATATAGTAATTAATAATGCTTTTATTAAATTATCAAAAGAGAAGCAAGAAGCTATAAAAAAATACTTAGTAGAAAATAATTTTTTATTCAAAAGTTCAAAAGTTCAAACTGAAATTGATTCTGTTTATATGAAAGATTTTTTAGATAACTCTGAAGTATTTTATATCGAAAAAGATGGAAAAATAGTTGGAGTAGATTTTTTATTATCAGATGTAAATAGCAAGTATTATCAAAAATATTTAGAGACATTGAAATATGAAGAAAAAGAACATGTTGCTTTACAAAGGTTTAAAACAATAGAACAAAAATATTTATCTATGTATTCAGAAATAATAGTAAAAAAGCAAATAGAATATTCTATAAAAAACAATCTAGATTCTATTTATATAGAAAATAGACAAGAATTACTTTATAAGAATGAAAGAAAAAACTTAGAAAAGTATACTTTTACTGGTAAAAATCTTAAAAATTTTCAAAAAACTGTAGGCTTAAGGCCAAATAAAGCTTCAGATATAGACAATTATGAATATGAAAGACTAGGTAATGATACATTTTATAATGGTTTAACAAAAAAAGAAAGTTTTTTATTTTATTCTATATTAGAGGGGGCAGATTTTAGTGCTTCTTTAGAAGAAAATAAAAATGAAATAAATTATCTTCAAGAAAAAGCCTCAAAAGCATTTTCTACTTTTGATAATAAAAGTCTTAAAGATTATAAATTAGAAAATATAAAAGAAAGTATAAATTATTTAGAGCAACAGCAAAGGTTAGAAATTCTAAATTATTTAACAGAAGATATTCCATCAATGTATGGCAAATTAAAAGAAAAAGAAGCAAATGAGCTTCTAGAATTTCTTTTAAAAGAAGAAAAAGTAAATTCTTATAATTTTAAATTGTGTATATTAGAAATAATAGAACAAAATAAAAAAGAAGACGTTTTAGAGAGATTGTCAAAAATTATCCAAAAAGATTTAATGAGTACTTCTAAGGTTGAAAGAGGAAAATATACTGTCTTGATATTTGATGAATTAAAAGAAGTTTCTGAATATACATTAAGTAGTTTAATAAAAGTAATAAAATCTTTTGAAAAAGAAGAAATGTTTAAAAATCTTATAGAAAATTTAATTGTTGAAGGAGAAGCTGATATAAAAGCTGGGATTACTTTAAATGATTTATTAAATAATAGAAGTTTTAGAATTCTATTTTCAGAAAAAATAGATATGTCTATGCATCAGAAAAAAATAGATGCTTTAATAAAAGCAATTCTGATAGAAGTTACAGGTATAAAATCTACTGATTTAAATCAAAAATATCAATTGATATTAGATAAATTTCCTATTTTTGAAGAGTACATTGAAGATAAAAAAAGAGAAGATATAGTTTTTAATTTTATAGAAGAAAAAGAGGATATTGAATTAGAAGTAGAAGAAAGTTTTGATTTGTCTATTGATAAAGTAAATATGTCTCTTTTTAATGATATAGAAATAGTTTTATTAAACCCTAGTAAGATGGATAAAGAATTAAAAGAGGTTTATGAAAATATTTTAAGTAGTCAAAAAGAATTTAAATATTTAGAAAAGAAATATGAAATATTGAGTAAGAAAGAAATCAAAAGAATTGAAAAAATAAAAAATCTTGAAAGTCAAATAGAAATTGACTCAACTTCAAAACAAATAAGCAAATTGAAAGATGAAGTGCTTGAATTAAAAAAACTAAGAAAAGTTATTTTTGATGAAATTTATTTAGATATTAATTTGAAATTAAAAATTTTCTTAGAATGTATCAGCCCTAATATTATAAATAGATTGTCAGGATTAGAAAAAGAAATATTGACAAAAGATATAAAAAATGGGGATTTAATACAAAAGATATGGAATTTTAATATAGAAGATGAAGAAATAAGCTCAAAGAAAATAACTTTAGAAGATTTTAATCTTGAAAAGTTTATAAAGATAATAGAAGCCTTAAAGTCAGGAAAGTATCAAGAGAAAATCAAAAAAGGAAAGAAGACAAAAGAAATAGAAAGAGATTTTTATAACATAAAAGAATTTGAGGAAACAATAGGTTTTAATATTAGTAAAGGATTAAATAAAAATTCATTAGATTTTTTAAAGAAAAGTATATTATTTAGAACTGATATATTTTTAGATAATTCTGATGAGGAAAAAGATAGCTCAAGTATAAAAAAATATCTTAACGATGAAGATGTTAGCTGTATTTTTAAAGATAAAGTAGAAGTTTCTGAGCTATCAAGAAAAAGAGAAAAGTTAAAAGATATCATAAAAGTTTTAAAAAATAAATATAAATTAGAGAGATTAACTATCCCTTTTGAAGGAGATTCTAATTATAAATTAAAAAATAGTCACTATGAAGATGTTTTAAATAGATTTGTATTAAATTTTCCTCAAAATAGTGTAGAAGAATCAATATTTGATAATAAATTAAATAATAAAAGAAGAATAATTTTTGTAAATAATTTATATAAAATCCAAAAAATAAATAAAGAAAAGTATAGAGAAATAATATATTTAGATTTTAATGACCAAAATGAAAAAACAATTAATGAAGTTATAGATTTATTACCAGATATTAATCAATCAAATCATAGAAAAATATTAAAATTACAGAGGGAAGAAATTACTCAAGAAAATGAAATTACTCAAGAAGAAGATTATGGATTAATTAATTATTTTAAATATTTAACAATAGATGATTTTCATTACATGTCTGAAGGAACGTTAAAAGAAGTAAAAGCAAGTTTTAAAACTAAATTATTTAAAAAAATATTGAAAGAAGCAGCTCAAAAAGGTTTTAATGAGAAAAGATTTAAATTATTTTATGAAAGAATTGGAGAAATAGAAGAATTAGAATTAGAATTGGGTAAAGATATTTTTTCTGATGATTATGAAATAGACTTAGATATATTAGAAGCTCAATTAAAAGCAAGAAGTATTAGAACAAGATATACTGAAATAATAGAACCATTGTTTTACTCTATAAATAGTGCTTCTGCACAAGAAGCAGGTATAGGAGAAAATATTTTATCTTCAAAGACAATTGAAGAATATGAAAATTATAGAGAAAATCAAATAGATAAAGATTATCAAGATAATAATATACCAATGGTAAAAAAAATATTAAAATGTGTTAGTGAAAGAACCAAAGAAGATGAATATTATTTAGTAGAGTTTATAAGTAGTAAAGATCCAAGAATATTATTTACAGGGGAAGCTACTTCTTGTTGTAGAGTAGCAGGTGGAGTTGGTTCTTCACATATTGATTTTGAAATTGAAAATCAAGATAAAACAGGGACTATTGTATATGGGAAAATAAAAAGTGGAGTTTCAAAAGAAAAAATGAAAGAATTTGAAAGTAGTTTAAAAAAATACAATGAAAGAATATTGAAATTTGGAAATACTAAAGATAATGTAATGGGAGAAGAAGCTTCTAATATCAATGATTTTATTTTAAAGAATTCATTGATGGTAGCTATGAGTTCTTCTTGGAGAAATGGTAATCAATTTACATTAAATAATGTTGAAGCAAGAAAAGTAGCTCAAATTCAAGAAACAGGTAGTTTTATAACTAAAAAGGGAAAAGAATATTATAGAGAGTTATCTGATGGTAGTTTAGAAAGATTAGGGGTTGGAAAAATAGAAGGAAGTAATTTAATATATAAAGATATTAATGATAGAGAAATAATAATAGAATTAGAAGAAAAAGAAGGCTATTTTAAGGAAATGAAGACGGTAAGAGTTAATGATATAGAGAGTCAAATAATTGATTTAAATACTATGTATTTAGCTCAGGTTAAAAAATATAATGAATATATGTTATTAAATGATGAAGACATAAAAAATTATGCTTTATTTAAAAAATCAAATAAGCAATTAGATGATATAAGTATAGAGAAGAAAGAAAGTATAGAAGAAGGAAAAAAGAAAATAAGAAGTCTCCCTTTATTTATGACAATGGGAAAGGCATATGGTTCAAGAAAAGTAAGAAGTGCTTATAAAGAAATTCCAGTAAAAAATTCCAGTCAAGAAATTCCAGTTAAATTTACTTCTGACGGAAAAAAGGTGTATACTGACACAGCTAAGCAGGTTTTTATAGGAGGATTTGAAAATGAAATTTATGATTATTCTAATATAGAAAATGTAGAAAAAGAATTAAGCTCTTCAAAAGAAATAGAAGAAGAAAGAGAAAGTAAAATATTAAAAATAAGGGAATTTATAATTAATAAAAGAGCATCTCAAACTAAAATAAGCAAACCTTAAGTTTAAAATAAATAAAATAAATAAAATAAATAAAATAAATAAAATAAATAAAATAAATAAAAAAAATAAAGAGAAGGATATAAAATGAAAAAAACTAAATTAGAACAATTATCAGAAAAATTGTCAAAAGAAGAAGAAAAAAGAAAAGAATCTAGAAATCAAAAAAAGAAAAAATCAAAGAAGAAGAGTTAAAAAAAGAAAATTTTAAGAACTTTTTAAAACAAAAGGTTTGATGATATTCTCATATTGAATATCAAATTGTCTGCTAAACATATCTTCATAATGAGAAAGAACTTCATAAAAATCAGAACCAGGTATGTTTAAGATTTCATCACTATTAGTTACATAATATAAATCAACTAAGTCTCTTGTATGATTTTTAATTATAATTTTTAAATCAGATTCATTACTTTCAAAGTAAAGCTTATCAGATAAAGTTCTAAGTTTTTTAAAAAGAGCCAATTGAAATTTATTAAAGTGTCTAATTTTCTCTTTGAAAATAAGTTCAAAAAAAACTGAGTTTTCATACTCATAAAGGAAATGTGAATTAAAAGCAAATCTTATCATATATTTAATTAGTTATAAAAAGCCTACTATTTATAAATAGTAGGCTTTTTGTCTTACTAGTTTATTTCCCAATAGTTAGGGAGAATGCTGTAAGTTCTTCCTCTGTATATCTTTTTACTTGACTTGCCATTATACCTTTCATACTTCTACCATAAGTTCCATTTTTATAACCTATAAGAGATTTAGCAATCTGATTTTGAGTCATTTCAGAAACAGGTAAAGATTTACCTAGTGCTTTTTTAGACCAATCAGTCCCATGGCAACCAAGGCAACCACTAGGTTGAACTGGATTTGCAGATAATAAACTTGTTAAGCTAACAAAAGCAAAAGTTAAAATAATTTTTTTCATATTTAAATCCTTTTTTTTAATTATAAAATTATACATTAAATAACCTTAAAGGATTATAAAAGCTAAGTTAGTGAGACAGAAAAGGGTAAATTGTTTTTTCATATTGAATATCAAATTGTTCATCAAACATTTTTTCATAGTAATAAAGTATTTCATAAATATCTGCACCACTTTTAAATAAAATGTCATCTTTTAAAATTATTTCATGTAAGTTTAAAACTTTATCTCTTAGAAAACTTTTAATAGTCTTTTCTAAATCAACAGAAATTCCAAAAAGAATTTTATCTTCAAGTTTTTCTAATTTTTTAAAAATAACTAAGTCAAATTTATTAAGGTTTTTAATTTTATTTTTTAAAAATAAATCAAAGAATGTTTTTTCCTGGAATTCAAATGTTCCAATTCTGTTTAAATTAATAATAATCATAAAAAAATTATAAAAGTTTTTTAAAAGAAAAAATAAAAAAGAAAACTTTATATGATTTAGTTATAAAAAGTGTATAATTCAAAAAAAGGAAATAAATGAACAATAAAATAAATGTATTATCTTGTTTTGATGGTATGTCTTGTGGGAGATTGGCTTTGAAAGCTTCTGGTATTGAAGTAAGCAAATATTATAGTAGTGAAATAGAAGAAGCTCCTATGAATGTTACTAGGTTAAATTTTCCAGATACTATCTTTTTAGGTGATGTAAGAAATATAAAAGTAAATAACTTAAATAAAATAGATTTACTTATAGGAGGAAGTCCTTGTCAAAATTTTTCATTTGCAGGAAAAAGAAATGGAGCATCAACTAAATGTAAAGTAGAAATATTATCATTAGAACAATATTTAAAATTAAAGGAAGAAAATTTTGAATTTTCAGGTCAATCTTACTTATTTTGGGAATATATGAGAGTTTTAACTGAGTTAAGAAAAATCAATCCAAAAATCAAATTCTTATTAGAGAATGTAGTAATGTCAAAGAAATGGGAAAAAGTAATCTCAGAAGCCTTGGGAGTTGAGCCAATAGAAATCAATAGTGCTTTGGTAAGTGCTCAAAATAGAAGAAGGTTATATTGGACAAACATATCTGATAAAATAGAACAGCCCAAAGACTTGAATATTCAAAAAGAAGATATTTTAGAAGATAATAAGTATAAAAATAAAGCAAGTATTATAGGTAGAAGAATAAATGCAGCAGGTAAAAGAGATGATTACAATAAAGATATAGAATTAAGTCAATATCTTGAAGTAAGAGAAATTAATCAAAATAAGATAAATTGTTTAACAACAGTAAGTAAAGACAATGTCCTTACAAATTTACCTATTGGTAGGCATAAAGATGTTTATAAGAATAAATTAGATTTTAGAAATCTTTTAATGATAGAAAGTGAAAGACTGCAGACAGTTCCTGAAAATTATACTTTAAAAGGAATGAATAAGGCTAATTCTATTATAAATATTGCTGAATCAATGAGAAGAAAGATGTTAGGTAATGGTTGGACAGTAAAAGTTATATCTCATATTTTTTCATATATGAGATATATAAAATAAATTTATTTTAAAAATGGATAATAATCTATTTCTATTTCTGGTCTTTCAGAAAATTCATTAAAGTAAAAATAATTTTCATTAGAAATGTCAATAAGTTTTACTTTATGTTCATTATTTATTTTTTTATCTTTTAAATCAGTAGTAGTATAAAGATAAAAATGTTCATAATCCCAAGAAAAAGCAATTGCTTGAAAATTAATTATGTCATAAGTATTAAGAGAATCATTATAAGAGACTTCATTTTTATTGTATAAACTAAAAGTTTTAACATTAGTAAAAAAAATATTACTTAAAAATTCTATTAAGTTTGAATTTTTCATTTCTTTAATGAAAAAATCTTCATCTCTAAAATAAAAGGAACTTAAGAAAGAAGAAAGTTCTTTTTGAACTTGTTCAGGTAATAATTCCAATGTGATAAAATTTAAATCTTCATCACAAAACTGGCATATTTTTTTATATGGATCTTTTAAAAAAGCTTCTTGTTCAAAAGCTTCTTCAAAAGAGTAGTTATTTAGTTTAAACTCATTATCAGGTTCTTTAAAAATAAATGGATTGCTTTCAATATTATTCATTACTTATCCTTTTTTATAATATCAATTATATTACAACTATCCTTAAACATAGCTTAATTTTTATCTTAAAAAAGATATATTTTTTTCAAAATAGGAGAAAAAATCTTCAAAAATATTAAGAAAATTGCTAAATGTACTTTTTTCAAAAATAGAAGAGAAAGAAGGATGGGAAAAAAATAAGTCTGGACTGCTAACTATTAATTTTTGAAAAAAAAGTTTATTTTCTAAATAAAATTTCCAAAGCCCAAAATTTTTATCTTTTTGATTAAGATTAAGATTAAGATATATATCGAAAGGGATGGTTCCAAGTGCTTTTAAGTCTCTTTTATTTGATTTCAATATTTTAAAAAGTATTTTTTTAGCAACTAATGGGTCTATATTATTATTCATATCATTATTTGAATTAGGAAACCTTCTATGTTTTTTTAAAAATAATTCTAAAAAATTTATAAAATCTTTTTCATTAAGAATAGTTTTTATAAAATTAATGTATTCAAAAGAATAAGAGTAGTTTTTAGAATTGAAAAATAAAGAAGATAATTGTACTAAATCTCTATAGGGTAAGTTATTTTTTAGCAAAAAACGTTTAATAATCATAAAGTCAAAATTATTATTAATAATATTAGGTAAATTAGTTGATTTTCTAAGAAGTTCTTCTCTCATTTTAATCCTTATTTTATTAATAAAAGTATAGCTCATAGATACTTAATTTCTAATTAAATTATGATAATATATAAAAAAGATAATAAAAAGGTATCAAATGAGAAAATATAAAATAAAAGTAGAATTTTATGATGGAAATAGATATTTAGAAGGTCCATATGACGAGGATATAATTATAGTAGAAGAAAAGGAAAAGGAAAAAGCTCTAGATATAGCTAAAAATGTAGCATATATGTCAGATAAAGCTTATCCTGATATAAAAAATTTATTAATAGAGGTTGAAATTATTTAAGCAATTTCAAAAGAGAAGCCTCCCCATTTATGAGGATTGTTCAGAAAGAAAATTATTACTTTCTTACTTTTTTAGACTTAGCTTCTCTCATTTCTTCTTTAGTTATTTCAATAAGCTGAGAACTCATATCTTTAACTGAATTAGCTAAATTAGCATTATCTTGCGTAAAAGAATCAAGTTCTTGAACTGTGTTATTAATTTGTTTAATACCAATAACAGTCTCTTCTGATGCTGAAGAAACTTCTTGAACTAAATTTCTAGTTGATTCAATGCTATTAACAACATTATTAAAAGAAGTTAAAGTTTCAGAAGTTTGAGAAGTTCCTTCTTTTGCTTTAGATATTGAACCTTGAACTAAATCTTTTATTTCATTAGCAGCATCAGCAGATTTAGCAGCAAGATTTCTTACTTCCTGAGCAACAACAGCAAAACCTTTACCATGTTCTCCTGCAGTAGCTGCTTCAACAGCAGCATTTAAAGAAAGAATGTTAGTTTGGAAAGCTATTTGGTCAATAACTTTTGTAGCTTCTTCAATTTTAGTTTGATAGTCATTAATTTCTTCAACAATTTTACTAGTAATTTCTAATTTATTAAGACCTTCTTGTGAAGTTTGAAGTCCAATATTTGCTTCTTTAAGCATTAATTGATTTTTATTAGCAGTATTATTTAAATTACCTGAAATTTCTTCAACAGCAGCAGAAGTTTCTTCTAATGAAGCAGCTTGTCTATTAGCATTAGAAGATAAAACAGAAATATTGTCATTCATAGAATTAAAAGTTGAAGATTTAGTAGTATTTATTTCAATATTTTGAATAGCTGAATCAGAAAGATTTTTAGAAAGATTAGACATACTATTTAAAACATTTTTAAGTTCATTTAATAAAATACCATCAAATACGTAATCATTTTGATAATTATTATTTTGAATCTCATTTACTCCTTTTTCAATAATCTGAATAATAGAAAGTAAAGTTTTTTTAGTATCTGAAACTTCATGAATAAGACCAGAGTACATAGGGTTTTTAGAAGAAGAAGGGATGTCAACATTTAATTCACCTCTTGAAATTCTACCAAGAGATAAAGTTATTTCTCCAATTATTCTTTTTTCTTCTTGCATACTATTTTGTATAGTAAAAAGAAGCTTATTAAATTTAATTTCAAAATCATTAGAAGGATTGATAAACATAGGAGTTCCAACTAAATTAGCAACAGTATTTGCATGCTTATCTCCAGTGTCTAATAATAAAGGAGAGTGAGAATCTCCTTTTATAATAGAAGAAAGGTTATCTATTTTATTAGATAAATTAGAATTATCATTTCCTTTATTTAAAAATTTAATAGCAGCAAAAGAAGTTGCTGCTCCACCTATAAATATTCCAAGTTCAAGTATCATAACAAAATCCTATTTAGTTTTTTAGCCCAAGAGCATTTAATATCTCTGGAGCTTTATTTTTATGTGCCTTATAAATTTCTTTATAAGTTTTAATTTCATCTTCATGTGGAGCAACTCTTAAAGATGTATATCTAACTTCTCCATTAGGATAAACAGTAGGGTAAGCTGTTGCATGAACCCAATAATGGTTTCCATTTTTAGCTTTATTTACAACAAATCCAGACCAAGTTTTTCCTTGCTTTAAATCATTCCAAAGCCATTCAAAAGCCCATTTAGGCATATCTTTATGTCTAATTAAATTATGTGGTTTTCCAATTAATTCATCAAGAGTATATCCAGCAAAATCACAAAAAGTGTCATTTGCATAAGTAATTATTCCCTTTGAATCTGTTTCGGAAATGATTAGGTCAGTGCTTTTCATTTTTATTTCAGCCATAAGTTCTCCATTTTTTATAAATATTATAATGTAATTATATAGTTTTTAAATGTTTTTATATAAAAAAAACAATTAAATTTAAAATTAACGAAATAAAGTTGAAATCATAATTTTTAACAAAAAACTAATTAAAAGAAATAATTTAGACTTTAACTATAATATAATAAAAGATTTTAAGTATTAATTACTTAAACATAGGAAATTTGGGAGAAAGATAAATGGAAAAGAATTTGCTTCAAGTTTTTAATTTGCTTAAAAAAATAAACGAATTGAAAGATAAAGAATCAATATATATAGTAGATTCTTCTATCTATATAAATTATGAATTGATAAATAGTTCAATAGAAGAATTAGATAAAAAGATATTAGAAATTATCCTAGCCAATCAAAAAAGCTTAGAGGAAGATATATCAATAAAAATAGTAGACTCTAATAAAGTTGAATTAGAGTCTACAGATTATAAATCTGTAAGTTCATATATTTTAGAAGATCCTAAAAGAATAATAGAAATAGAAGAAGAAGATAAGAATTATATAAAAATAGTAAATATATCAAATTCTAAAAAAACAAATAAAAAAATAGTAGCAATAGTAGAAGAAGATAAGTCAAGTTATGAAATTTCTTTGACAATATTTGAAGGTCATGATTTAAATAAGGTAAAAGAGATAAAAGAGAAGTCCAAAGCTCATAAAAAAATAATTGAAGGTTTGTCAAGAAAAGAAGCTGAAATGATTATTAAAACTATATATAATGAAGGTTTGTTGGTAAAGAGGGTTGAAGTTGATAGTTTAGAAGAAAGTCTTATAGAAGGATTTAAATTAAAAGGTGAACAGTATAAAGAAAAAGATTTATTAGAGGGAAAAGAAGAAGAAAATTTAAAAGAATTATCCCTAGAAGTAAAAGAAATATTAGAAAGAAGAAAAAAAGAAATATTAAAAACAGCTCTGGCTAAAAATATGAAATCATATGATAGTAAAATATTTTATGAAGATGAATTGTCAATAAATAAAAATATAAAAGAATTAAATCAAGAATTAATTAAAAAATATTTTCCAGAAATTCCAGAAATAGAAGATTTGAATTTTTTGCTATTAAAAATAAAAGAAAAAATCAAAAAATCAGAAAAAATAAATAAAATAAATAAATTTTTGGATTATGAAAAAAAAGAAAAAGAAAAAATAGAGAATCAAGGCTTTGAAGCTTTAGAGTTTTTTTATAAAAAAAACAAAAGTTCAAAAAATAAAATAAAGGCAAAGCAAGGGTAAGATTATTTTCTGAAAAGCTGTCCTTTTCAGAAAAAGAGCTAATTGTATAGTTATATAATTACAAATAAATATATTAAAAGAAGGCTGGTTTTTTAAATGAAATATAAAGATAAAAAATTAATAAAAATAAATATATTAAAAGAAGAAGGTGACTTTATTTATTTTTCTGGTGAAATAGAGTCTAATTATTTAAATGGTTTAATTTATGATCAAAAATCTATTGTTAATGTAGTAGCATCAAAATGGGATTTTATAGAACATGGGGTTTATGATAAAATTAATAATATAACTTCATTTTTAGTAAAAAAGAAAAAGAGAATAATAAATGCTGTATCTTCAAAAGATAATTTTGAAGATACAATGTTAAGTACTGGTAAAACATTATTTAGATCTGGAATGAATCTTTCAATAGCAGCAATAATTGCTTTTGGTTCAATTACTAACGTTGCTGCTCAACCTATATATGATGCACCAAATCAAAAAACACTTCAAATGTTAGAGTATTCAATGGAAAGAGAAGGGGTTCTTTCTGATTTTATTAAAGAAGTAAAAATACAAGATTCTAAGCAAGGAAGTTATGATAAAATAATAAGAACAGCTTTAAAACTATCAAAAAAAAAGGTAGAAAAAGCAGTTATGACAATATATAATGGTTCTTCTGAAAGAAGTGTTAAAGATATAAATATAGCCTATTCTTTAAATGGCTATCAAGAAAGTATGTATATGTCTCCTACAAGTACAGATATTCAATTAGCTTCTGAAGGAAATGGAGGTATGGAAGCATTTTTTTCAGATTTAGATATATATCCAATCAAAAGTCAATTAGAGGCAAAAGACTTCAATGATTTTTCAAAAAACGGAGTAATAGTAGTAGGTTATGACCAAGAGATATTAGATTATGTGTTGGAAAATCAAACAAACAAAGAAGTATTGAATGATTTTGAGACATATAGTAAAAGTATATTGTCTCATGAAATGATTCATTTAAAAGGTGGAGGAGAATATTCAGCAATAGTGAATATAGCAGATTTTGGAACTTTTAAAGATGCTACTTTTAATAAATTAATAGAAAAAGCCTCAGTAAATTCTGGTTTTTCAGAGCAAGAAATGGTAGAAAGAACAGCTTCTTATGATAATGTAATAAATAAAGTATTTGCAAGCTCTGATAATTATCAAGAAGCTGTTGAAACTTTTAATAATGAATTAGATAGACAAAACCAAAACCCAGAAGCAATAAAATTAACTTCTGATAGAGGGTTGAACGCAGTTAATTCAAAAATAGTTTCAGTTTATGAATATCAACAAATATTAACTAAAGGTGGAGTTCCTATGATATCTTATGATTTTCATAAAAGTCATTCAGATTTAATAAATGACTTTCATCCATTAGTAGGAGATATTCATAATGTTCTATTGTCAGTTTTAGAAAGTGATAATCTATCTAATGATTTTGATGGGGTTTCAGAAGCATTTTTTGAAGAACTAGTTTTAAGAACAGGTTCAGATATTGTAATGGATAGTTATTTAGAAGGAGATTTAGAAGCTTTTGAATTACTAAAAGAAGAAATGAGAGATGGTTATGATTTATTTGTAAAAACAGTAAAAGAAAAAAGTGAGAGATTGAAAAACAATCAAAATTTAACAATGGCAGATTTAAGAGGGGATGTAGATTTTTCTTTAATAGATAATGGTTATAGAGAAAGTGTTGGATTGAAAACTAAATTACCTACTAATTATGGCGTAAATGTTAAGAGTGAACAAGCATCCTCATCCTCAAATGAAATATTTTCTATATTGAAAAATAAAATGACTAAATTTTAATAAACTCTTAAGTTATTATTCAATATTATAACTGTAAAAATAAAAGGTTGGGAAATGAAATATTGCTTTGAAACTGAATTGAAATTAAAAATAAAAGAATTATGTATGCAAGGGACAGTTGCTAAATTAGAAAAAAGTATTTTAAAAGAAAATCAAAAGGGTATGATAAAAAGTATCAAAAGTAAGTCAAGAAAAAGATATGATTCTTTAAATGACCAAGAGCTTTCTGGGGAGTTTCTAGAGTTATTTGGGAACAAGTCTGAAAAAGAATTAGTACCTTTTATGACTTGGGAAGAATATATAAATTATGGACCAATATGTGAAAAAATCTTAAAAGGTAGTTAATTTTTTCTATTTTTAGAAGTTTTCAGAAATAATTTTCATTAATTAATTTACTCTTATAATTTAATTATTATTAAAATAAATAGGAGAAAATAATGAAAGAAAATCAAATTGAGAAAAATCCTTCTGGGATTTCAGATGAAGAAATAAAAAATCCTTCTGGGATTTCAGATGAAGAAATATTAAATGCTTTAATGACAATTGTTTTTGCCTTTTCTGTTATATTAGGAATGCAAAAATATTTTTTAGGTGCTTTATAATAAGTTTCAAGAATAAATAAAAAAAGGAAAGGTTTTTTGCCTTTCCTTTTTTTTGTGTAATAATAAATATTGATTTTGAAAAATATAATAATGATTATAAAATCTCCCAAAAAGGAAAATTTTGAAAAATGTATTATTGAAAAAATTCAAAAAAAATGGAAAAAAGGTTATAGATTTTTTCTTAGATGAAAAAGGTAATAAAGTAAATCATACTTCTTATTATGGAGAAGAGTTAAGTAAGTGGATATTTGATATTTATAAAAAAACTAATAATAATGAATCTTCCAAATTTATTTTTTGGTATGAAATGGAAGATATAAATAAATATATTACAGTGATAGGTAATAGTGTTTATAGTGCTGAAATAGAAGATAATATCCCAGAGGAAGAAAGAATAGAATTATTAGAATTAGAAGAAGTCCAAAATGTTTCAGAATATGGAAAGCAAGTTTTTTTAGATAAAGTAAATCTTATTTTTAGTTCTTCTTTTGTTTTTGAAGGCTTTAATCCAAGAGTAAATATAGAAAGTAACAAAGATTATATAGAGTTAAGTGGTGAAATATTAAAGTCTTCTAAAGTAGAGTTATTTAGAGAGATAGAGTTAGAAGATGGGCAAATTGAATGTTCTGCCCCAGGAAATTTAATATTTAAATCAAATTTATTTGGAATAGTATCAAAAAATATCCCTTTAAGTTATCTTAAATTAATAATAGATTCAGTTGAAAAAAATATAGAGCAAGAAATTGAGCCTGATTTTTATTTATTGAATTCAACTTCTGAAAGAGAAGAAAAAGTTGTTTTAAATATGTATCTTGCTCAAGGAACTGGTTCTGGAGAGTTTATTCAGTATGAAATAGATATTCAAAAAAATGAATTAAAAGAAGTTGATTTTAACTTCTTTAATTGGAAAGTTGCCCAAGAACAAAATATAAAAGAAAACAAGCTGAATAGTAACCCCTAAAAATAAAATTAAAGGTAAAAATTGCTATTTAACTGTGTATTTTTTATCAACCAATATCTGTATTTGTCAAATAACTCTGAATCAACTTTGCTTGGTTTAGAAAAAAAGTATTTTAAATCTTCTTGTGAAGTTAGTCCTTCAATGTCATAAATGCAGTCTCCTAAACAAATGGTAGGAGTTGAATGATAAATAGAAGATAGGCCAACAGTACTGTTAACAACAATAGTTCCAATAGCATTTTTAAGAATAGTAGGTAAATGGACATCAAAAACTATAATTATTCTATCTAAACATCCTAGTTTTTTAGCAATTTTATTGATAAAAGAAGAGTAATCTTTTCTTCCTCTATCAACAGGATGATGTTTAAATACAAGTTTATGTTCTTTACTTGAATTAGAAGAAAAAGAAGTAAGAACTTCAAATATAAAGTCCTCTACTTTATTATATTTAGAATGTTTTACAATTTGAAAGTCTCCAAAAGTTTGTAAAGGTACAAAAAAATATTTTTTTGATAATTCTTCTTTAAATTCATTTTCTTTATTTGATTCTAATAGCTTATATTTAAATTTTCTAATGAAGCTTATAAAACCAAAAAAACCTTCTTTTATAGGATTAAAACTTCTATGATGTTGATAGTTTGGGAATTCTTTTCTTTTTAAAAAAGAAACTAAATAATATATTGAAGATTCATAAGCCATTTTAAAAAATGTATTTCCAGTTTCATTTATAATTAAATCATCTTTAATTACTACTTTATCATAAAATTCTCTCTTTCTAGGAATTAGACTATTTGCATTTACTCCTGTTTTTTCAAGAGTAATAAAATTAGGTCTAAGATAGCCTTCTTCAAAAACAAAGATTTTAATATCTAATTGTTTAGCGGCTTCAATAGCTCTTTCTTGATAATATCTACAATCTCCAAAGATAAATATCATATCAATAGATAGTTCTTTAAATTTATTAATAGCAAAGTTAAAAAAGAGTTCTTTTTTATCTCTAAAAGAAAAAAAGTTATCAAAAGAAGAGAAAAAAGCATCTCCTCCATTTAACCCTAATCTAAAAGTGTTAGCTCCTTTACTTTGAAATTCTTTATCTAACTTATCAAAATACTTTCCCATGCATCCTTGAAAAAGAAGGATGTTTTTATTCTTAACAGTTCCAATTTTATTATAAATATTCATATTATTTTATCCAAGATAGTATTTTTTGACTTTTTCTACTTAATAAATTATAAGTGTTTATTTTCATTCTATAAAAAAATGATTTTTGAATTTTATTTTTTTCAATAAGAAGCTCATCAATAAGAACGCCAGCTTCACAAAAATTAAGATTTGTTGGACTAAGATATCTAGGGTATAAAATTAAAGTAGAAGCAATAAGTTCTAATAAGTTTATTTTTCTACTTCTTCTTTCTCCAAGGTTCATAGGATTTATGTCATTAGTAAGTCCCCAACCAGCATAAAAGGGCATTCCATAAGTAGTTACATTTTTACCAAGCAAAAGAGCTTCAAAACCAGTTAAAGAAGTCATTGTATGTATTTCATCAGATGTATTTATTAAAGAATGTAAATTACCTTCTTTTAAATTGATATCAGCATATTTCAAAACTTCATCTTTAGGAATATTACCAGGTCTATTTCCAGAGAGAACATCTGGATGAGGCTTGTAAATAATAAAACTATTGTTATTGTTGTTCCTAATTTGTTGTAATAATTCTAAGTTAGTCATATTATTAGCCCCAAATTTAATTGAAGCATCATTTTCCACTTGTCCAATAGCTAAAATGATTTTTTTATTTTTAGGTAACTTTAAATCAATTTCAGAATAAGAGTTATACTTTGAAATTTTAGTTTTTATAATTTTATCTTGAAGAGTTTTAGCTTCAAGTAAGAGAGAGCAACTAAAAGTAGAATTTTGAATTATATTTTCTAACCTACTTTCTTGTGTTGGGTCAAAGTATATACCTAAATCATCAAAAATTAATGAATAAGCTTGTGTTAAATCAGAACCAAGTCCTACTGATCTTATAAAACCATCTTCAACTCTTTTTAAAGTTAAATTATAGTTTAAAGCAAAATCTTCTATTTCAGGAAATTCTTTTTTCCCCCAGATTAATATCTCACTATTATTATCTAAGCCTTTTCTTAAAGCTTCTTCCAAAGCAGAAGAAGTTAATGGGTTGATAAATTTAATGTTTTCTGATTTATATTCTTTTAAAAAAGGTTTGATAAAATTATGCTTCCATAAAGAGAAGCCAAAAAGAAGAACTTTTTTATCAGTTTTAGTTTCTAAGTCTCTATATTTAATAATATGCTCAATAATATCTAAGATATTTGTTGTTTTTTTTGTATAAGAATTGTAATAAGAGCTGTAAAGGATATAGCTAGCAGCAAAAACTTCCTCTTTGGTTAATCTCTTTCTTCTTCTATCGCATTTTACTCTATCATCTGTAAGTCCCCAACCAGCATAAAAAGGCATTCCAAAGCAAACACATTCACATCCAGATAAAATGGCTTCAAATCCCATTTGAGAAGTTTTTGTGTAAACTTTTGAAAAATGTTTTAATAAAGAAATAGGATTGATATTTTCAGAAATAATAGAAATAGAAGAATCTAAGTCATCAAAATTAAGGTCTGATTTTTTCTTACCAGATAAGACATCAGGATGTACTTTTAAGTAGATAGAGGCTTCTGGATTTTCTTTAACAGCAGCTTTAATGATGTCATTTGAAGAAAAAGAATTAGCCAGTCCAAACTCTAAACTTTTATCTCCATAGGTTTGGGCAATAATAAGAACTCTTGATTTGTTATCATTGAAAAAATCTTCTGTAATTATCTTTGAATTGTTGTATTTTGAAATATGATTAGTTAAGATTAAATCAATGGCTTTCTTTGAAAGATTCATTAGGTTTTTATCATTTATAAACTCTTCACTATTATTAAGCATATTTTCTAATTTAGAAGGTTTAGTTGCATCATAGTAAATTCCAATGTCATCTTTAACAATACTAAGAGAGTCAGCTCCTTCAACCCCTAAGCTAATAGATCTTATAAAACCATCTTCAATAATGCAAAAAGGTTTTTTAAAGATATTAGAAAGTTTTTTAGCTCTATTTCCTGAAGGTTTATTTCCCCAGCCAATAAAATATTCATCTGGATTTGAAAAAAAATGTAAATGTTTATTTTTAGATTTATTAAAAGTGAACAAAATTTGGTTACCTCCGGTTAATTATTTTAGAATGATATCTGAAATTTGTTCTAATCTCTTGGTCCAAGTAAAATTATTATGAATTAATTCAGAACCAGCTCTAGCCATTTCTAAATCTTTATTGCTAAGTCCATCTAATTTAACTCTTCTAAAAAGTTCATTAGCCTCTTCTTCATTATTGATAACAAAGCAAAATTCTTTAAAGGATGTCTCAACAGCTAAAGAATTATTAGTAACACATAATCCACCACAAGCTAAAATTTCAACAAGTCTTCTTGAAAACATAGTTGGAGAGTCTTCAATAGTATTTACATTTAGAGATAGCATATAATCTTTGTAAATATTAGCAGTATCTTTATACTTTACAGCAGGATGGCAAGAGATATTTTCAAAATCAGGAAATCTATAATCTGTATTTTTTCTGTTAGAGTTTCTATCAAAAATAGAAACATCTAATTTATTATCTTTGCAAGAAGATAAAAATAAATCTTGCCAATATCTTCTTTTATCATGAATATGTTTAGAATAACTTCCAACAAAATTAGCTTCTTTATATTTGAAATTAAAATTATTAAAATTGTGAAATTGTTCTTGAACAGCAAACTCTAAGGTATTAATTGTGGTGTTTTTATTAGCTAAGCTTTTATATTTTGGAATGCAATTAGAATCAACAGTAAAAATGTGATCAAATAAAAGAGCACTATCAATAAATCTATTGAAGTGAACTCCATCTTCTTTATTCCAAAAAGCAGTAGGGATATCAAGTTCTTTTGCATAATTAATTACATTTTGTAATTTTTCATTATTTCTTTTAGGGTAGTCTTTATAATTAGCTATTTTAAATTTCCATTTATTTTTATATCCTTGCCAAGCAGATTCAACAAATAAAAAATCAGGTTTCCAAAATTTAAGTATGAATTTATAATTGAAAGAAGTAATAATTTTTAATTCAATACCTCTTTCAGCTTTTAGGCTATCCTCTGTTAAAATATCTGATATTAAAGCTATTTTCATAATTGTTCTGTTTCCTATTTAGATATAAATTCTATTTCTTTATCAGTAGTTAATTCTACTGAACTTTGACTTCTAACTCTTGAAGCAGCATTATTACTTAAAGTAGTAAATAATTTAGGGTTATGATACAACTTTTCAATACCTTGTGCTAGTCCAAAATGATCTTCGCCTTCAACTAATATACCACAATTAGAATCAACAAATTCAGGAATAGCAGCTATATTATTAGTAATAGGAACAAGTCCAGAAGACATAGCTTCATCTCTTGAAACTCCTTGTGTATCCATTCTTGAAGGAACTAAAAATATCCCATAATTTTTATGTAAATTAGTAATTTCTTGTCTAGTTAAGAATCTTTGTTCAATAGAAACATTATCAAATTTTCTTAAAGGTTCTAAAGTTTCTTCAAATAAAATTCCATCTCCAATAAATTTAAATTCTAAATCTTTGAACCAAGATTTTTTGCTTAATTCTAAAACAGCTTTAACGCTTAAATCATTAGCATATGTATTAGTAGCATAAGGTCTTATAGATAAAATGAATTTTCTTTGTTCTTCATCTTTTGGAATAAAGTTAAATATGTCTGTATCAATAGTATTATGTATAATTGAATACTGTTTGGTAGGTATATTAAAATTATAATCTTTCATAACTTCATTGGCAAAAGAATTAGAAACAAAAATAAATTTAGTTTTTTCAGAAAGGTTTTTAAATATAGAGTTCCAGAAATGTTCCCTTTTGAAACTTTTTTTCATAGCATCATTGATTTCAATGTCATTAGAATATAAGAATTTTCTTCTCCACCAAGGTTGTATTTCTGCTCCATGAACCCAAATAAAGATTTCAATATCTTTATTAAAATCTTTAAGAACTTCCCACATATTTTCATCTAAAAAATGAACAAATATTCTTTTATATTTATTATCAGAAATTAATTTATGTAAAGTTGATTTGTTACCATTAAAAACATCTATGTTTTGGAACTCATGGTAAGAAAGTTCTTCCTCAACTAATCTAAAAACATCACATTTAATATTTTGTTTATGATACTCTTTAACTCTACTATGAACAAAACCATTTTTATAAATATTATTATAAGTAGGATAATTATTAGTTAATAATAAAGTATCACTGTTAGTTATCAAGCTTTGAGAATTAGGCTTTATATAGTCTAAATAAATAGAATTGATACTGCTAGTACCATAAGAATATATTCTAAGGGCAAAAGATACTTCTGTAGTTCCTTCTGGGATAGAAAACTCATGATTTTTGTTAGCTATTAACATTTCATGCGATATTTTTTGATTGTTAGAATCTAAAAAATTAATAAGTAACATTAATTTTAATCCAGGAGAAGTTTCAAGGTAAGCATTTGCTATTTTATTCCATTTAAGTTCTTCAAGAGTAAATCTAGTATTTGAATAGATATATTGATGAGTTTCATCTTCTAATTCAGAAGTAATAGTTAATTTGTTATTATCAAAAGAGAAAGCGACTTTATCTGTGTTTTTAAACATAGTAGATATTTTAGAAGGTTCAATTTTAAGTAAATTATCATCATCTGATAATTCTGGTTCAATGTTTTCAGCTTGTTTAAGTAAAGTATTGATACTTATACCACAATTGAAGTCTTTAATATCAGAAATAGTTTTAATAAATTCTTCTTCTTCTGAATATTGCCTTCCATTCATAGAATAATTAAAAGGATCAATAACTAATCCATCAAATTCAAAAGAAAGAGTCTCTAAATCATTAATGTTATAATCTTTTAGCATATCTTTTTTAAAAATACATTGTCTAGGTTTTAAATGATCAGAGTATCTATAGAAAAGTTCCTTTTTGTCTAAGCTTTCTTTTCCAATAATATATTTTGAAGAATATTTAGTAGCTAAGATTAAATCTGTTAAGTAGTTTTCACAATAAAAATCTTTTTTATCTAAAAGACTAACCCATTCTTCTTTAATAACATCTTTAAGTTTGTTAGGTTTTAGTATAGATATGTTAGGAAAATCTGTATGGTTTAATAAAGATTTATTTTTAGTTAAAATATACAGATGCTTATTAGAATAATTGAAGTTGTTAAAAATATTTTTAATATAATCAAAATCTTCTAAATTATCAATAAAAGATATGTTGGCAATACTTGGAGTATTTTCAATAAAATCAGTTTTATTAATTTTTGATGCTATGTATAACATCCTTTGAGAGTAAGTATGTTCTTGTAAAACTTTCCTTAATCCAAGAAGTCTAATTTTTTCCATGTAATACTTTTCTTTTGAGCAATCTTCAAGTCTATGAAGTATTTCTTGTCCGCTGTCAGAAGTAAAAACAAGATTTCCAAACATAAGTCTTGTGCCTTTTGAAAAATTACTAATAGTAGTAGTATTAGAAGATAATAATTCAAAAACTCTTCTAGCAAACATAGTTTGTGATTGCTTGATTGAATTTAAATTAATAGCGTAGTTATAACCTTTATAAGCTTTGTCAATTTCAGTATGTTTTAAAGTTCCAACTATAAAAGGTTTATATTCATCTGGAAACATATAGTCAGGATTATCCTTTCCGTAATTTCTATCATATATTTCAAGATTTTTAAAATTAGTTAATTCAGTAACAAAATTACCTAAATCTTTTGTTCTGTCAGGATATTTAGTATAGTAAGCTCCTGCAAAGCATAACATATCTTTTCTTTCAAATTTTTCAATAGGATTGTGTTGTTGAGGTTGAGTAGCAAAAGGTAAAAGATAAATGTTATCATGTTTAAGTTGCTTTTTATATTTTTGAATACAATCTATATCAGTAGTAAATATAAAATCAAATTGTTTAGCGGTGTTTAAGAATGTTTCAAAATGAATAGGATCTTCTTTATTCCAAAATAAAGTAGGTATATTTCTATCTGAGCACCATTTTACAATAGATTGTAATTCAATAGAGTTATGTCCTATTTTACTATTCCATTTATCATCTTTGCCTCTCCAAGCAGATTCAATAAATAAAACTTCTGGTTGAAAAGTTTCTAAGTCCTCTTTCCATTTATCAACACTAATTTGTTTTAAATTACATTCAGGTTTAAAAGAATTATAAGTAAATTCATCCATAACGCAAGCCATTTTTAAGTTTGATATATTTTCAATATCAAGTTTAATTTTTTTATTTTTATTAGGAAAGTTTATTTTATCAAAAGAAAGCTCTTTTGAGGCTTTACTTTGATGTTTTTTTTTATCTAGAATTAAGTTTTCAAGATTAAGTTTAGAGTTGTTAGCTATTGGTTCTTTTTTTTTTAAAGCTTGTCTTTTATTAAATTCTTTTTTAGCTTTAATAAGCTCAAAAGGTAAAAAGAATATATTATACCAAGGTTTAAATGCATGAACTAATTTATGACCAACTTGTAATGATAAAGTTTGCTTTATTTGCTCATTTTTAGAAGAAGCTAATCTTAATTTTCTATTGCTTTCTACTTCTTGGGCTTTTGAAGAATTAATAGCTTGTGATAATTGAAAATTAACTCTTTTTAATTCATCTTTAAGTAAAGGGATAGTTCTACTTTCATTGATTAAATTAGTTTTATTGAGTTTTTCAAAGTTGTTAGAAAGAGTTTTAAATTCTTCTTTTGACTTTTGAAGTTCTGAATAAAATTCAACTCTTTTTTTGAAGTTGTCATAATTATTATTCTTAAAAGCTTCTAATTTACTAGTTAAAGAACTTTTATTTTTTTCTAAAGTAGTTACAATAGAAAGATTTAAAGAATTAATTTTATTTAATGATTTAAATTTATCATTTAAATCCTCAAAGTTATTAGAAAGAGTTAAATTAGAACTTTGTAATGTAATTATTTGACCAGAATAGTTTTGAGTAGTTTTCTGACTTTCTTCAAAGTTTTTTAATAAAATCTTATTTTCAGATTTTAAATTTTCGATTAATTTAGTTGAGTTACTGTATTTTAATCTAGCATCATTTAAATTTCCAGTAATTTCTCTATATTTTTCATTACAAGATTTAAGCTGTTTTCTATCAAATAAGTAAGATTTTAATTTAGAAAAGAAATCAATATTTTTACTACCAAAATATTTTTTTAATTTACTTTTATGAGAGAAAACTAACATAGGAGTGTTTCCAAAGATAGAAATTGGTTGATAATTTAAATGATTGAAATATGAAATAGTCTTATTTATAGCTATTTCATCGAAGCATTCTATTAAAATCAAAGGTTTGTTTTTTTTAATAGTTTTTTTAGCTCCTTTTAGGACTTCAAATTCAAAACCTTCCACATCTATTTTTATTAAAGATATTTTTTCATTTTTTTTAACTATATTATCAATGCTGTCAATATCAATGCTTCCATTTTTATCTTTTTTAATGGAAGTAGCTCCTGAGTTATTATCTGGAGCTATGTCTATTGAAGCTGAACTTTTTTTACTGCCAGCAGCAATATTTAAAGCATGGATTTTTCTTTTTAAATTATTTGCCTCAATATTATCTAAAAGAGTATTGAAAGTATTTTCTTCTGGTTCAAAAGAAATACAATTTCTATTTAAAATAGAAGCAAAGAAAATAGAATGATTACCTATGTTAGCTCCTACATCAATGAAAGTTCCTTTTGTAATTGGGATAGAGGCTATCCAGTTTAAAAGGTCTCTTTCATAAAAATCTTTTGAGTTAGATATTGATTTGAAAATATAATCTTCTTCATTATTTGAACAGAAAGTTATTTCCTTTCCAAATTTATTTATTTTAGTAGTAGCTTTTATCATTATATTTTAGTCCAGCTTAAAACATTATCTCCGGAAATGTTGGTAAATTCTTTATGTCCAACTAAAATTACCAATAAATCACAATTTTTCTTAGCATTCTCTAAACTTGATAAAGATATATTTTTAATATTAGAAAAGTCACTAGGTAGTTCATCAATATTTGGTTCAACAGCCAAAATATTTATACCTTCCATAGCTAATTTTTTAGCTATATTTATAGCAGGAGATTCTCTTAAATCATCAATATTTGGCTTAAAAGCTAAGCCAAGGCAAGCAACCTTAGGGTTTTCAATTCCTTTTACTCTTTCTTTGATTTTATTAATAACAAACTCAGGTTTAAAATCATTTATTTCTCTTGCTGTTCTAATTACATTAGCATCTTCTGGGAATGAATTTACAATGAACCAAGGGTCAACAGCTATACAATGACCTCCAACTCCACAACCTGGTTGTAAAATATTTACTCTTGGATGCTTATTAGCCATTTCAATAAGTTCCCAAACATCAATTCCCATTTTATCACATAAGATACTTAATTCATTAGCAAAAGCAATATTTACATCTCTAAAAGAGTTTTCAGTTAATTTACACATTTCTGCTGTTCTAGCAGTAGTAACACTACATTCTCCTTTAACAACAGTTTTATATAGAGAAACAGCGGCTTGGCTACATTTATCAGTTATTCCTCCAATAATTCTATCATTTTCAACTAATTCTCTAATCATTTGACCGGGTAGAATTCTTTCAGGGCAATGAGCTATTCTTATGTCAGAGTCTTCTCCATGAGTTTGAGGGAAAGTTAAATCAGGTCTCTCTTCTGAAATCCATTTAGCCATTTTTTCAGTAGCTCCAACTGGAGAAGTTGATTCTAAAATAACTAAGTTCCCTTTTACTAATACCTTTGCTAAATTTTTAGCAGCAGATTTTATATAATCAAGATTAGGTTCATGATTTTCTCCTTTGAAAGGAGTAGGAACTGCTACTATAAAAGCATCTGCTTTTTGAGGTTCTAAAAAAGCTTTAAGTTTTCCTTTTGAAACTACTTTTGAAACTAATTCAGCTAATCCAGGTTCTTCAATATGAATTTTTCCTTGATTTATAGTTTCTACTGCATGTTTATTTACATCCACTCCTAGAACATTTAATCCTCCATCAGCAAAAACAGCTGCTGTTGGTAAACCAATATATCCAAGTCCAACCATACAAATACTATTAATTTTCATTGTCATTCCTTTTTTTTATAATTTTTTTTCTAAGAAATTAATAATCTTAGAGCAAGAGTCTCCATTTCCATATGGATTATGAGAATAAGAAACTTTTTGGTAATTCAATTCACTATCTAATAAATTGCTAACATGTTTTTTTATATTATTAGGATTAGTTCCAACTAATATAACAGTTCCAGCTTCAACTGCTTCAGGTCTTTCAGTAGTATCTCTCATAACAAGAACTGGTTTTCCTAATGAAGGAGCTTCTTCTTGTATTCCTCCTGAATCAGTCAAGATTAAAAAACTTTGACTTAAAAGATAAACAAAAGGTAAATAATCTAAAGGAGGAATTAAGAAAACATTATCTAACTCAGATAAGATCTCATTAACTGGGTTTTGAACATTTGGATTTAAATGTACAGGGTAAACAAAGTCAGTATCTGGATATTTTAAAGATAGGTCTTTTAGTGAATGACAAATATTTAAAAAACCTTCTCCAAAGTTTTCTCTTCTATGACCTGTAATAAGAATTATTTTTTTATTACTGAAAGAGTAACCTTTTTGCTTTATAAGATTTATAGTATCTTCTTCTAATTTTTTATTGTTTTTAATTTTATCTAAAGTTAACATTAGAGCATCTATAACAGTATTCCCAGTAACAATAATATCTTTTTCAGAAACATGTTCTTTGAGTAAGTTATTTTTGTTTGTAAAAGTAGGGGCAAAATGATATTTAGTAATTTTGGTAGTTAAAAGTCTATTTGCTTCTTCTGGCCAAGGTGAATAAATATCTCCTGTTCTAAGACCAGCTTCTATATGAGACACAGGTATTTTTTGATAAAAAGCAGCTAAGCTAGAAGCTAATGTAGTAGTAGTATCTCCATGAACAAGTATAGTGTCAGGTTTGAAATCTTTTAATATTGGTTTTAATCCTGTTAAAACTTTAGTAGTTACATCATAAAGATCTTGTCCTTGTTCCATAATGTCTAAATCATAGTCAGGTTTAATATCAAAGATGTCTAAAACCTGATCTAACATTTCTCTATGTTGTGCTGTTACACAAACTTTTGTATTGAAAGAGTTAGTATGGTTTTCAAACTCTTTAATAAGAGGAGCCATCTTTATAGCTTCCGGTCTTGTGCCAAAAATTATCAGTATTTTTTTCATATTTTATAACCTTTATTTTATTTAGTGTATATTATCATGTTTATGAATGAAGTTGATTTATAATCCAATTAAAACTCCTGCACTAACAGCAATTTGATAAATTATTTGAGTGATGTCTTTTGTCATTTGAAGGTTTTTAGTGTCGCTTTTACCTAGTACAAGAATGGAATCTCCTGGTTTAAGAATAGAATTTGTTTCTTGAAAGTATTTTTTTAAATACTTAGAAACTTTTCCATTTTGATGAATTATTAATATATTTTCTTTATCAGCAGTTGATATTAAACCACCACACATACTAATATAATCTTCAAAAGGCATGTCTTTAACAAATGTCAAAGCAGAAGGTATTTTTACTTCTCCTTGGATAGTTATAATATGTGAAGATTTAGGAATATAAATATTATCTCCTTCTTCTAAAATAACTTTTTCAAGGTTAGAATTTTTATTTAAAATAACTCTTCCTTTAGGTTCAACTTTTTTAGCTCTTTTAATAAAATCTAAAACTAAAGCAGCTTCTTGTTTTCTAATTATTGCCTCTTCTGTTGTAGAAGCTCCTGTTTTTAAAACCATTGATTCAAGTTCATTTAAACTAGAATGAAGAAGTTCTTTTTGAAGGTTAGCAACGCTTTTTCTATAAAGGCTTATATCTTCTTTAAGAGATAAAGAAGTAAAGTTAATGTCATTTAAAAGCTGTTTTAAATTAGTTCCTTTTTTAAGAATGATGTTTTGATTGTTATCATGTTCTCCACTTATATTTATTTTTAAAGTTTTAGAATTATTATTAGATATAAAAGAAATATTATCATTAGGTAGTATGTTTATATTTTTTTGAGATATATTAAACATTTTTTTATTTTCTTTGCCATTTTGATACCTAGAAATAATAATGTCTGTTACTCCATTATTAATTTTTGAAATTTTAATAATATCTTTAAGTTTAGTGTTTTTAAATTCGATTTGAAGTTTTCTTTCAATATCTCCATCAACAGTAATAATTTTTTCAATGTAAGGTATGTTTATAACATCCCCATTTTTAAATTGGAAAGAGTTAAGCTTTCCATTTATTAAATAATTGTATAAATCAATATTAGAAACGGTTATATTGTCTCTAAGAATAGATATATTTCTAAAGCTACCATTTCTAGAAATACCTTTTGCTTTATCAATAAATTGTAAAATAGAATTGCTACTAAGACCAGAGTATAAACCTGGTTTATTAACAGCTCCTGAAACAAATATTTCAATAGGTTGATAGTTATCTAAACTAGCATAAATAAATACATTATCTTTATATACTTTATTTATTTGCTTTTTTATAACCTTTGTTAAATTTGAATTTTTAACTCCAAGTAATTTAGCAATACCAACATTAGGAATAAATATATTTCCTTGTTTATCAACAGGTATATTAAGTTCTAAAGAAATAGCCCCCCATAATTTTAAATTAATAGAGTCTCCAATATTTAAAATGTAATTAGGATTATATTTATGTAGTTTAGAATTACTAAATCCTCCATTAAAAAGATTAGAGCCAAATATTTTTGATTTGTTAATATTTATATTTTTTACTTCGTCAATGTTAGTATCAAGTGCTGATAAATTGATAGATAGAAAGAAAATAAATAATATAGTTTTGATAGATTTCATTTTTTTCACCCCTTATGGTCTTTGATTATTGATATTAGCATAGAAAGAATTCCATATAAAAAAGATAAAACTAATAAAATAGTAATTATTTTTTTAAATTTATTAGGATGTTCATAGCTAACAGGTATTTTAGGTTTAATTATTGTTTGAATTTTCATAGATTGCTTATTAACTTCAACTTTTGCTGATTGAGCTTGAAGTAAACTTTGTTTATAAATGTCTCTTAATAAAGAAACTTTATTTTCAATTTTTTTGAAATTTATAATAATTTTATTAAGTCTTTTAGGATTATTTCCGACAAGTTTATCATTAAAAACAACAATGTTCTTATTTATTTGTTTTATTTCATTTTTTAAGTTTAAAATGGAAATAGATTTTGGAGTAAAATAGTTTTCTAATTTATTAAGCTCATTTTCTTTTTTTAAAAGTTCAAGTTGAAGAGAAGATAAGATTTTTAAATCAACTTCTGCATTTGAACTTGGATCAAGGAATTTATTAGAATTTTGAAACTTTTCTAATTCTTTAATTTTAGAAAATAATTTAAGTTTATTAGTATTAACTTCTTTATTTATAAATTTCAAATGTTCAATAGCTAATTCTTTATTGTCTTCATTTAATTTAATTTCAGCTTTTTTAATGATAGAATTTAAAATTAATTGTGATTGTTCTGGGCTTGTATGTGAAAAAGAAACTCTTAAAAGAGAGGCATTTTCATCAAACTCAATAAATATTCTGCTTTTAAATAAATTAAAAAAGTTTTCGTAGCTATTCCAAGAATACATCCTTTGTAATAAATCTAAAGAATTACTTGAATAGTGAGAATCTAAATTAAATTCTTGGTTTAATAAGTCATACATATTGTTAGAAGTTATATATTCTTTTAAAATCATTAAATTTTGAATTTCTGAAGAAGTTTGTCCAGAAATAGCTCCAAATAAAGAAGGAGTCTCAATTTTTCCATTTATATTTTTAATAAGAATAGAGCAGTTAGATTCATAAAGATGATTTTCAATAAAAGCAACATAACTAATAATAAAAATTCCAGTTATTATAAAAAGTTTTTTAATTTTTTTTCTTGATAGCATTATTTGTAACTCCTTTAATTATTCAACTGTAACAGATTTAGCTAAGTTTCTAGGCATATCTACATTAAGCTCAAGCTTAATTGAAATTTCCATAGATAAAAGTTGAAGAGCCACCAGCATTTCGAAAAATTCAACCATATAGTGGTCTGTTTTTTTTGTATTTATAAAATCATCAGCTAAATCAAATCTTAAAGGGGAGATAGCACATATTGTACTATCTCTAGCACTTAATTCTTCAACATTTGATTTTATTTTATCATAATGTAAATGTTGTGGCATAAGGGCAATAGTAAATAATTCAGAATCAGCTAATGCTATTGGTCCATGTTTCATTTCCCCTGCTGGGTAACCTTCTGCATGTAAATAAGAGATTTCTTTTAATTTTAAAGCTCCTTCAAGAGCCAATGGGTAGAAAACATCTCTGCCAATAAAAAAGAATCCATGTCCATGTAAATATCTTTTTGAAAGTCTTTTACATTTTTCATGTATTTCATTTTGAACAATTAAAGCATTAGGAACTTCTCTTAAAGCATGTATTTCATTTTGGAGAATTTCTTGTGAAATTGAGTTTCTTTTTTGAGCAATATATAAAGAAAGTAACCAAAGAACAATTACTTGTGTAGAAAAAGCTTTTGTTGAAGCAACTCCTTTTTCAATACCAGCTCTACTTAAGATAGTGTAATCAGCCAATCTTGTCATGGAGCTATTATCAACATTGCATATAGCAAGAGTTTTTAAATTAGATTTTTTAGCCATTTTTAAAGCTTCTAAAGTATCGGCTGTTTCTCCACTTTGACTGATTACTATAAATAAAGTATCATCAGTTAATAAAGGTTGTTTGTATCTAAACTCAGAAGCTATCTCAATACTACATTTAATTTTGCTATTTCTTTCAAATAGGTAAGAAGCTGTTAGACCTGCGTGATATGAAGTTCCGCAAGCACATATTTTTATATCATTAATACCTTCTAAAAATGAATTATCAAGTTCTTCAAAGTCAATAAAATCATAATTTAATCTAGTAGCCATTGTGTCTGTAACTACATCAGATTGTTGATATATTTCTTTTTCCATAAAATATCTATATCCATCTTTCTGAGCAATTTCTTTTGTAGGAGGAAGACTTGCCCATTGAACTTCTTTATTAAAAGTAATGTCTCCATAAGAGGCTACTCCACTAATTCCATCTTCAAGATAAGTAACTGTATCAGCAAAACCAATTAAAGGAGTTTCTGAAGATGCAAAAAAGATTTCATTTGAATCATTTTTTTTAGCAATAGCCATAGGAGAACCATGTTTAATAAAGAAAACTTTATTTGGTTCAGATTTAGTTATGAGAAGTATTGAAAAAGCTCCTTCAAGTCTATTAATTGTTTGCTCAAAAGCTTCTTGGGCATTTTGAGTTAGGTTAAAGTAAGATTCGAAGAGATGTACTATTACTTCCGTATCTGTTTGAGAAACAAAAGAATGTTTTTTTCTCATTAATTCATCTTTAAGTTCTTTATAATTTTCAATAATTCCATTATGAACAACATAAGAGTATTCCCCTGAATGAGGGTGGGCATTTAATTCAGTAGGTTTACCATGAGTTGCCCATCTAGTATGTCCAATAGCAATAGATAACTGTTCTTCTTTAAAAGAGCAAGAATAAGAATTTATTTTATCTTCTAAGTTAGAAATTTTACCAGTAGCTTTAAAAATATCAATATTAGAATCTTGCATAGTTACTATTCCAGCACTGTCATATCCTCTATATTCTAATTCTTTTAATCCATCAACTAATATATTTTTAGGATTGTTATATCCAATGTATCCAACAATACCACACATTTATTTTCCTTTATTTTTTATTTTTTATTTTTTATTTTTTATTTAAATAATGTTGGATTCCTTCTTCAACATTATCAAAATAAAATAATTTCCCATCTTCTAAATAGATACTAACATCACAGATTTCTTTTAAAGTGCTCATTTGATGGCTGACTAAAATAGCATTAGAATTTTTAATTTTATCTCTTAGAGCTTTTTTTGATTTTTCTTGAAAAGCTTTATCTCCAACAGATAAGGTTTCATCAATTATTAAGTAGTTAAAATCAAAAAACAAACTTAAAGCAAAGCTTAATCTAGATTTCATACCGCTTGAATAAGTTTTAATAGGCATTTCAAAATAATCTCCTAGTTCACTAAAATTCTTAACAAATTCAACTCCTTCTTTGATATTTTTATTGCTTTTTCCATATATTCTGCATACAAATTTAACATTGTTTCTACCAGTCATAGAACCTTGAAAGCCACCTGCTAATCCCATGGGCCAAGAGAATGTCAAATCACTTTCAATAGTTCCAGAAGTAGGAAAGTCTATTTGCCCTAACATTCTAAGTAAAGTAGATTTTCCAGCTCCATTAGCTCCTAAAATAGCAATGTTTTTACCAGTTGGAATTTCTAAACTTACATTATTTAATATATATTTATCTTTACCATTTGTTTTGTAAATTTTAGAAACATTATTTAATTTTATCATCTTGAAGCAACTATTTTATATTGAGCTTTTCTATAAAGAAATAAGCCTAGGAATAATGGAACAATAGTCCAATAAAACATATATTCATAATCAACATACTTAGTATCTAAGACAATAAAGTAATTTCCATGTATCATTTCAATAAAATGAACTAATGGATTATACAATATTATTTCTCTTAAAGAAGGAGGTAATGAATCAACAGTATACATTAAAGCAGATATAAATAATAAAGGAGACATTATAACTGAAACTAATTTTTCATAAGTTTCATAAAAAGAAGAAATAACAGCGCTAAATAACCCAAAACTAAAAGCAAAAATACTTAACCAAATAACAGCTAAAATTACCATATTGAAATTTTGAATAGATATGTTAAAATTGAAAAACCAGCCTATAAATAAAAAAATCATAGTAGCAATAAAACTAATTAATATTTCTAAAAAAAATCTAGAAATTAAAGTGTCAAAAGGTTTAACTTGTTTGTATACAAATAAGGCTGAATTAGCTGAAAAAGAGGTTAAAAATCTATTTACTATATTTTTCCAAAGAAAATAAGCTAAAAAGCCAGAAGCTAAAAAAACAGAGAAATCAAGACCTATAAAAGATTGAGGAGCTATTGCTGATTTTAAAGAAGCAAATATCAAAACCATAAGCATAGCATCAAAAATAGCCCAAAAGTATCCTAATTTTTTAGTTCCAAATCTAGTTTGAACCTCTCTAAGAAAAAGAGCATTGATAACATTAATTTGTATTTTTAATGATTTTTTCAATTATATCCTTTCTTAATCTTAAATTATTGTGATTTTACTCAATAACTTAAGAAAAGTCAAGAACAATAGAAGATAGAGGCTTAAAAATGAGTTTAATTATCTAAAATTATTACTTATAGTAGGAGTTTGGTGAGACTTATTTTTCAAAGAGTTGTTTTTTAATGGTTCTTCTTTTTCTTTTGGGTTTAAAATGTTTTTATAATCAAATTTAAAAGATTTATTTTTATCAATTTCTTTCAAAAATTCAGAACACTTGTTTTTAACAGCTTCTTTTTTTACAACTTTTATTTGTTCAGTAATTTTTTCACAAGAAGAATTTATTGAGTTCAATTTATTAACTAATTGTTGTTTTTCAGCTTCTCTTTTTCCTTCATTAGTGATTATTGTCAAATCACTTGCTTGATTGGAATAAGTAGAGAAATTAGAGAGTTGTTGTTTTAATTTCTCTTTTAATTCTGTATATTGTTTTTTAATATTTTTGCAAGTCTTTGACATTTTTATTTTCTCCTAGCAAAGTTATTAGAAGTTGTTGAATTATTAGAAGCTGTTGAATCTTTTTTAAGTAGTTCTTTAACATCTTCTTTATTTTCAAGTCCTAGTTGTTGAAGAATATTCTTAAGAGCAAAATGAGTTTTAAAATCTGTTTCCAAAACAGTTTCTAGAATAATATTTTTTTTATTTTCTGGTAATTTTTGAAAGCTGCTATTGTATAAATCAGAAGTTCCTAGCATTTTGTAAAGAAATTCTTCTTTTACTTCAGGATTAAGAGATTCTAATTGAATTTTAAGTTCATTAGGATTAGTAAATTCTACCATATTTTCATAGTCAGAATCAGAAGGTTGTTCTAAATAATTTAAACCGTAAATATTATAGTATAACTCCCCATTTTGCTGAAGTTGACTTACCTTATCGTCAAGTTGTTGTTTATAAATATCATTGTATTTAGTCATTGAGTTAATTCCATTTGAAGCTCTTGCTATACTTCTGTCAGCATTACCTAAATGGTTTCCATTAGTAGATTCAGGGTTTTCATTAAGAAGTTTCTTAAATTTTTCAATTTCTAGACCAGTAGATTTAATGTCTTTTAGTATTTCTCCTAGTTTTTTATTCATGATTAATATCCTTATATTTTTATATATTATATTGATTGTAAAAATATAAGGTATAAGGCAGTTTTATTCTTAATGGAAATTTAAATCAACATACCAATGCAGTTAAGAATAAAGATTAAAAGATTTATATTTATTAACTTTATGGTCAAAAATATTTAATTCGTTAATATTACTTTCATCAAAAGTAAGGTCAAAACAAATTCTAATAATCTGTTTTCTGTCTGTATTAGTAATATAGTTGACAGAATCTATTAAGTTAGTTGGTCCATAACTCATAACTCTTTCCTCTGTATCTTTATCAAATAATATAACAGATAAGTTATTATGACTTTTTTTTAATATTTCAATTTGTTCAGTGATTTTCATTTTAAATTCCTTTTAATTTATTAATATTGCTTTATTAAAAAGCTTGATTTATAGAGATAAAGCCTATTGTGTCAATAATATAAGTATCATTACCAATAACAATAATGTCTCCAATAGAGCTTGACCTACAACTATTTTGATATTTTTCAGCAACAGATATGTTTTGGTTTTTAAACCAAGGTTCATCAATAGTATTTGTAAGTCTCCATGCTTCAGCAAGAATATCAGAAATAGTTCCAGAAGAAGTAATTATAGCAACAGTATCAAAAGAGTCTTGTTTGATTAAGTTTGATGTAAACTCTATTTTTTCTTTTGAAGTTCTTAGTAATGAAAAATCAATAGAGTTATTAAAATCATTAAAGTGTTTAACATAAGTAAGCATTAAATAACCTTTCTTTTTATATGATATAATTATATCATATAGATTCTTAAAAGAAAGTTAAAATTAATTTAAGTTTCTTTTAAATTCAAGTTTAGTATAATTAAAAAAAGGAGAAAAAATGTTTGAAATATTTACAGATGTAGTTCCAAGTTTTTTTGGAACTTTGAATCAATACCCAATGTTATTAACATTATTTTTGCATACAATTATAGTATTGCCAATGTTTTTTATTTATAAGCAAGAAAAAGAAAGGTTGGAAAAAGAAATCTAAAAAATCTTTTTTATAAAAGATTAAGCTTCTGTTTTATACTCTTTAGGCATTTTAGAAGATTCTTCTAAAATGTCATAAAGATAGTCTGTTCTACTCAAACAATGAAGAAAAGGTTTCGCATATTAAGTAAAAAATAAGTAAAGTTATTATATAATTATACAAATAAAAAAGGAATTCAAATGATAAATCAACAAAGACATGAAATTATAACTCGAAATTTAAATAGTATTAATTCTAAAATTGACATCATGACAAATGAAATTGATGGTGAAGAAGGTCATTATGGATTAGATGAATTAAATATGCAATTATCTTGGGCATTAAAAAATATTGAATTAATAGAAGATGGTAATCAAGAAATATTTGAAGAATTTTGGGAAGATGAAGAAATATTAAGATTATTAAATAAGTATAAAGTAAAAGTAATATGGGATTGTAAGTATGAATACAATAAAGATAAAAATAAAATAGTGGCTGTTTATCATTAAAATCAAGGTTGATATTAAAAAGTTAAAAAAAAGTTAAGATTTACTATTAAGTCTTAACTTTTTTTAATATGTACGCTTAAGACAACTATACAATGGACTGAATTACATCTAGTCAAGTTGGTTAAACTCATCTATGCTTAACAGATATATATTATATCTGTTGAAACTTAAATTTACCTTTACCTGTGAGAATAATTATTATTTTGTTTAGATTTTTTAATGTTAAATTTATTAATAGCAGAATAATCTTTAAAAGAAATTTCAGTTAAAGTTCCATTATCTAAATTAATACCAGCTCTCTTTAATTCAGCATTCCATTTATAACATTCTTTTGCCTTTAAAGAAGTTAAAAACTTCTTAAGTGGTAGTATATAGTCAAGACCTTTATATTTATTCTCAAAAGATTCTAAAAGAATTTTAGAAAAGTTAAGTAATGGAGATAAATCATTATTAAGTTTCATAAGCTTATTATTTATAAAGGTAGCTTGTTTATCATCTAAATCATTAATAACAGAAGATAAAATAGTATTGTCTACTATAAAGTTTTGTTTAAATCCATTGAAATCATCAATGTGCTTAGATTTATTAATATCAAGAAGAAATTGATTGTTAGCTTCTGGATGTGTATTCCAATTTTTTTTAATAAAATAAGAAGGTATTACCTTTCCATTTTTATTTGTAGCTATGTCTTGTTTTAAAAAATCATCTAATGGAAAGCAATAAGGAATAAATTGTCCATTATTTTCAACAACTGCACTTTTTTTAAGTTTTTCTAAATAAGGCATCTCTCCTGCTTTTTTAGAAAAATTTTCAATGAAAGTTGGAGTGTCAGTAAAAACAACAGAAGTTTTTATATTATAGTCATTTTGCTGTCTGCCAATAACTTTTGTTAAAAGTTCTAATTTTTTCAAATAAAAAGCAGGAAGTCCTGTTTTATTAAAAAATACTAATTGTGGAAAATCTTTACATTCAACTAATTCTACTATTTTATTAGTAGTAGTGTCTCTAACAGCTACATCAAAGCTTCTCATGCCAATTTTAGAATCTTCTTTGCCTGTTAAACCTGTTTGAAGAAAATCAATATATTTATTAGATTCTTGCTCAACATTATCTTTAAATCTTTTAGAAAGAATATGTTGCATTTCAGTTCTTTCTTCTAAAGTAAAGTCAGAAATAACTCCATCAAAAGAAGCATCAAAAGAACCTAATATTTCATATTTTGGAGTTTTATATTTTTCCTTTAATGCTTCAACAGTAACATCAACTAATTTATCAGAAGTGTCTAAATCTTCTTGAAAACTAGTATTTTTATAATTATTACTTCCTAAATAACTTCTGCTCATATAAATGTCTTCCTTTTATGTTTATCTTATATTGTTAAAATTATACATAAAATCAGCTTAAGTTCTAATAAAGGGATTTTATTTAATTATTTTGATTCTATTTTCTATAATGTCAATTTCTTTTTCATTTAAATTAAAATAACTATATAAGTTTGAGTCAGAAATTTCAAAATCAAAAGAATTTAGGGAAGGGACAAATTTATATGTGTTAATACTTAAATCTTGTGTTAATTTTCTAAGGCTAACTAAATATCTGAAAAATTTGGTATGAATATAAGTATCTAATTTTTTAGCTTCTTCTTCTTGGTCAAAAGCTCCAATAACAACATATGTTTGAGAACAAACAGATAGTTTATTAGTTAAAGTTGGTTTAGTAACTATTTGCTTATCTTTTGCTATCCCACCTCTTGCTTTTGGTATTAAAACTTTATATTTATTAATAGTATTTAAATTACCAGAAATCTGTTCTTTTGAAACATAACCTATGCCATTAGTTTTTTTCATATTTAATTTATTACCATATAGTCTTATATTAAATTTTTTATCTTGCAAGTCTTTATAATCATAAAAATTAGTATTAAATCCATAACCAGGTCTTTTTATAGAATGATATAGAAAATCTTCTGTTTTAGAAATTACTTTTTTTAGAATACTTATAGATTGATTATCTCTAATAAAAATGTCATATTCTTTAAGATTTCTATTTTTTTTAGAAATTATTTGGTCATCATCCATTTCAATATAAGAACAAAGTCCTTCGTAGTTTATATTCCATAAAAAATAACAAACTCCTCCCTCGATGCTAACTGCTGGGAAACAATCTTTGTCATTTTTAAAATCTACTAAAACTTCAAATTTAGTATCATTAAGCATAGTGTGTCTAAATTTAGCTAATCCTTTTCCACCAGTCATCCATCTTGAAGGAATAATGAAACTAAAATAAGTGGGTTTAAGCTCATTTCTTATTTTATCAATGAATAAGTTATAAATTGGAGAGGAAGAAGCCCCATGTCCATTGTCATCTGTTTGATAAGGAGGATTTCCAATAACAATATCAATTTTATTTAGTTTTTTAGAAAAGTCATATTCTAAGAAATTAGAAACAAAAAAATTACTATGAAGAATATCTTCAATATCAAAGTCAACTAATTCTCTTAACCTACTTCTAGTTTCTAAAATATTATCCTCTTGTATATCTGTTCCATAAATAGTAGAAAGAGCTTCTTTTTGATCTTCTTCTGAAGAATAAAAATCAAGTTTTCTTTTTGCTATTTCAATAATAAAATTACCATTCCCGCAAGTAGGTTCTAAAATAATGGTGTCTTTAAGTTTAGAAAAATTTTTTGAAGAATTGTCTATCAGAGATAACATATTTATTATTTCTCTTTTATTTGTAAAAACTTCTCCAAAATCTTTAACTCTTTGCTTTGTTTTAGTTTGCAATTTATATCCTAATATTATTTTTATTTTATTATACTTAAAATAATCTTTAAACTCTCTTAATAATCAGTTAAGTGTAATTTATAAAAATTAAAATATTGTTTTTTACAAATAGAAGATAAACTTTTAAAAGAGAAAGAGAAAGAATTAGAATAATCACTATTAATATTGTTTTCTAATTGATGACTTAAAAGAGCATCAATTAATTTTATATCTTTTTCATCTGCTTTAAAATAGTCAGCTAAAAAATATAAAAGTTGAAAATCATCTTTTTTCACTTTATTAGGATTTCCAAAAACATAAAAAGAATGAATCGTTTTAAATAAATCATTAGCTGATAAAAAGGGAAATATTTTATTTTCAAAAATTCCAGAATTTAACTCTTTAGAATTTGAATTAATTAAATTTAAAATAGATTTGATATTTCTACTATTTTTATTAATTTTAGAAGGGTATTTAGAAAGTAAAGTGTCTAAAACAATAAAAGAAGATATTAATGATGTTTCTTTATTTTCAGAATTGGAAATCGTCTTAATTTGGTTTAATAAACTTTTTAAAATCTCATTATTAATTTGTTCAGGTAAAGATCTTTTAAATATTTTTAAATCAAATTTATTATTAAATATAAGAGAATGAATATCATTTAATTTATTTAAATTGTTAATTTCTCTTTTTAGAAAAGCTTGAAAATTATTTGCAAAAAGCTTATTAAAAGAAAAAAGTTCATTTAGTATATTGATATGTATTTTAGATTTATTTAATATTTCTTTTTTTAAAGAACTAAGTTGAAAATAGTCAAGATAAGGGTTATTATCAAAAGTTATAGAGATTTTATAAAAGAAATTATTGGAAAAAACTGGTATATATCTGTAATCTGAAATTAAGATAATATAAAAATATTTAAATTCTTTATCTTCAATTTTATATATTGTAAAAATTCTCTCAATCTCTTCTAATATTGAAAAAAAAGATTCTTTTTTTTGCAGGTATTCTAAACTTGTTTCTTTGAAATATTTTAAATTAGAATTTAAATAAGTAGTAAATTCAAGAAGTGGTTTTTCTAATGAAGATAACTTCTTATTTAATTCTATTTTGTTTAGTTCAGAGCTAGTAAATTCAGTTAAAGTATCATCTTTAGAGAAAGTCCTATTTTGATTGCAATACAATCTAATTGTTTTAAAAATATTTTCCATGGTTTTCCTTTTAATTATATAATTATACAATTAGTTAGCTTAAAATATGATGAATTTTTAAGTTATTTTAAAGTTAAAAAATAGTAAGCTTAAAAAAAGAAAAGGAGTTGCTATGTTAGAATATATAGAGAGTTTTTCAAAAAAAGAATATTATGTAGATAGAATGATTTCTCATTCAAAGTCAAGGTATAGAAAAAAATACCCTTTTAATAAGGTGTATTTTAATGCAAATATCTTTATATTAAAAAATGACAAGCCTTTAAAAATATGGCATGGAGATATTGATTTGTCATTAGAAGGTGATATTATAAAAGAGATATCGAAAAATCTAGGAGAGAAACTATTTATAGTTAGTGAAATGGATGGTAGATTTGGAGAAGAAGATAGTGTTAATTTAATGGAAAAATCTATTTGGGATACAGGTCAGTTAACTCCTTTTTTAACTGAAAGTGATTTAGAAAGACTTAAAAAAGAAAGAGAAGAGCAAATATTAGAATCTAAAAAAGAGAAGAAAGAAAGGGATAAACAAGAAATAGAAGAAAATAAGCAATATCCAATAAAAGAACCGTTAGAAGGAGATTATCAAGAAAAAATAGAAATTCCTTATGATTTAATAAAAAAAGAATTAGCAAATTTAAAGAAAAAGTTAGAGCCCAAAAACATAAAAAATGTTCATAGAAATCAAGGAGAAATATTTGAAGAATATTTTTCAAAATATGGTTATTTTACAGCTAAGGTTTTAGACCAATTTTTATCAAAAAAATATAATGTTAATGTAGAAAACAATGAAATAATAGATCCTTGTCAAATCTGGTTAAGTAACAAAACTAATGCTAAATTAGTAGAAATAGATTTAGAAGCTGAGAGGTTATTTGATAAAAATTTTAAAAAAGAAGATTTTAAAAGAGATGTAACTTGCAATTATTGTGTGGAGCCAATATGTTTTTTAAATAAAGATAAAAAAAATCAAGATTCTTATGAAGAAGATATATTATATGTAAGAAAAGGAGAAGTAAAAAAGGAATGGGTATGGAAATAGAAGAAAAAACAGAAGTAGCAATGGTATTAGAAGAAATTAATGAAAGCAAAGATTTAAAAAGATTAGAAGAACTGCAAAAAAAAGAAAAAGACATTCAAAAATTAAAAGAACAACTTAAATCAAGGTTGATATTAAAAAGTAAAATAAAAAAAGATGATAAAGTTTTAATTAAAGATAAAACAGGAGAGTATGAAGGGTTTGTAGCTCATCTCTCTTTAAATGAAATAAATAATAAAATTTATGCTAAATTATTAAGAGTAACTGCTTCAGGAAGACCAAGTACAGTTTATTATCAGCAAGGAGATTTTGAAGAGATAGGTGTATATTCTGATGTTTCTGTAGATATATTAACCAAAATAGAAAATTAGACTGAATTGCCAAATTCTAAAGAGAGAGGTTTTTTGCTTTATTTTTCTAAAAAAACAGGAAGAAGTTTCTCTCTTTCTTAAGATTTGGTAATTCAGCTGAATATATTTTTTAATTGCCTCATAGATAAAGAAAAATAAGAAGATTCTTTATTTTTACCTTGCCATACTTTACCATTATTTTTTAAAAAAGTTAAAAATTTTGAACTATTTAAATATTTTAAAATTAACTCAGTATCTTTTTTATTTTTAATTTCTAATATAAAACCAGAAGAAAAAAGAAAAGGTTTTTTAATTAAATTACTATCAAGTGAAAAAAACTTAAAAGTTTGAGATATCATTCCTGGGATAATAATAAGAAAACTATTTTCTTCATAAGTATTTAACCCTTGTTTTCTACCATAGGCAAACCAACTATCATATTTCTCAACCTTTCCTTTGTCTCTTTTATTTAATTCTTCTTTATTATTATCTAAGTAGTTAATAGTATCTGGATTTAGTTCTTTTATGTCTCTTATAATGTATTTTTGAGTTCTTGAATCAAATTTATATGGAAAAATTATAGATTTAGAAGAATTAAGAAACTCTTGACTAGATTTAATTTTACTAATTTTATAAAATGGGATAGTGTCTGAGTTATCTAAGTTACTATCAATGAAAATTTTATCTCTTAGAGTTGCAATTGGAGTATGAAAATTAATATTTTTATTGTCTATACTTAATTTATAATTGTCTTGATAAAAAGACCATCTCTTATTGTCAAGATTGCTTTTATCAATATTTTTAAAGTCTTTTAAATTTTCTGAGTAAAAGATATCTTTATTAGAAGTTTTAAAAGTTTTATCAAATAAAAAAATAGAAGTGTAAGTGTCAGCTTCTTTAAATATTTTTTCATGTTTAAAGTCAATAATAAGCTTAGTATCTGTTTTAACCAAGTCTCTTAATTTTTCAGAACTTGTATTGTATAACCAACTATTAGGAGTGATAAAAGAGCTTCTATTGCTATTAAGATAAGCATATTCAATAAAAGCATAATATAAATCAATATTTCCCTTTTTACAAGAATTAAAATTTTTTCTTAAAAAATCTACTGTATTATCTTCCATTACTCTTATATTTACATACGGAGGGTTTCCAAAAATAATATCAAAGGTTTTAGAATTAGATAGAGTATTGCCAATAAAAAAGTTTTTAATTTCATTTTGATTTAAAGAAATTTCTTTTTTCTTAAAATAAGCTATTAGAATCATTTTTAATTCTTCAATATTTTGTTGTTGTAAGTCTTGAAAGAATACATTAGAAATAAAATATTTTTTAAGTTGAGTCCCCTTTAATTTAAATTCTTTTTCAATGTAATTTAATAAAGAAAAAATAAACATACCATGCCCAACTGCTGGTTCAAAAATAGTTTCATTAAGCTGAGGTTTTAAGATATTGACAATGTAATCTGAAATATACATAGGAGTGTATACTATTCCATCTTTTTTAATCTCCTCTTTATTAAAATTATTTTTATCAAAAAGAAGAATTAAATCTTCAATACTTATTTCATTTTTTAAATAAGATTCTATTTGTCTATTTTTTTTCATTAATCTCCAGTCTTTTTTATTATATTAAATATAACACTCAATTTAAAAGCCAATATTAGAACAATCAATTAGCATCTGTTCAAGCTTATAAGGTTTGTTATTATTACTTAAATAGAAACATTTTTTGAAATTATGCTCATTGTTAAAAGAGCAATATGAAAGCTATCTGGAACAGCTATTTGTTCTTTACCTATTCTTTCAGGAGTAGGATGAAAATTAATTTTTTGAAATATTTCAATATGTCCAAGTTTATAAGCTAATTTTCTAGATAAGAGTTCTATTTTTAAATAGGAATTTCTATTAGTAACTGGTCTTTGAGGAATAATGTTGCTCATTACATAAGTAGGTTTTAAAGTTTTATGAGAAAAATCAAAAGAAGCATCATTAGCTGTGATAGAATGCCCTCTGTCAAACTTAGTTTTAATGTAAGTTGAGTAGTGACTTCTATATTTTTTAGGAATATTTGTATCTGAAAAGAATTTAGGTCTTTTTTTAATATTATTTAAATGAACTTTGTCTCCATATAATTTAGAGTATGAAAAAATAATTGATTTTAAATCATAATCATAACAATTTAAAAAAAGATTTTGATTATCTAAAATTTTATTGCAGTTTTTCTCAGTTATAAACTTATTATCAATTATATTTTTAGATAAACTGTTAGCTTCATTGAAAGTTAGAAAACAAAGAAAGGTAAAAAATATTTTTTTCATAAAGGTTCCTTATTTTTTAATAGTTTTAATAAAATATTATATCTGAAAGAACTTAAAGCATTATTAATTAGAGAGTTTTTTGAGTTTCATCTTTTAATTCTTCAATTAAATAGTTAATCCAATTAGAAGCTGAAATATCAAAAATAATATCTACCCATTTATACATATGATTAGGTATAGTTATAATTTGAACATCAAAAAAATCTTTTAATGTAGTAGATTTGTATATATCAAGTTGTGGTAATATAGTATTAATATTTCCATACTTTAAAGCAATTGGGTTTTTATTGTGAAAATCAACTAAAATTGATAAGTCTTCTACAATAGAGCCATTTGCATATTTTAATTTATTATCTTTGTTGATAATAAATCTACTACTTTCATGAGTTTCAACAAAATTTCTTCTGTGAAGTAAAGTCATAATTAAATCCTTTTTTTTCTTTTCTTTTTTGATATCTTTTAGAATGTTTTAATATATTTAAAAATTAAAATCAATCCATTACATCTTTAATATCATAAAGAAGCTTAATAGAAGCTTCTATTTCTTTTTTATTAATAGACACACTTTCAATATTACATCCAATTGGGATTCCAAGTTCATTCCCAAGAATAAATAATTCTTCAAAATTACTCTTAGAAATCTCCAATGAAGATTTTAAAATATCTTCTGATTCTTTTAATTCTATTTCTAAATTACCAGGTATAGAAATACCAAGCCATTTCATAAAATCAATGGTTTTTTTATTTCCACAAGGTGTTAAAGTAAAAATAATTGGAGCAGGTTTTAAATTGTTAGATTTTAATGATTTAGAATAATCAATTAAAAATTGTTTAGAAGCTTCTAAATCATAAACACATTGAGTTATGAAAAATTCACAACCATTATAAATCTTATTAATAACTTTTAAGTTCTCATTATGCTTGACAAGATGCCTTTCTGGAATACATATTCCTCCAAGGCATATATTTGGATTAAACTCTTTTCTTAATTTAAAAGATTGTTCTAAGTTTAATTGCGGTTTTGAATAGTGAGAAGGAGAGCCGACAAATACAAAGGAATGTTTATTTTGTTGTTCTTTAAGCCAATTACTAAAAGAAGATTCATTGTAATTACTAACAGCTCTATAAATTATTTTAGAGACGCTTAATCCATTTAAATACTTGTTAGAATAATCTAATGGGTCTAAGGTTTTAAAGAAAGGGAAACAACAGTAGTTAAAAAATCTATATAAACCTGATCATTTGATATAATTAGAAATAAATTTAAAAGGAGTATTGGATGAAGTATTTAAGTATCAGAGAAACTGCTATGATGTTAGGAATTAGTGAAGTCACTTTAAGACGATGGGAGAAATTAAGTAAATTTGTTCCTAAATTTAGAACTATAGGAAACCATCATCGTTATTCATTAACACAAATAAAAGAATTAATAAATCCTGATTATCTTGAAAAAGAAAGAAAAAATATTCTATATAGTAGAGTGAGTTCAGTAGGACAAAAGAAGGACTTAGAATATCAACAACAA
>Ga0233437_1001128_pt1 | contig 51832 bp, 47 predicted proteins | sample SI_122_August201_FD_182714 | JGI IMG/M metagenome (GOLD analysis project Ga0233437, IMG submission 182714) | Seawater microbial communities from Saanich Inlet, British Columbia, Canada - SI_122_August2016_200_MG | ecosystem: Environmental > Aquatic > Marine > Inlet | place: Canada: British... | reverse complement strand
TGTGAATTCCACTGCGGCTTGCAGTCTGGTTGCATCTAAGTTACATATCAAGGTTTGCCATTATGAGGCAGGACTTCGTAGTCGAGATCGCAATATGCCCGAAGAAATCAATCGCCTGGTAACTGATGCCATAACTGATCTTTTCATCACAACATCAGCTGATGCCTCTGAAAATTTGATCTCTGAAGGGATTCTTCCAGAAAATATTCATATGCTGGGCAACCTCATGATTGATAGTTTAGTCAGTCATCTGGGATTGGCTTCGACTCAAAAGTTAAATCTTCATGATGTATCAGGTACTTCTCTGGATCTCTCCTGGCGATCAAAAAATACACCCTATGCAATGATGACTTTTCATCGGCCTTCAAATGTTGACTCGGAGGATACACTCAGTGTCCTTGTTGATGAGTGGTTGAAAACTGCCGAAATCATGCCTATAATTTTCCCTATTCATCCAAGGACTCTTGGCAAATTAGAACAATTTAAACTTCTTGATAGGTTGACATCTTCTTCAAACATTTTCATAACTGGCCCCTTGGCCTACCTGGATTTTCTGAAGTTGGTAAGTGAGTCCGCACTCGTTATTACAGACTCGGGTGGTATCCAAGAGGAAACGACCTATTTGAAGATTCCATGTTTAACTGTCCGCCCCACCACAGAAAGACCCATAACCATTTGGGAAGGTAGCAATCAGCTTATCCTTCCTGAAGATATCTTTATCAAATCAAAGCAGATTACCGAGATACCCAAAGGCGATTACAAAGTTCCTGAATATTGGGAAGGACAAGCCGCAGGGAGAATAGTAAAAATATTAGAAATCTACGCGGAATGTCAATAGTAGCTTAATTCCGAGTCATGTGAGAGGTGATGTTTTGATTTATCTAGCAGTACCTAGGAATACTTGGAGCATTGTACTTTGAATTTTATTAATAAATCTGAATTTGTAATCGCAACTATGCTTACCGTGCTACAAAAGGATAGAATCATCAACATTTGCGGAAGAAATTTACTCGTCTATGCTCTTGGCTACAACGTGGTTACATCAAACAAGCTCGAGGTAAAAAAACCTTATAAAACAATGGATTGTGCGTTGCTTTTCGGGAGTGAGAAGTGTATTATTTAGGCGTTATCGAGAAATATATGACCTCGATGGGGGTATTTCGAGATCAATTTAAAGAAATGGGTCATCCTGACCTGAAAAAATGAAGAACTTTGGAGGAAACATGAAACGTTTTTCTATACTATTTATTCTGGTATTTGCCGTCGCTGCTTTCGGTCAGGAAGCAATGGAAGCTCCCGCCGAGGAAATGGCAACTGATATGATGGTTGCAGATTCTGCAGCTATGGACACTATGGCCATGGACGAGATGCTCATGACTGATACAACTGCTGTAGAAGAAGTTATGATTGAAGAAGATGCTGGTGATGCTCTGGAAGCCATGCTGGCTGAAGAAGGCACTATGGAAACAGAAGTGACAAGCGGATCTGCTTTGATTGGCTATACTGTGGGTTTAATGGGTGGCTATCCTGTATATATGAGCTCAGGTCTTGCAGCTGGTAAAGCCGCTCCAGTTTTTGGACTAATTGCTGCGACACCCTTTGGTTTCGCTGTCGGTCCACTGGAGTTTGGAGTAGGTGTCGAACTTGGGATGTACGATTTTACTGATGAATCGACCGATTATTCAGGTCTCGTGGCACTTGCAACATTGAATACATCATTACTGGAGACTGCTCAGGGGACGGTTGCCGCTGAAGTTGGAGGCGGATACTATGGCGCAAGCGTTGGAATGACTGCTGGTGCAACATTTAATTATGCTATTCCCAATATTCCGGTTGTTTTAAAACCATATGTACGTGCAAATATGACTCTATCATCTGGGGATAATGAAATTGGTAGTGTTGCTTGGGTTAATGCTGGTTTATATATAAGTTACGATATTAGTACGCTTTTCTAGGACAGATTCTCAATTAATTTGTAAAGCCCTGCCAGAAGGTGGGGCTTTTTCTATGGGTCAAATCCCAGCCTTTGGCCACCGTACATTGCGGGATGTCGAAGTTTGGTCGAAGGTAAAATGCTTTATTATTGGAAAATTAGTTTAAACATTCCAATATAGATTCTTTTATTCGCTCTTGGTCGCCATCTGTGAGATTTGATCCTGATGGTAGACAGAGGCCATACTGGAACAATTTATCAGATATACCTTGACCATAATATGGAGCATCTTTAAAGATAGGCTGTAGATGCATGGGCTTCCACAAGGGTCTTGACTCAATATTATCACGCAATAAACTCAAGCGAAGATCTTCTCGTGAGATGCCAACAATTACTGGATCAATAGTTATTGCCGTAAGCCAGAAATTGGAGTGATAATCAGAATCTGATTCTGATTGAAAAGTTATTCCTTCAATGTCTTGGAGGAAGGATCGATACCACATATTGATCTCTCGTCTTTCCTGAACTCTGGCCGGAAGTACTTTCATCTGCCCCCTACCTATGCCAGCTAAGATATTGCTCATTCGATAATTGTATCCAATATGAGAGTGTTGATAATGCGGGGCATCGTCTCTTGCCTGGGTGGCCAGAAATCTTGCTCTTTCGATGGTTGCTTCGTCTTCAGAAATTAGTGCGCCTCCTCCAGAAGTCGTAATAATCTTATTGCCATTAAATGACAAAACACCCATTCTTCCATACACACCTGTTGATTTACCTCTATATGTCGATCCCAGTGATTCAGCGGCATCCTCGATTATAGGAATATCGTATCGGTCAGCGATCCCAACAATGGCCTCCATATTGGCAGGCATCCCATAAAGATGTACAGGGATGATGGCTTTGGGTTTTCCTGCGGCTAACATTCTCCCTGAATGTGAGGCTTTTAATTTTCCTTCCATCCCATCTTTGATGGCTTCTTCCAGATGTTCGGGAGACATATTCCAAGTCTCAAGCTCTGAATCGATAAAAACCGGATTTGCTCCTAGGTATGCAATTGGGTTGGCTGAGGCTGAAAAAGTCATACTCTGACAGATGACATAATCTCCAGGTTGCACATCAACAAGGATGAGAGCTAGATGGAGGGCAGCGGTTCCCGACGAAAGAGCAGCACAGTGCTTAGCGCCAGTAAAATTTTGAATATCATTTTCAAATCCATTCACGTTGGGACCTAAAGGGGCTACCCAGTTTGTGGAATATGCCTCATTAACAAAATTGAGTTCACTGCCACCCATATGAGGAGAGGAGAGCCATATTTTGGATTTCATTTATTCAATTCTCTTAAAATTCTAGCCGGATTTCCAACAACAACAGAAAAGGCTGGAACATCGCTAAGGACGACACACCCTGCGCCAACAGTTGACCAACTGCCTACGTTCACACCAGGAAGTATTACGGAGCCAGCTCCAACATGGGAACCTATTCCAACCTGAACGCCCCCGCAAAGACATGCAGATGGAGATATGTGGACATAATCTCCAATAACACAATCATGATCAATTGAAGCTGATGTATTAATAATAACGTGTTTACCAATCAGTGTAGACGAATTAATAACAGCGCTTGCCATAATTGCTGTACCATCTCCAATCGAAACGCTGTCTGACATGATGCAAGAGGAATGGATCGCCGACCCGAATAGGAGTGAGTATTTCTCCGATAGAGACTTTCGTATTTTATTATCTCCAATTGAGATAATAAAACGACCATCAAGTGTTTCCACCTCTTTAGGAACAGGCTGGATTGTATAATCGAAGATTTTTTCTATATTGATATCATCATCAAAAACACCTTGAATATCGATCTCTCGATTGGTGAGAATATCAATAATAACTTTTGCATGGCCGCTTGCTCCATAGAGATACATTCAGTTTGATCCTTTAAACTTTTCCATCGTTGCACTTGTCTGCGCGTTAATGCCCTCGCGAAGCAGGACTTTTTTTACTGTCAAGAACAGAATTTTAATGTCAAGAGAAAACGTATGGTTATCAACATACCAGACATCTAAATCAAACTTCTCTTCCCACGTGATCGAGTTACGTCCATTTATTTGAGCCCACCCAGTGATACCTGGTCGAACCGAATGTCTTTGAAGCTGCTCAGGAGTGTATAAATTGAGATACTCTATAAGCAATGGGCGAGGACCAACTAGACTCATGTCCCCCCTTAAAACGTTGAATAAACTGGGGAGTTCATCAATCGAAGTACTTCTCATAAATACACCTAAAGGAGTCAGTCTTTCTGCATCACTTGGTGAATTATTCTTCATATCCTCAGCATTTATCATTGTTCTAAACTTAAATAATTTGAATGTATTTCCATTTAGACCCGGGCGACTTTGACGAAAGAACACAGGTGAGCCCATCTTTCGCCAGACAAGAATAATAAACATGAGTATAATTGGCGATAACATTATTAAAGCGACAATAGAAACAGTAAAATCCATGCATCGTTTAATCATCTAATCTCCAAAAAAGACACAAACATATTCGACAGATTCTTTCGATTAAACTGTGTTATCGATAACCTTTTAGAACTGGTTGACATCACTTCTAAAATTTCTGGGTTATCTCTAAAATATAATAAGGTTTGGGCAAACTCTTCAGCCGATCCCGGTGCCACAACGGCACCACAGTTTTCCGAACGGATAATTTCAGCTATCCATCCAGGATAATTATTCAATACGGGGAGTCCCAAAGCGATGTAATCAAAAAATTTATTTGGGGATGTCCCTCGATAGAATTCTGGGATATTATCTAATATCATCAACCCAACATTAGCATTTTCCGCTAAATATTTAAATAGATCGACCTTCGGCATGGGATCAATAAATTTAATATTTGTTAGGGCGTCACTCTGAGCACGCTTAATTAATGATTGCTTAAGCCCTCCATCTCCAATAAGCTGAATTTCAATATTCTTTTGCCCATAAGCTAAAAGGAGAGCCGCGACATCTAACACTGCACCTAAGCCATTTGCTCTGCCGTGCGCCCCTGTAAATACTGCCACAAAATTAGCTGTTACTTTTTTAATATTCTTAATACTGGGATTCAATTCATCAGATCCGTTGGGGATCACGATCACCTCTTTGTCCCTATATTTTTTTTTTATACCTTCAGCAATTCCAGGGGCCAGAGCAACACAGCGATCGGCGGATTTATATGATATTGTTTCTAGCATGGACAATAGAGTTAATACAAATGGATTACTTATCACCCCCATAGCACGTGGGAGTTCAGGCCACAAGTCTCGCACTTCAAACACAAAGGGCTTATTTCGTAAGTATTTTGCTATGATCCCTGGAATACCTGCTGTTAAAGGAGTTGAGGTTGAGAAGAGAAGATCATAATCTGATTTTAGCGCAATTTGAATTCCAGAGAAGGAGTATTTCAAAAAGAGGAGCGTTCTTTTTAATAAGCCATCAGAATTGGAATATGGTAATTCTAATTCAATAACACGGATACCTTCAACAATCCCAATTCGCTTCCCATTAATAAAATTTGAGCTTAATCCGCTATCTGCTATCCAATAAGAACCGCAAATAACAGTAACTTCATGTCCCGCTCGGATGAGTGCTTTAGAGAACTCGTAGGATCGAGTGCCAGTGGATCCATTTGGGGTCGAAAAATGTTGATGGAAATATAATATCTTCATTTTGTTAATTCGAACTTTGTGTTGTAGCATCCTGCTTCACTTATCATAATTTCTATACGAGAAACAGTATGTCTCTCCTGATAATAGAGCGAAGCAGAAGATGAAACTATTTCATATTTAGTATTCTTTGGAATAAGGATAGCTCCCCACTCTGTTTCAATGGTATTTCCATCTATACTATATTCACCCAATAAGACATTGAAACCAATAGTTGCTGATGAAAAACCACCACCAAGATCATCCGCAACTTCCCAAGCACCTGGTTTGATATACACTTTTCTCTGATGTCTATAACCATTACGAGTAGTATATTGACCTCCCCACTGCTGACCTTGATCAACTCGTGTAATTTTTGAAACAAAGTCAGGTTTTAGCCAATCACCGAGGAGAAATCTTGAGAGTTCAGGCATTTGTTCTTCGCGATTAAAAGATACCGTGTTGTGATAGTGAACGGATTTTAAGTTGATTTTTTGTTCATCGGCCGATGGGTTATACGAATATGTCCCTGAATCAAAAAGAATGTTCTGCCCACGATACCACAAATCAAAATGAAATACATCGTTATGAGAGGGTCTGAACTTAAAATTTGGAAATCTGATCATGCCCCACGAGATGTTATCTTTCATGAAAACATATCCGCTGTCAAATAAATTATTTTCTATTTGCTCTCGATATTCAATATTCTTAGGCATTGATATTTTAAGCCACTGAGAAGACTCATCCCAAGGGCCAGGAGGATATGTTCTGAAATGATTAAAAATCGCATTGGCGGTTTGAACTGTCGGTCTAAAGTCTCGGTAGCCGCAACCATGCATGTTTAGCAAAAGAGTACCATCGTTGGCACCCAAGTTAGGTGCATCTCCTGAAAGCGGATCAATGAATATCTCAAGCCAATGGATTGCGGCATTTACTCTCTTGTAAAATATTTCTGAAAACTTAATTAAGTCCAATTTACGTCGCCATACTTCAGCAAATATTAAAGTATCGATTAAAACTCTGTGATAGTTTATGGAGTATTGACTGAAACCTCCATCTTCTGCGACCAATTTGGATATTCTATTTTCCAACCATTTACGACCTTTTAAAGCGAAATGCTTTGCACGAGGATACCGAATAGGGTCATTCGAAAGCAACCAGTTCCCTCCAATGAATAGTGCTGCTGCTTCACTGGTACCGTGGTTATTATTTTGAGCAATGGCATATCTGATATTTGATGAAATACGTCCTAAATGGAGATATATGAAATCGGAGAAAGAAGATTCCGGATTCTGAGTTGAACCCAGAATAAAACTAGCATTCATGAGGTTGAAAACACGAATTGAAGCCTCTTGGCCACATTTCCAGTGGGGACCCTGATATAGCGGATTTTTCTCAATCCAATCTGAGAGCCAACGATTCGTGATGTCGATATATGCTTTTTTGCCAGATACAGCATAAGCCCTTGCCAGTGTTGGCACCCATGCAAAACGAGATAATTCCCATATGCTTTTTATATCACCAAATATTGGATCAAAATCAGGGAGATTAGTCCAGTGCAATTCGATATTTGGATATCGCTGATTATTAAATGGATTATTAAACCAATCAGGGGACGTCCCAACACACTGTGAGTGATGTGTATAATATGAATAATACCCTGCAAGCAATTGGTCTGCTTCAAAATTCAATGTGCCTTTTGGCTGTGATGTTCTTAAGTCGACTTTCGAATTTTCCGATTTAAATAATTCATGATCTACACCAAAAAGCGTAATGGGGAAGAATATTTTTCGAAGTCCAGCTTTTAGAGAGACTCTATACCAAACCATATATATGACGTTTTTTATACCGAGAGAAAATATCGTTTTTCCAATTAATATTATTTTTGAATAACGTATCATTTTAACGCTTCATAATTCCAGACAGCTGCATCACAAATTGAGATTAAAACTGATCGTTGTATCATCATAATTAGCAAGGGCTGTACCATACACGTACAACATATTGGATTCATGACTGTGACTTGGAATCATGAACGAACCATACTGAAAATACTTTGGAGATAATCTATCCTTTTTGTCAGAAATAAGTGTTTCCCAGTCTGTACCTCCATTCTTACTTACTAAAATTTTTGCATATTTATTTAAATTAATTTTGCTTGGTTCAACAATGACCGAAATGAACATAGTTTCCTGCACGGTAGCAGAGTAAAAGACACTCCCCGTTATCTCTTGAATTATTTCTTGACGATTTGAGTTTACATCAAACCATTGGATGTAATTTTTTTCTAGAGGAGTATCAGTTGGGACAATCAATCCATACTCTTTAGGAATTATAGTGACAGCTCTATACTTTTGTTTACCTGCAAATGCCACATTCAAAGTGGTAAAATTATCATCAGTGAATAATATTTGGCATTCTTCATCATCATCACCAGTTAGTACCCAATATCCGTCCCTATATTGATCATGGTAAACCCCGTGTACATGACGAATGGCCCCTTTTTTAAATGTATATGCAACATACCATTTTTGGCCGTCATGGCTGCCATATATATTGACTTCATCTCTATCACGATTGTCAAAATACTCTCCAAAGTACATTTCAGTACAATTTGCCGAATGGCAAATATTTAATGGCCTTCTTCCACGAGGAATGTTGAACACCGGAGTAAAAATATTTGAACCAGAAGATTTATGTACAATTTTCCCTAAAGTCAGCGCAATAATCGATCCATCATTAAGGGGTACGACTGAATGGAACCCAGATCTTAGCAATCTGGTAAATATTCTACTTTTTGAAGGTAGGTAATCACTCATACCCATAGGATATTTCCCAATATATTCAATATCATTGCATGAATTTGAAATAGTGTATAGCTTGTTATTTTTTGCGGCATATACAAATTCCGAAGTTACATACAGGGGTTTATACCCTTTAATGGTACATTCTTTTTGTAAGAAGGTATTCATGCCTTACATCCTAAGATAGTATCAATAAATTTTGGGAGCATTATGATTTACTTCAAATCCAATATTTCCTCAGCTTATAAAAGCGAGTAAATACAATACTTATAATTTTTAAGCTGAATCTGAATATTTTCCACTTGTAGCTATTTCTAATTTTGCTTCTGTGATAAAGATTAGGGTATGTTTCAAATGCATATAAACATATACTTTCAGAGAGAAATATTCTAGTAGCAGACAGTGATTTTTTCCATTTCCCAAGATTATTGCCTAGTATCGGTCCTAAAGTTTCGCTCTTCCATTGCATCTCGCTTTTACTAACAAGTGTCTTTGCTGATTCTGAGAAAGTCAGCATAGCCGAGTCATAATTAATGCCTATTTTTTGACAAACCTCGTTAAGAACTTCAGGCGGCCTCGTGATAAGATCTTCATAGTGTACCTCGATGTAATTTGAAGAGAAAAGTTTACCACCTAGTGGTTGGTTACATTTTAATTGTGCCTGGCAGATAAGAGGATGAAGAATAAACGGCATTGATTTAGACCAGTTGGCTTTCGTTCTTGACAGAATAACATCCCTAGGATCACGTATAATATGTAAGATTAATGCATCTGGGTAATGCAATTTAATCTCTTCTAAATAATCAAGATTTCTAGGGTCCTTATCCCCGATTACTACTTTTCCATGATTTGTGGCATACATTGATAACATATCAATGTATACGTTTTTTAGGAGAAATATTTTTTCGCCACCAACATATCCTAGCATTAAATCGTCAGGATCAATAGAAATTCTTGAATAATCACTGTCATGAGCTAACAGCTCAATAAATGCTTCGGGACCATCTTCTTCAAGCTTGGATCTATATCTTTTTGAAGCAACATATTTTCTAAAAAAATGCGTCTCTGGTGGAAAACTAATATATGGGTGGGAACACAGCATGCTTTGCAGCAAGCTTGTTCCAGACCTGCCAACTCCTAAAACAAATATGATTTGCTCACTCATATGCACACAACATTATTAATATTCTATTGTTATCTGTTCTCATTCTATCAGTCTGTATTAATTGTCTCATTGTAAATTGCTATCATATCCTGTATAACTCTATCCCAGCCATAATGATGAATTATTTTTCTCCTTAATCGGCTAACTACATCATCATGCTCAATAGCATTTTTAACTTTCACAATTTTGGATATCTCAATTGATAATAAATTGATGGAATCTGTGTGGTCGACATTAAATGGAACCAAATATTGTTCCTCTTGTTCTGAACAATCCAATACATTTCTAAATTCTAAAATGGTTTTATAATACCCTATGACAGGTGTGCCTGACATCAGAGCCTCAAGATAAATGAGCCCAAAACTTTCAGACCGACTTGGCGTGACGAGTGCAAGACATGATTCTGTGATTAGATGTTTCTTTTCCCCCGCTAAATAACCGTGGAGCACGAAGTTAGAATTATTTTGAGGTCCTCGTGCATTGAACCAAGTTGTTTGTAATCCTGTTCCAAGGATATGTAACTTTCCATAAATTTCTGGAGGCAGCATATCGCAGGCAAGGATGAGTTCTTTAAATCCTTTTCTATCATCCAAACTGCCAATGAAGCATAAATCTGAATATACATCTTTCTTAATATCAATATCCCTTTCTGCGGCCTGAATACCATTATGAAGTATATGATTGTTAGATGGATATTTTGCTCCGAGATAAAGACCACGTTCTCTATCCGTTAAGGAAACATGCAAGAGGGTATCAACATTAGAATATTGGATATTTCGTCTGGCAATAATGCGTTGAACTTTTTTGGGGTTATCTACATAGATGACATCAGAATAACTATGATTTGTCAAAACCACTGGAAATTTTACATCTATAATTTTACAGGCCAATTCAAATTGATAATTTGATCCATGAATATGCAGAACATCATATTTTCTTAATGACACACAATGTAGCCGATAAAGAGAACTGAATAATTGTACAGAATCTTTAAACGATGCATTTTTAAAATAGCCTCTATTTATTCCCTGTAAATATCCGATAATTGTTTTTATTAGGGAAATTGGATTTATCGTTAAGCCAATTAATGTAATCTTATTATACGTTTTTGTAAATTTCAGATAACGACCTAAAACAATTATATCAACATCGTGCCCCCTAGAGCTACTATTGCAGGCAGCGTCCCAACAGACCATTGCAACACCACCAGTATTGCCGCTTTTCATAAAGGCAGGTATTGGACCACAAAATAAAATATTCATACCATTTTTCTATTTTCATTACTATCTAGCGGTTCATTTAAAAGAATCCTTCTTACGGTTAATGCCCTAGCACACCACGTGTGGGACTCTGCAATCGCGAGTATCCTTGATCGCATTTCAGTCAATACATCTGGTTTTTGAACTAAATATCGCAATAATTCAAGGAGTTTGTCATCTGAATTTACAGTCCAACCAATCTTGTTCTTTTCTACAAAATCCCCGGCGTTCGTATATTTGTTCGTAATAACTGGCAACCCTTCCTGTAAAGCTTCAAATATTTTAATGGGCATCGCTAGTTTGGAAAACTCAGTTGGTGCTCGGTATAAAAGCATCCCATCTGCCTCCTCTAAATATTTTTTTAGACCGAGACCAGAGGCATGAACTACTTCTATATTGGTCGGTAACTCTTTTAGATAGTAACTTTTATGTAGTTCCCACTCATCAGGTCTGCAAATAATAGTCAATCTAATCTCGGGCAATTTAGTCATCACTTGGATCGTTTTTGAAATATCATAAATTGGCGGACTAATACCACCGACGTAAATCAATAGAATTTTTCTGTTAACTGTCCAATTTGATTTATCCTTAGGGTGTGAAATTTTTCTATCACAGCCAGGTGGTAACTCGGAACTCCTGTCAATAGGTATCTTTAAGGGAAAATATCGATTCATGTCAATCGCTGGTAAAAAATAATGATCAACAAATAATTTATATATAATTAGCTCTAATATAAAAAAGGGAAGTTTTACTGAATCTGATAACCACCTCCGAGTGTTAACTTTCTCTTTTAACCTCCAATAGATATCTCGATAAAAAAGACCAATAGGAATTTTATGCCTCTTTGCCCAAATGAAGAGCTTATAATCAGCAAGTATATTTCTAGGGACGTGATCAGGGTCAGTGAGAAAGAGTGGTAACGTATGATTTTCAGAATATATAAATTTATAATCTGATGCTTTACTGGAATTAATCACCTCAGAAATCATTTTTTTTCTTTGTTGTGAATCACCCGTAACTAAAAGTACCTCAAAGCCACTCTCTTCGAAAGCTTGAATCATTTTTTTGGGTCGTACCTGACTACCACTTGAACCGTTCATGACCAGCTGCCGCGGATGATGAAAAATGATAATTCCTTTATGCATCTTCTAATTTTCTCACTTAAATATAGAGCGGAATATTTTAGCTAACCCAATAAGCGTTACTATAACTATTATTTTAGGGTTTACGAACATGTCAATCAAGCCCCCGTTTAAACTTAAATTTATCGAATACCATCCAATAATGCCCGCATTTACGGGGTTTTTAATGCTAAGGAAGTGATGAAGAATGACAACAATCATAATTCCAACTAAAATCGGGGCAACAAGGATTCCAAAGATTCCAAAATTAGCGTATGCATCTGAAACAAATAATGAATTCATCACCCCCGTACTTTGACTCGCTACCGCTTCTGCCCTATAATGAGTCATTAGCAATAGCCCTAAAGATTTATTGACCGAATTAATCCCAAATATTTGGGTCATCCATTCAGGTAGTGTTGCGCCATACAAAAAGTCATAATAATTTGGGAACAAATCAAAAGTTGCACATAGCCCACCTATTTGGCCAAATAGTATTCTACCAATAATCCCACCACTAAGTCTTAACGAAATATCATTACTCATCAAAAAATATGAAAGAGCGATATATCCGACAGTCATTATTACGGACCCGTAAAGGATTGACTTTTTAATTCTTCCACTGACAAGTATTTCTGTAAATAGGTAACCAATGAGGAGGCCAATTAGACTCGCTTTTTCACCAGCATAAGTGGCCATTAGAGCTGCATTAAATAATGCAAAATATACCCAAAGCTTGAGTCCCCTTTGTTTATAAAATCTAGCGTATGCATAAATGATGTAGGCTGAAATATTTGACAAAAATATTGCGAAAATATTTTTTACGTATATAAAACCACTGAACCCAAACTTTGCTTGAAATCTAAACTCCTTTAAATCCATGATCTGTGAATTATCTGACATTGCCATTAAAAATGGATTTGTCCAACCTATTATTGAATAAGTGTAGAGAGTAGCAGCAAATGAAACAACCGTTACTATTTTCCAGAATAATAAATTAGCAGAATCATATCTATCCATCGTAAGAGCAATTGGGGATTCCGCCCAAGTAGATAACTTTTTACTCAACGACGTTTTCATCGCTTTCTCGCTGAAAATTATCATGAAGCCTGGCAAGGCAATCATAACATAAGCTATAGACCAAAAGCTATAATTGATACTTTCAATACTGAATGTTCGATAATAATTTACACCAAGCTTAAACAACAGTAAGCCAGAAAATGCTAGAAGTAAAAGGTCCTTATAAAATATCATAGAAATCAGATTGATTTTGTGTAAACTCATTTCACCCGACGCCCGTTTAAAAAGAAAATAACTTGCGATTGTGACCAACATATATAAAACAATATCTAGCATTTTGACATAGCACTTTTTATTCGCTCAATAGTACATTCCATCTTTGTTCTATTCGGTGTAGTGATTTTCATAATATTGTTTTGAATTTGAAATTTTTTTAGCATTTAAACGTCATCTGAGATAATCGATTTTATTTTATCAATCTCACTAAAGCTTAACTCTGGATAGATAGGTAGGGACAAAATATTGTTCATATTTTCAAAGCTAACTGGGAAATCTTCTTTAGTATGACCTAAATATTTGTATGCATCTAGAAATGGGAGAGGGGTTGGATAGTGAATACCAGTCTCGATCCCTGCATTCCTAAACTTCTTTTGTAATATATCTCTGTGCTGCACCCTAACAACATACAGGTGGTAGACATGCTTTCCTTGCGGATTTGCTTTTGGTACAATAGTAGACTTAACCTCCATCAATATATCATTGTAGTATGCAGCTCTGCTGATTCTAAGATCTGTCCATTCGTCGATATACTTCAGTTTCACGGAGAGAATAGCTGCTTGAATTCCATCCAATCTACTGTTAATGCCCTCTATTTCGTGCCGGTGTTTAACTAAAGCCCCATGGTGTGAATACATACGCATTTTCCGGCCTAATTGAATACTATTTGTTACAATACCACCCGCATCACCGTAAGCGCCCAGATTCTTGCCCGGGAAGAAGCTAAAAGTGCCTGCATCACCAAAAGTACCAACCTTTTGCCCCCTCCACTCTGCGAAATGCGCTTGAGCACAATCTTCTACAAGAAATAAACTGTGCTTCTTACAAATGCTTTGAATTGTATCCATGTCACATGCTTGGCCAAACAGATGGACTGGGATGATTGCTTTCGTACGACTAGTTATCTTTTCTTCAATTTTTTCCACATCGATAGTGTAGTATAATGGATCAATATCAACGAATACGGGCTTCGCGCCAGCTTGTGTGATGGTTTCTGATGTTGATATCCACGAATTTGCGACTGTTATTACTTCATCCCCAGGTCCGATTCCAAGGCTTTTTAAAACAATATAGATTGCATCTGTGCCATTAGCACAACTGACGAAGTCATTTACTCCATATGCAATTCTAAAGTCGCGTTCAAATTGTGAGACGTATTCACCTTGAATAAAAGCGGTCTCACTGATAACATTTTTAATAGCCTGATCAACTTCAGCTTGAATTGAAAAATACTGTTTTTTTAGATCAACAAATGGAATACTCATACTCACGCCTTTTTTGTTCTTATTGCTTGAGCTGGATTCCCGACAACAACACAATAGTCTGGAACATCCTTGGTTACAACGGCACCCGCGCCTACTTCCGCATACGACCCTATAGTGACAGGTAATAAGGTGACATTACTACCAATTACTGCCCCCTTTTTTATTATAGTTCCTTTCCACCCATCTGTTGTGCCACTTCGCCTCAATGATGGTGGATGTAAGTCATTAACTGTCATAACACCATGCCCGATAAATACATCATCTTCAATAGTTACAAAGGAGCAGATAAATGAATGGGAAGATATAATTACTCTTTTTCCAATATGGGCTTCCTTTTGTATCTCAACGTAAGGCCCAACCTTGGTTTCATCACCAATTTTACAGCCGTAAATATTGCACCAGGGACCAATCTTTACATTCGTACCAAAATCGACGTTCGATACAAGCGAGGTTTGGTAAATATTTTGTGACATTCTATCTCCTCAATTAAAATTATAATTCTCTCATATAACCGCAGACCATCACTACTTAGTGACCTTCCCCTCGGATTTACACTACTTCCAAAGTAAGTGATGATTAAAATTGGACGTAAGGAGCTACCTTTGGGTATTCTTGCTCGCCTATTTTAGTTTGATATATATCCTCAAATATTTGATTCGCCACATGTGTACGAAAGTGAGATTGCTCATAATAATTACCGTAATTGTTAGTATATTCATTAACTCCCGAATAATTATAAATATTTTCCGCACCAAATATTGCTTCAAGCATTTTTACCTGTTTTTCGTGTAGGGCAATCTGATTATAAAGAGGAGATATTATTATTTTGTATTGAGTATGATGGCTAGTGAATATATCCTTAATATTGCTTAGCAGTAACCACTCATCCTCAATATCATATATATGTTTATCATTTTGAGGTCTATCATCGTAGAAAACCCCTGCCTGTATTAACCTATCATAATACCTTGTGGAATCGTCTCTTATCATTTTATCCTCCCCATACCATAGATCATTAGTAATAGGATCTTCAATAAACGGTTCTGAAACGTTGGAGAATAAATTGGACATATATGGTCTATATTTTTTAAAACCAGCATAATCAATTTGTGCGATTATAAATTTAATATTTAGCTGCGCTTTAATAAAAGTATAGTAATACTCTAGTTTTGACTCATTTGAAATAGATGGATGAGCGATAAATAGGTGCCCATCTCGATTATTAGTAATACTTAACACATCTTGATCAATTATTATTATCGCGTTGCGAATCCTTTGGCCAATTGAATCCAAGTACTTAATTTTTATGGAGATACCATATATACCCTCTCCGAGACTATCAAAATGGTAAGAAGAATGCTCAGCAGCTAAATATTTTTCCCATTCACTACATTTAAATGCAATTGAACGAGAACTTCCGAAGATAAAAGAATCATATTTATTATTTTCTTTATTGTTATTAAAACGATTAAATGATAACACTCCCCGGTTCAAACTAACCTGATTTCCAGCATAATAATGCTCATAATCTTTAAATACATAAAATGAGTCAATGCAAATTGCTGATAATACAACGAAAATAAGAGCTAGTGAATAATAGGTGAGAAATTTTAGCACTACTTTTATAAATAATACCATATTTAGCCTAGAACTGGAAATACACAAATTGTTGTCCCTCACCAGAAAAAAACCAAAATGCTGAAAGTAATGTATAATATATTAACCACCTTAATTGACGGTGTTTAACGATGGAATCAATTTGTAAAGGATGATCTTTTCTCCTTTGGATCCATTCGATTACCACCATTATTAATATTCCAAACACGATCAAAAGGGCTGCCAATCTTCCTTGAAATTGAGGTATTGAGAAAATCGATCTTGAAAACATCCGAGAAAAATATTCAAGAGTTTGAGTCATGCTTTTTGCTCTAAAAATAACTAGACCAAGTGTTACCAGCATGAAAGTGGACAGCATCTTGATTAAATCTTCAGAGGAAGGAATCCCAAATCTATTCACAATTAGTTTTTTTGATTTTTTGAATATTTTACCAGAAAGTATCAACGGAATGAATAGAAGACCGTGGTAGATTCCGAACACTGCAAAGGTGAAATTGGCCCCATGCCACATACCAACAACAAGCATGTTTATCATAATAGCTAATATTATTCCATAATTTCCATAATTTCTGAATTCCACATTAAGTGGAATGAACACATAATCAGTCAGCCAAGATGTCAATGACATGTGCCATTTACGCCAATATTCTGCGACGTCTCGGGAGAAGAATGGATAATTGAAGTTTGCTGTGATTCGAAAACCGAGTAGCTTGCCGACTCCAATTGCGATATGCGAATAACCTGAAAAATCCGTATACAATTGAAATGCATAAAACACCGCGATTAACAATAATGTACTACCTGAATAATCTGATATATTTGCCCATACTTGATTAGTATAAATGGCCAAGTTGTCGGCAATGACTAACTTCTGAAAGAGCCCCCACAGTATTTGCCTTGAACCATCTACTGCTAAGGAATAATCGAATATTCGTTTTTCTAATAGTTGAGGAATAAATAAATTTGGTCGATCAATTGGACCAGACATAATAGTCGGGAAAAATGCAACATAAGTTGCGAATGCAATCAAATCCTCTGCAGGCTCAATCTTACGTCGATGGATATCAATCACATAGCTAATCAGCTTAAAGGTGAAGAAACTAATCCCCAATGGTATGATAATATTAAACGTGCCGAAGTTGGATCTAAGGCCTATCATACCGAATAGGGAAGCGAAGGATTCTATAAAAAAGTTCATATATTTGAAATATATGAGCAGTCCAACCCCGAGAATTACTGCTATTTTTGTATACCAAGATGATTTATATGAATTGTATTCAGCTCCTATAAATTTCCCTAGGTAAAAAAAGACAAGTGTTGAACCGATTAGCAACGACAACATTTTTAAATCTGCAAAGCCATAGAAGAAGTAACTTGATAGAAGCAAGAGCCAATTTTGAAACTTTGTTTTTTCATCGAGAACGAAATAGTATACCAAAAATAGTATGCTGAAAAATATTACAAAGTTAATAGAGTTAAATAACATAAATATTTTTACCTGATGTTTTCGCCAGCGTTCATCAGCAGATCGATCCCATTAATATTTTTAGATGCATTTACCAAAAACTTTATTGTTTCAGCCACCTCTTCGGTAGAAAGTAATTCTTTTAATGGGTGCATCGAAACCATATGCTCAATTACTCTGTCATCTGTATTTGCGGTCAGCCTAGTTCTCATAAATGAAGGTGATACCGAATTGGAAGTGATATTAAATTTTGAATTCTCGTTTGCCCATACTTTGGTAAGTTTCTCAAGAAATGCTTTATTTGCCACATATGAAGCCAAGCCTGTGGGGGGGGTGTTAGCAAGATATGCTGTCAGCACAGTAACTATAGAGCCATTTCTTTTTTTTCGAAATATTCTTAGTGCTTCTTGGGTAATTTCAACTGTTGGGATAATGTTATTCTTGAAATCTTCAAGAATGTCACTCGAATTAACTTTGTGAAAATGTCGGGTTTTTATTCCATTTGCGTAGGCATTATTTATTAATACATCTAGATCCATTTGGGGTATTTTCGAAGTCAAAAGAGCGATTTCATCTGATATGCTGAAATCGCATTTAATAGCAGATGTATTTTGGTAATCAATTTCAATTTGCCTAGCTTCGATTTTAGAATGGCTAAATGTAAAGTAGACATGGTTTTTGGGTTCTATTGCCAATAGTAAGGTGATTGCTTTTCCCAAACCCGAGGCTCCCCCGGTTACTAAAATGTTCATACTAGACCTATCTGGATATTTCCTCTAGCGACTGATTTGAGGGATTCATTCTTGAATTCATATTTAAAGATTACCACATTAACAGATTTGATAATTTGATCTACCTTTGCCTGGAATTGCAACTTGTCATCTAAATAAACCGGGTTTTTAAATTGTATTGTTTGAGAATGGATGATAACATTATTCTGCGGTAGACCCTCGCCAATGAAGTGAGATAAAAAACAATTTAGAATATTCCCATGCATCACTTTTCCCTTAAAACCTTTACTGACTGCGAACTCTTTATCAGTGTGCAAGGGATTATGATCATTACTAATTCCAAGAAATAACTGATGAATTTGAGCATTAACGACATATTCAGCATAGAATGAATCGGAAACCTTGAATTTCATATTAATTCTCCAAGATTGTATCCATCATCTCTCCAACATTTTTCCATGATAGAATTGCATTTGACTTGAATTTTATTCCAAAATGATTTTCAATCTCAACAACCAGCATAATATGGTTTAAAGAATCCCATTCTTCCACATCGTTGGCTGACGTGCTCTCTGAAATAACAATTTCTTCGTCATCAAGCACGTCAATAAATATTTTATTCAACTGCTTTAGTATTTCATTTCTATCCATGGTCATTAATCTTTCTTTTTTATATGATTGGCTTTAATCTGATAGTTTGATACGTCCGTATAAAAATATGAGTCTTTAGCTTCAAATCCCAAATCTATATAATGATTCTTAACAAGTTCATTCTTTGGTGTTGGTAAATATTCACCTTTTAGAACGGTAAATCCTTTTTCCTTGGCAAAACTAGCCAAGTAATTGAGGACAAAGTACTCCATGCCCCTTTTTAATACCCTACAGCTCATAAACCATGTATCTATAAACAAGGTGATTTCGTCCAGCTTCTCTAGGATAATCACACAGATTAACCCATTTTCGCCAAAGCGATCATCAAGCGTGAATGAAAAGGTGAAATATTTGTCAGATTTTGCCATGCGTTTAATGTCGCTCTCTTTATACCGGATTGTTCGAAGATTAAATTGATTAGATCTTTGAGACAGCTGTGATATCCGTGGAGTATTAAAATCATTAAATGCTTGGATAGTTGATTTCATCTCCAAGGTTTTCAAAAAATCATCCTCATTTGTAAAACTGCTTTGCATCTGAACTCTGGCTGCTTCGGTTTGGTAAAGCTTTGTTCTTTCTAAATCTTCTTTAGACACAGAAATCGTTTCAAATAGATTCAATCCATACAAATATTCTAAATAGTTTGCAGGGTCTTCCGGTAATTCTGGAACAGTGATATTCGGGATGTTTTCTCTCACCATATTTCTCTCAAACGGATTGTCGTCAAGAAATACCATTGAATCATAACCAATATTTAGGATGCTTTGGATATGACTAATATTATCCGCCTTATTCTCCCAATTAGCCATAAATACTGAAATATCATCAAGTCTTAATACCATATCAGGATGTTTTTCAAAAGGTTCCTTAGCGACGGACTCTGTATTTTTGCTACAGATACAAACTATTATGCCTCTGTTTTTTAGCTTTTTCACCCAGTATTGAAATTCAGAGAAAGCTTTTCCAATTCCCAAGCTTCCAACCTGAATTTTTTCAATACCATCATCACCAATTATTCCACCCCAGATTGTATTATCCAAATCTAAAATGATACACTTCTTGATTTTGCCATTCTGCGCAGTAATTAGATCGACTGTCCTTTGGGCTACCAGCGGAAGCGCTTCAAAACTAATAATCATCTCTGAATTGATATAAATAGAGGCCTGTGTAAATTTTAGTTTCCCAATTGCATTTTGGATCGAAGAGAGGTCAACTAAATCGATATTTGTATTCTGGGAGGCAAAACGCATTAACTTATAATTGAGCTTTCTAATTTGAAAAAGAAAGGAAGACTCTGTTTTGCTCGCATAGTTTCCAAAGACTGAGTCATCTATTTCAGTATAATTGAAATAGATGACCTTTGCAGAGATATTTTTGTGAATATTTGCGACTAAATCGTCAATCAGCGCCAGCTCGATGTCAGCCAACTTCGGTTGCGAAGATAAATCTAGTTTGTTGTATCTAAGTAACAATTTGTGGGAGGATCTGAAGATGAGCACAAATTCCGGAGAATATTCATATAGTTCAGAGGAGGGGTCTAGCACTTGCCGTTCTATTTGGCTGAAATCAGCTTCCCAGATTTTTAGATTTATATTGTTCCCGATTCCTTCAGCTTTTAAAGCTTGAACCATAAATTGGGTCGCGGTATCACCAAGTACAGCAACTTTTATTGATGCTAACTGAGACACATCTTTTTTAAGGTTTTTCTTCAATTGGGCAAAGGTTTTCATTGAGTAATCCAGGGCTATTTGGTTCTACACAGTTAGATTTTTGCCATATTCACACTATCTCACCAAAAGGAGTAAAGCGTTGTTAGTTCTCAACAAATCAATCATCCGAGTGACTTTTCCCCATATTCAATCCTAATTTCGAGTATTTTGGGCTAAATTTTAGGTTCACGGGCACCCCTGTTTCGATTGATTCATAAATGGCATTTATTAATTCTAGCGATTTCCTTCCTTCTAGCCCATCAACTAAGGCACTATGATTATGTTGTAAACTATCACATACGTTTTGAATATATTTTTCGTGGCCAAATCCATAAACATTTGCAGGCAGGGTACTATATTTTTCAATTACAGAATCATCGCCTTCAGCCTCGTCAATAAAGTTCCATACCTTCATTTCATTCACTGCAAAGCCTCCAATTTCGACACTGCCCATCTCTCCCAGTATAGACAGTGAACCTTCTAAATCCTTAGGTCGAACAGCTGTGGTTGCTTCAACTAGTCCAATTGCGCCACTTTCAAATGTGATAATTGCAACACCCGTGTCTTCAGTTTCAATATCAACTAGAGCAGTTCGCGAAATAGCATATACAGAAACAGGAGAACCCAACATCCATTCCAGCAAATCCACATGGTGACTAGCTTGATTAGAAAATACGCCACCATCTGAAGCCCACGTCCCACGCCAAGCATCTTGATCATAATAAGCTTGGTCTCGAGACCATCGAACGCGAACACTTGCCATAACTATTTTCCCGAATCGGCCATTCACAAGGGCTTCTCTAACTTTTTGAACTGGTAGATTATATCTATTTTGCTTCACGACAAATAGTTTTACACCATTTTTATCACAGATACGAATCATGCGATCAGCATCAGATAATTTTAAGGCCATTGGCTTCTCAACAACGATATGTTTTTGATACTTTGAAACGACATCAATAGCTACAGAGGCATGATTGCCACTTGGAGTTAAAATATTGACGACTTCTATTTCAGGATTTGACTTGAGCATCTCGTCATAATTATCATAAAATGGTACGCTAGCCATATTGCCGGCACTCATCGCTCGATCGATTTCCACATCACAAACAGCGACTAATACGGCTTGATTTGGATTTGCTTGAATTGCCTCAATATGTTTTCTTGATATCCTCCCACAACCAATTAATGCAAATTTTGTTTTTTTCATTTCAGATCTCCCATTAAGTACTTAACTAATTTTAAGGCCTTGAATAGTTCAACATTGAGGGCATTAAAAACATCTCAACCCACATGGCTATTATAATAATATTATCATACCAAAGTATCGAATGACATTACCGTGTACTCCAATTAACGGATACACTTTGCCAAAAGCTTGGTAACCACAGCACACCTGAGCTAAATAGTAAGTAGATTTGTCATTCAAACAGTGTTCTATACTTATAACTATTTTCAGTCATATTGGTTTGCTCATTCCATTCATTATAGTCTTTTATATTTCGATACACCTCACTTACATGATCGCTTTGTCCGATTTTTTTCATTACATCTGTAAACTCTTCAATATTTGTAACCAGCGATATCGCATTTTCATCTAATGCAGAGGCATACAAGGAGGATATATTTTTTTTGTCATATACTACCGTTAATTTATTCATTGCAATACTCTCACTGACAACAGTCGAATAATAGGTCAACGAAATAACCATAAATGCCGTATTAATAAGTCTGTATATATCCTTGTCAAACACAAAAGTAATATTTCTCGGCATGTTAGAAGTAAGATCATTTATGAAATCATAGTCTCCTTTATCACCTGATCTAAATTTGATGATATAGTCATATGTTGGAAAAGTATTTGCAATGATCTTTATGTCTTTAAAATACGACTTTAGATCCCATTGGGAGGGAATAAGCCCAGGAAATGCCTCTGAATCATGGTGCGTGGTGCTAGCTATCAAGATGATTTTTTTTTCTCCATTCATGTGCTTATCTTCATAATTCCTAGATTTGGCATTAATTGAATTTATCAGTCTTTGATTTCCAGCAAGAAATATTCTCTTTTTATTAACATTATGATTAAGATAGATTCTTTTACTCACACGGTCATGTGCCAAAATAATTTTACATTCAAGAGGCATAAACCCGAAACCTGTTATAGAGTGGGACAAAACACCGTGTTGGATTAATATTGTATCTATTCTCATTCTGTTTGCGAGGGAGGCAAATATCTTATGCTGTCCATATGAATCAATCTTAAAAATAATTGAGTCAATATTGTATTCACGCAAAATCGCTTGAGAATGGTTAATTTGGTAATTGATATCTTGGTAGCAATTATAAATCAAATATTTGATAACGATATCATATATTACAGATATATCATGTTTGTGGTACTCTTTGATGATATTCTTTTCAGTTAAAAGGGAATTTATGATATTTTTTTTATACTGCCCTATATCTACATCGTTTGGAATTTCAAGTTGACTATCTTTTCCAGCTATTTTGTGTTCTGGAACAAATGATACTTTATTTTTAAGAATCTGACTAATTGCAGATCTTATATTTTTCCATCTGATAAGTTCTTTGATTGTTGATTTAGCTAATACAAAATAATATTGGCTATTAGATTTACTTATAATATCATGGACATTCTCATACTTGTCTAGCACTAATATGTTTTTTTTTGGGCGGCGTTTTGGTTGAATTCTAGTTAATCTTATGATCATTTTAGATGCAAATACTGACCACATATTGCCATTGCTAGGACTTAGTTTATAGTTGGAGTCTTCATGAACTACTCTTAAGTATTCCACCCGATTGGGATGTCTGACAGTAATGATCCTAACAGCGTGATAATATGCGTCATTTTGAATCTGGGACCAAGAGGTATAACACTTCTCTTCTGTATAATTGGGTATAACTATTTTTTCGATTGGCTCTTTGAGCACCATATCTAAAATCTCGATATAATATAATATCCGACCGATATAATGATTTATAGGATACCTATATATATCTAGTATTCCTATTCCATTATATTGGAAATGCTTATGCATACATTCGATTAAGGAATTCGTAATCCCAACAGATGCTAAATCTTGTCCCATAAAATTTTTACTTATAATATTCTCAACAGATTTAAAGGGTAATCCGGCTTCGATCAAACATTTTTCTGCATTGTAACTAATAGGATAATATTGAAACTCACCAGGTTTAAAAAAAACATTATCGTTATTCTGCAGAAAGTGCAAATCAGTGTCCGATAGTAGAATAAAATACTTCATTTACATAATCTTCTGTAATATTGATTTTATATTTCTAATCCCAGATATTCTTAAACCCAATCGTTTAATTCGTAATAACACGAATATTATAATTACACTACTATAACAAGCAAAGGATATGACTAGCTTTAGTAATATTAGATCGGGTCCGACTTGCATTGTGATATCAAATAGATATTTTATAGGGAAAGATATACTTGCAAAAAATAGAGGGTAGAATAACTGATATTTCCATTCATATCGTATTCCTAACTTCTTCGCGATATAATACGACATAATATTAGCGTTAACGAAACCAACACATACTATTTTAATAGACATGGTCGAAGATGTTAACATGTCACCAGAATAGTAATATATGTACCCGACCAAAACCATGTTAACAAGTGTACTTCCCAAAGAAGTTATTATGCCAATTCGAGAGAGAAGTACCGTTGAAGCCATCGCATAAAACATTAGACCATTTATTTGCCCAATCGTTTGCTGAATCGGATTTAATAGCATCACTGCGAAGGGAATAATTGAGCCTCTATATTCTTCACCTACAGTAAACACTACTACTTCAGATGAATACGGTAGAATGAAAAATGCTACGAAACAGGAAAGAGCGAACATTCCCTTCAAGTACTTTTTATACAGTGTAGCTACCTGTGCAATGTCATTTTTGTTGAATAGTTCGGACACTTCCTTCCATAGTACCTGTACGATTGAAGCTGTTGACACCAAAACAAGAGCGGAAAATCTCTTTCCAATCGATAAATATCCTTGCTGAACAGAACTACCATAATATTGTAAAATCCAGGAGTCTAGATATATGGTAATAGTACTTACTAACAACAAAGCAACAAGTGGTTTAGAATATATATAGTAGTCGGTTAGAATAGATTTTAAATCTTCGGGATTATTGTTGTCGATTAATTCAAGATTTACAGCATATGCAATATATGCAATACTTGCTGAAGTATTTATCAAGGATGTAATAAATAGTACAGCATTAATGGAAAAAGCATCTTTTGATTGTAAGATTATTATTCCAATAAAGATACTGATGGTAATAAATAGATTGATCAATTGAACTAATCGTGTATCCCTTATAGACTCACCAATTTGTTTAGCTGTTCTCCACAATTGATGCATCGAGAAACTAGCTATAACGGACAATATTATTGTGATAATATTATTATTAAACCATATCTTTTCTGGAAAAATGTAAAACGTAAGCATTGCAAACACTAAAAGGAGAACAAACTGGATAAACAACCACAATGAATATAGACGATAAAATATCATCCCTCTTCTTATTGATGAAATATATGTGTAAAATGCGGAATATGTATCCAGATTAATGAAACTTATTGCGGCAGTAGCAGTACTTAATAAGTATACATAATTACCGTATTCACTGGGTCCTAAATATTTTGCTATCTGAAGCATTGTCATAAATGCCACAGCCACCCTTGCATAATTAAATACTAAGGTGTAAAATATTCTTACATCTGACTTGATATATTTATGTTCAATCAATTAATGAAGACCTAAGTCATTGAGGAATTGTTAAATGAAAGTGCCTTTGTGCTTAATATCAAGTGCTGGATATATCTCCCCCCCGAATCCCGCTTTAAACTTCCCTATATTGAAATCCTTTTGTGAGAGGCTTACTAACTTGTATATATTTTCATAATAATGTTCACCCACCTCAAACCAGTCACAGCCTATTTCCTTGGACTGAATTATGGCTGTCCATAATATTGCATGGAATAATGGTTTATCAAATTCATCGCGTCGAGAGGCAGATACTTGATAATAACAACTGTTCTCATCGTAAAAAAAGAGACCGGCAGACATTAATTTATTGTCAATTCGACCGACGACAACAAAACCTTTTCCAGCTTTAACAACATCATATTGTCTTCGCCAACTTTCTACACTTCTAGTTTCTCTTCCAGATTCGCGGATATGCAACTCCCTAAACTCAAGCATATTCTCCCAACTTAAAGTTGTATTATTCAGAATGATAGGATTCATCTCTCGAGCACCCCAATTGATTAGGGATTTATAGCTTTTTCTAAGGTCTTTTTTTAATTCGGATTCATCACGTGCAAGATCAATAATTATGGGGGAAATAACTTCGGCCGTTGCGCCATGTGAAAGCAAATACTTTGACATTATTGAAAGCTGCCCCCCTACCAGAAGGTCTCTGTACCATACATTATAATCTGAATCAAGCAATATTTGTTCAATTTCAGCTAAGAATATTTTTTTGTGACTAGGATGTTTTGCATACCCATGATTTTCAATTGTAAAACAGGGTACTTCGAATGCCAGAAGACGTCTGCCCTCTCGACTAGTCACGTCGACTCCACAAAAACCAATAACCGGTGTGCTGTCTTCCATGATGATGAAAGATTTATTTAGCATCGTTTGTTTTTTATCCTTTGGTCGCTGTGCATAATATTGTAATGCAACTTCAGAGTATGAAGTGCATCCGTATCGCATCTTTAATCTAAGTTCATCCCATAGAGAATAGAAAAGCGGTTCTCCATGGCGTATTATCTTTACCATCCTTCTCCCGAATAATGAGAACTGTTGAGTTTCTTTATCTGTGGATTCGAATCAAGAATATCAATAACGTCACTTAACGATCCAACTATTTTTTTTCTCTTTAACTCCTGCACGACGAATTTTATTACCTCATAATCTTCAGGATAATCAATAGTAATTCTATAGTTTCTCCAATTCTTATCATTCCCAAGTATTTGTGTGTCGAAAACTCTTTTCCCTCTCCAAAAATAATGAGTAACATGTTCTCTATCTTTTGGATCTTTTGCTTCCCTCCATATCTCTTCCAAACATTCATAGCTAAAAACTTCTACATCACTACCATCAGGAAATCTCTTGCTTTCAGGAGGAACACAATTAGCGGCATAATCACAATTACTCTTATTAAATAATTCAATAGTCTCATCAATGATACGTGAATCTATTAACGGGCAATCAGATGTTAATCTGACAATTACATTTGCATTATACTTCTTTGCTGCTTGATAATATCTATCGAGGACATCATTTTCGGCACCACGAAAACATTTATATCCAAATGACTCACAAAATTCTTCGATGGCATTGTCCTCTACTTGTTCAGTTGTCGCAATAATAATTTCATCAATTCTCTCTGAAGTTATAACACGATCCATCATGATTTTCAACAGGGGTATACCGTCGATTTCCAGCAGTACTTTTCGTGGTAGTCTACTTGAGCCCATACGGGCCTGTATAAGAGCAACAGTTTTCATTATTCTCCCTTGCTAGTTAGTCTTTTAAAACCTTCCTCGCGGGCTCTCGATTTTAATTTTTCAAGCACTCGCTCTTCGTCAATTGCTTTTGCTATGACCTGGAATACTTGTTCAACATGAATTAGATACTCATTAATAATAATTTCGTTATGTGAAAATGAAAGATACACACTGTTGGCTGCCAAATATCCTCTCTCAAGCATCTCTTGTGTGAATAGTGTACTGATAGCGGAATTTAACTCACCATAATCAAACTTCATCGTAATGAGTGGCTTAAAATCTGTTATTCTTATCCGTAGGTTATGCTTGGCCGAAGATTTTATCCACCCACTTGCAAGGAGATCACCCATTTTATTTAAATGCTGCCATACTTTTTCCCTCTCAATAATTTCAATAGTTTTGAGCGCGGCAACAAATCCGATACGTTCAGTCCAAAAAGTACTACTAATAAAACTTTCTTGTGCACAATCCATCACTTCATGCTTCCCAACGACCGCTGAGATGGCGTAGCCATTACCCATCGCCTTCCCATAAACTACTATATCAGGCTCAAAACCGTTCAGCAGATAGACACCGCCATTTGTCATCCTCCAACCCGAAGTAATATCGTCTGATATAATTGTGACATTCTTTTCTTTTGAAATCCGTTGAATTGTTGAAAGGAATTCAGAAGTTGGAAAGTCATAGCGAGCACCTTCAATCACGATTGTACCTATATCAGGATTATTATATATAACTTTTTCTAAATCTTCAGAGTTATTGTAAAGAAATGGGATTGCTGTACCTACCAATTCATCTGGAACCCCAAGGGGAGATAATCCAGGCAACAAATGTTGATCTAAGCTATGTTTAGAAGCTAGGTTTGCTGATAAATACCAGTCTGACCAACCGTGATATCCACTAAAAGCGACCTTAGATTTTCCTCCATACGAACGTGCAATTCTAATTGCGATGGCCATGGCCTCGCCACCGGTGCGTGCAAACTTCACTCCACCAGCAAAACTATTCAGCTCAAGTAATTTTTCAGCCAGCATTAATTCTTCTGGAGCATTCAACGTAGTACTTACGCCTTTACTTATTGCATCCTTCACAGCCTCATCCACTTCACTATTACAATAACCTAGGATAGCTGTGCCAATTCCCATTTGGGCCATATCTATATATCTATTTCCATCCAAGTCCCATATTTCACACCCTTGAGCCCTGTCATAATAAGTAGGCCACAAATCCGGGATATATCTTTCTGGTCTTTTCGACAATAGGCCATTACCACCGGGTATTATATTAATAGCTCTTTCCCATAATTTTGCACCTTGATGCATATCACTATCCCCTATTTCTGTATACTATAATATACAATAATTTGTCTTCAAAGATCGTTCTTGTCACTTGCTTTGACGTAATCAATAAGTTATCCGTCCCCTTTTAGTAAATAATTTTGTGCACATTCTCTTTAAAGTAGCATTTCCTGAACCGTAGAGTAGTCGTGAGGAGTATTCGAACAGAAGCCGTGTTGATTTTTAATTATGTTATAATCCATAATTATCCCTGTAACATGAAGGGAAGGTTAAATATTTTAACACAAAAATGCAATATGCGTATACACACCATTTCCTATTTTTTTAACAATAGTACCTGAAGACCTCGGTCTATAATTGTGCGAAAAGATCAGTAATTCGATTTATAGTAATTCTATTATCGTTATATATATTTTCCTCATCAAGCAGAATCACCTTAAGCCCAACTGCTTTTGCTGGTAAATAGTCAAGGGTATAATTATCACCTACATATAAAGTGTCAGCCAAATTGAAGTTTGATTTCTTTAAAAAATAGTTGTAGAATTCAACATTTGGCTTTTCAAGTTTAGCGTGTACTGATGTGACAATCCACTTAAGCTTGCTCGCAATATTTGCCTCCTCTAGAATCTGAGACAGATTGTCTCCAAAATTTGAAAGAATGCTCACATCTTTCTTGTTGTCGTTTAATTCTTGGATCAAATCCTCTACCCCGTCCTTTAACCACCATTTTCTTTTCGAGTATGAAAATAGCTCAAAAAGGTGCTCATGAATGTCTTCATGGAAATGGGCCATTCCGAGTCCATTAATTAACTTTTTATTGTATGAATAGTAGTATTCACGTCTTTCTTCCTCTGATTGTATTTCAAGAGAGCTGTAAAACATGCAGTGGTCTAATAGTCTGTAGTGGCGTGCAATAATTCTTGGATCAATTGATATTTTATATTGATCGCTATAATAATTAGCCACCAATAATTCTCTCGAGGGGCGAAGTTCAGCGAGCGTGTCAACAAAATCAAAAACTACATGATTAATCATATGGTCTTGCTCCTATTAATCAAACTGTTTACCTCAGCTGGAGAAGCATATATTTCATCATAGTACCTCATCACATAAAACTCTTCATCATTGTATACTTCATTAATCTCTTCCCCGAGAAATATCTCTCTAATATAATAGTCTGGGGCATTAAATACTTTACTAATGATTCCTGTAGTCCCTGAAAACCGACCATTAAATTCAAACGGTAGAATATTGTCACCATCAAGCCTAAACTGGATATTAATGTATTTCATGTCTATTATTTTTACAATTTTCGACAATTGAGCTTCCCACGATTTATTAATAACTCGTCTTGCACGATATGTTGCACCGCCTTTTAACTCTCTTTGCAATATACAGACCCCCTTAACAGCTTTGTCCTCTCCCAGATATATCCCGGCAGTATACTCCTCTTCCCCACCATGAATATATTCTTGCAGCACATGGGTTTCCATGCCGATAAACTCTCTTGCCTGTGCAGCAGTGTGAATTAGCTGAATATCCTTGGATCCCTGCCCACGTCTATTTTTCGCGATCAAAGGAAAGCCGCACTGTGATACAATACTCGTTATCGCTTCATAGGAAGATGGAATTATTGTCATAGGCGTAGCTAATTTATGATTCTTTAAAAATGTGAAAGTTTTATATTTATCATCACATATTTCAACTTTATCAAATATATCTACTGCAACAATACATCCAGTAGATTTTTCAATATCATCTTTATGATGTGATATTTTAACTATCTCTGAGTCTACACATGGGATAAATACATCAATATTTTTCTTCCTAATAATATTTTTTAAATAAGGTACATAATCGTCACTCACTGAAAGTGGAGCTATATAAGAATCATTATCCATGTGCAGCCATGAGCTGTTATGATATGCGCATATTTTATATATTCTTAGTTTAAGTATTGACCTTGACAACGCTTTAATAACACCCTGAGCAACATCACCTCCAACTCCATCAACAAGAATATTAATATTTTTCATACTTCGATACCTTTCCAAAAATATTTGCTCCTACGAGTTCATTAACTTCATTCAGAATAGCATTTGCAACTTCAGAAGGGTCCTTCAGCATTCCCTGATTTTTCAGCCCCACGAAATATGATTTCCTTTTAAGATACTTACTAGATGACCGCATAATCTTTTGCATCCCCGTATCCATAACTCCAGGATCAAATGATCTAAAATAAACGCTTTCGCTATGAGCTTCTTTTTGGGATATTTCAATGATTTTTTTCATTGCACTTTTTGATCCACTATATATACCAAGCCCTTCATTAGAGGATTCCGCAGCTCCAGAACTAATATCATAAATAATTTTTCTATTTGGTAACGACATTATTGAGTTTATCAACAAAAGCGGAGAAATAATATTCGTGTTTACAGAGTTAACTAACGATTCGTTTTCATATGTGCCCAAAGGTCCAATCGGTGTTATTACAGCTGCATTTGATACGAATACAACTGTATAGGATTTATACTTATCATTTATCAGCGAAGTAATAGATGGCAAGACACGTATTACTTCCCTTGGCGAAGATAAATCACAGACAAACGAAAGACTATTTTTAACATTATCTCTATTAATTTCAATCAAACTGATTCCATGTCTTTTTACCAAAGAAGCGATTGAAAAACCTAAACCACGCGTAGTTCCAGTTATAATAAATATTATTTCCTTTAGCTTAGTCATATTCTTTCAATTCCAAGGCGTGCCTTAGATTACGAAATCTTAAAAACTATCATATCTTCTATATAATTTTGTTTCGTTCTCTGCAGAACATGATCCTATAACATTGCTACCAAATATCTTACCGATACGATTGGCTTCTTGAATAAATTTTTTCATCTGGATCTCGGTTATTGATACAGGAGCATCAACGCAGTCCATCTCATCATCTATCCTGTAATGTTTCTCTATTATTTGCGCGCCTGCAGAAACAGCATATAATGGGACAACGATTCCATTTGTATGATCTGAATACCCAATAATACAATCGAACTCATCCCTAAGACTTTCAATGACTGCAAGGTTTGCATTCGACTCGGCAAGTGGATAAGCGGATACGCAATGCAGAATAGCGATTTCATTTGTTTTTGCTCGGATGATATCATACGCTACTTTGATCTCATCAAGCGAAGCCATTCCCGTGGATATCACGATAGCTTTTCCTGTTTGCGAAACCCTATCTAAAAGTTTCATGTTTGTCACATCGAACGAGGCTATTTTGTGAATTTTAACATTCAAAGATTCAAGAGTATTTAGGCTTTCATCGTCAAAGGGTGTCGAAAAAAAATCAATGCCCAATTCGTCTGCGCGCAGTTTCAATCGGTGAAAACTACCAAATGGCAATTCACACTTTTTGAGGATCGCAAACAGCGGAGATTCCCTTTTAACTCTCTTTTCGGTAATATAGGTTTGGAATTTCACTGCATCGGCACCCGCTCGCCATGCAGAATCTATTAATTCCAACGCCAAGTCTTCATCCCCTCCATGATTAATTCCTATTTCAGCGATAGTGTAAACATAATTTTCAGAATTGAATTTATGAGTATTAGATTCGACCATTAGTCCTCCTCGGTGTTCATTTGCCTACCAGCAGCTCATCCCACCATCTATGACAATATTTTGCCCATTAATATATGAAGATCCATCGGACGCAAGAAAAATTACACATCCGACTATTTCTTCTACCATTGCCATCCGATGCATTGGGTTCCTCAATGAATACTCTGTGATAAATTCTTCAGATTGTGGCTCTTCGACGTTATAAATACCCCCTGGAGAGATAGCGTTCACACGTATACCTTTACTTGCAAGGTGTACGGCAAAGTACTTAGTCATCTGAATCACACCCGCTTTTGATGCCCCATAGACTTCGGAACTTTTTCGGTCCGTTGAAGAATAGATTCTTGGATCAGGACTTAAAAGCCCATAAACGGATCCAATATTAATAATGCTTCTATCCTTCTCCAAACTGTTGGCGTGAATAGAAAATTGCTGGATCAGGAAAAACGTCCCTTTAAGATTGACATCAATAACAAAATCCAGCTCTTCCTCTGACCTGTCTTCATATTTTGTAAAACAACTTACACCAGCATTATTTATGAGTACATCAATTTTTTGGGACTGTTTTTCAAGTCTGGCAAAAAGATTCACAATATTTTTTTTCTTTGTGATGTCTACTGGAAGATACTCTATACTCTCAGAGGAGACCATCTTGCTGTTATCCATTTTAAGATCTACACCGATGACATATGCACCGCTAGAGACTAAACACCGACAAAGCTGGAAACCGACTTGACCCGTCGCCCCTGTTACCAAAATCACCTTTCCATCAATATCAAAAAAGGAAGGATTATCACTTCCCGGTAGACTCATATTGAATCAGCCATAAAAGCTTCACGAAGCTTATTAATTGAATCAATTAGAAGGTTTTTATCTTTATAGTATTCAATAGTTAGGTATTCGATGGATTTGTATTGTTCTGATAATTGCCTGGCATGCTGTATCATCAAATCATCTGGCACCTCGTGCGCATCGGTTGCAACTATACTACTCTCAGGAATATTTGGCTGGCAAATATGCAATTGAATTAAGCGATTTAGAGGAAGAGTCGCTATATATTCAGAATAATTAAGCCTCATATTATGGGCAGTAACCATTGCATGCGCAATATCTAACAGCAGATGAATATTACATGACTCTATTAATTCTGATATAAATTCACCTGATGTTACAATGTCATATGCCTTCGTTGGATAATAATTATTATTCTCCATTCCGATTTTAACCTCATCACCCAAAGTATTTCTAAGCCAATCTACATTTTTTTTTGCGTTTTGTATCATTTCGGTTTCAGAATATATTTTTCCAGATAATTGGGCAATCCCACCCTCTACAACCAACCCTTCGCACACTCGAGATGCTTGCAAAGTAACTAATTTCAATTCCGGTTTTAAGCTCAAATTATCTCTTAAGTATTCTTTGATTTTGTGACCCCAATTATGGGGCAAATCTATGTCAATATGAAATAGCCACTGTTTTTCAAATTGTAACTCAGCCGTACGCTCTCGAGCTTCTAGACAATCTGACACTTCCGATATTTCATGTGCGGCCACTTTATCCTCAAATAGATGGGAAACAGGAGTCGCAATTAGTGGGGTAACTATTCTCATAACTTCACCTTAATATTTTATGAACTACATTAATAACTCTTTCAACATCGCCACTCGTAAGCTTGGGAGATAGAGGCAGACTTACCGTTCCTCGACCAAAGCTTGTAGCATTGGGGTATTCAGTCGGTTCCCAGCCAAATGTTTTATTATAATAAGGATGCTCTGGAATACTGAGGTAGTGGACACCCGTACCAATTTTTTCTTGGTTCATACGATTAAGGAATTCATCTCTAGATATCCTAGCTCTTTTTTCATCAATGATGATTGTATACAAATGATATGCGTGCTTAGTGTCTTCTTCGGGCGGTGAGGGAAGTGTGATGGGCAACTCCCTAAACTCTTCATTGTATTTGGACCAAATATCCTGACGCATTTGCCAACTCTCCTCAATCCTATCCAGTTGGTGTATTCCCAAAGCAGCCTGTAAATCCATCATATTATACTTAAATCCCGCCTCTTCCACCAGGTAATGTTGATATCCTTCATCGCTAAAACGCTTCCAAGCATCTTGACTCATCCCATGTAAGGCCAATCGTTTAATTCTGTTTGCACTACTTTCGTCGTCAGTAATCACCATCCCACCTTCGCCGGTTACCAGATTCTTCGTAGCATAAAAACTAAAACATCCATAATCACCAAATGTACCTGCTTTTTTCCCACGATAAGTAGTCTCTATAGCATGGGCGCAATCTTCAATTACTCTTAAGTTTCGAGTTTTTGCAATATTCATGATTGCATCCATATCGCATGCCCTTCCAGCGAAATGTACTGGTAAAATGCATTTCGTTTGGTTGGTAATTTTTTTTACTATTTGATTTGGATCAATATTTAGACTTGAGCTATCAATATCGGCCAATACTGGCCTTGCCCCGGCATGAATTATCGCATTAATTGTAGAGCAGAACGTCATAGGAGTGGTGATCACCTCATCTCCTTTTTTTAAGCCCAACGATAATAGACTCAGGTGAAGGGCTGCAGTACATGAGTTAACAGCTATGGCGCATTTAGAACTCTTGTACAATCTGAAATGTTCTTCAAATTTTTTTACTTTTGGTCCAGTGCCTAACCACCCAGATTTAAGAGAGTCAACAACCTCGTTAATTTCGTTATCTCCAATGTAAGGCGCTCCGAAAACTAAAAAATCATCACTCATAGAATATTATTCAACATGTTAATATTGGCTCCATTAATTTTCTTCTTATGTCCTCTATCATTCTTCAGTTTTATACAAACTTGAATGAGCTCATAGAAAGCATTTATATTGGGATAGAATTGATCAAGCCCTCACGACAGACCACAAACTCGCAGGAAAAACAAACTATTCAGAATCTTGGTGATAATAATAATTATAATAGGAATAATAATAGGCATATTTCCCACCGAGACTTTCACTGCTAGCACTGTTTAAAATCGCACCAATCAGCGGCGCCCTCACATTGCGCATCATATCCATTGCGCGATCTACAGCGGAACGTTCAGTGGCACCAGCTTTTACTACCATAGCAATGGCATCAATCTCCCCGGAAATCATACTGGCATCTGTCACAGCCACGATAGGGGGTGAATCAAGTAAAATCATATCCCACACCTGCTCCAGCTGATCTACGAGTAGGGACATACGATCTGAACCCAACAATTCTGAAGGATTGGGTGGCAAATTACCGGCTGTAAGAAGAAAAAGATTCTCAATTTTCGTTTCATGGATTATTGATTCGATGTCCTTCACCTCACCGATGAGATATTCAGAGAGTCCCGGTCCACGTGGATAGCCAAATACGTTGTGTTGAACCGGTTTACGGAGATCAGCATCTATCAACAAGGTTTTTTTTCGAAGTTGTGCAAAGGCGATAGCCAAATTAGCTGTTGTGGTAGATTTTCCTTCACCTGGCTGGGAACTAGATATGAGCAAACTTTTAATTTTTTTATCCGCTGATGCATAGGCTATGTTAGTTCTCAAGGATCGATAGCTTTCCGAAACTGGAGATTTGGGATCCTCATACGTAATCAAGCGTCGACGAAAATCAGTCCCTCCTTTTGAAGGACCTGGGATACTTCGAGGGATTTTTTTAGCAGATGCGCTCTGCATTTCAGGAATAATACCCAAGATAGTCAAGCCTCTGCGTTCCAAATGCTCTACTGCTTTTACTGTATTGTCCAGAAACTCCCTTAAAAAAGCATATCCAAGCCCCAATCCAAGCCCAAGTCCAAGCCCCAGCAGAAGATTCGTTCTTTTATTGGGTTTCACTTTTTCCGCAACCAGTGCAGGATCAAGAATGCGTACTTTGCCCAGCTGCCCTGCTTCCGTAATGCGGGATTCTTCATATTTTTGCTTCATAGTGAGATAAAGACTCTCATTGAGCTTGAGGTCGCGTTCTAGACGAGAATATTGGAGCGTTTGAACCGGCAAAGAGGTCAATCGACCACTCATCTGGTCCACTAGTTTTTTATATTCTGCCGCACGAGATCGAGCAGAATGAACTTCAACTTCCTGCTCAACAATCTTATTGAAAATATCTTGAGAAGCAGCAAAAGGATCTTCTTCACTCCAACCAGAGAGAATCAAGGATTCAGTGATCCCCGTCAATTTGCCTTTCATTTCACTGATTCGCCGTTCATAATCACGGGCCTGGAGAGATTGCTCACTCCAACCCTCATCCACCATTTGCTGCACTTTTTGTGCCTCCAATTCGGCGATTTTAGCGCGCAAAGCCACAATCATGGGGTTGTTAGTATTGGTAATCTCTTCCATGAGGGCTTTCTCACTCTCAGACATTTGACTCTTGAGATAGGCTACTTTCTGATTAGAGACTTCCAATTCCGCTATATTTGTGTAGTAGATACTTTCATAACTTGTCAGGTCCTTGAGTAATATTTCGGCTGACCCATCTAGTGAATAGATTTGGAAATCTGATTGAAATTGTTGCAATTCTTCTTCTACTGTGGCCAGCCGCTTTTCATATTTGACAATCTGGCTATCCAGAAAGGACAGCACAAAATGCAACTCACCTTGGCCCCCTGCCAGATCCAGCGTGCGATACTTATTGGAAATCCGATTAGCCAGAAATACGGCCTCGCTTGAATCAGGCGAGATTACTGCAATCTTGAGAACATCTGCCTCTCTGATTGTCGAAATGGACGAATTATCACGCAGTCTCTCAACAATTCGGATGCGTTCTGAATAATTGAGGGCATCTGGTGTGGTCAATGAATCCGGACCTTTTCCAATCCACTCAAAAATATTATCCAAGACCCGATAACGTTTGCGGACATATCTCGTCCCAAAAAGAGACATCTCTTTGGCACTTTTATCTTCTACTAGCGATTGTACCACCTGGTCATGGAGGTTGTAGCTATTAAGCACTTCAATCTCGTTTTGCAAGCGTTGCTGGGAATTGTTCATGCCAAAATCAAAGACAAAGGAACTTGGATTCGCGCCACTCTGTTTAATCATGACAACTGTTGTCGCCTCGTATATGGGTCGAGAAGTCATTGTGAGATAAAAGGTAAGGGAAACGACAACCACGAAAATAATGGCAATTACTCTCTTGTAGCTATAGATAATGCGCCACAGCTCTTTAATGTCGATTTCATTTTCGGGAGCAGAACTCTGGCCGTGGTTGTTCTGATTTTTCAAATCATCCATACTATCATATCCTGTTTGTAAAAAAATGCGATTCCTAGGTTTTTGAATGAACTCGCATCAATATCATATATTTAATTTGGAATCAACTACTAACCAAGCTGTGTCCTTATTCAAGCGTGCAAATGTAAACAGCAAGAGAGGAGGGACATGCTTTTTTTTGGGAGAGATTATTTTCACAGAAAGCCTTCAACAATTGATGTGAGTAGTTTTTAAGGAAAATGAATTAGAATGTTATCATACATTTATTGACCAAGATACAAGAAGGTAGCCCAGGTCGATTCGCTGCCCAAGGTTTCCGTACACTCCAAATATTCTGCTGCTGTATCGACTCTCCATAAATAGACCTTCCCATAATCAAGCTGGATAAAATCTGGAATTATCCAAGACTCTGTACTCCCGATATAGTCGTCCGGTGTGATAATCGTTCGAACAATTTTATTTTGATTTTGATCTATGATAGTCAAAATATAATGCTCCATATTATTATTGACGTAAAAGAGCCAATTCAGTTCACGTCCTTCAGCCAAAACTGACGCAAATCCATTTGGCGTCATGTATTGAGCGCTAATTTGTGGTAGAGATCCATAGAGTATTGGGTCGGAATATTCACTAATGTTATTTGCTATATCTATTGATACTAATTTGTAATAATATTTTGTATGTAGGTTAATTTGGTGGTCCACATAATAGGAAAAGCTCTCTTGGCTTTCCACATTCAGTTTTTTTATTAATGTGAATTCTATATGGCTTTCAGTTAAATTATTGAACTCTGCACGAAAAATAGAGTAACTGGCTATTTCTTCACTCGTCGGCACTTGCCATTCCAGCAGTATTCCCCCAGATTCATGGGCATCCACTCCCCGCTCCGGCCACTCTTCAGGGAGAGATTTTTGGACCCATTGGGGTGGAGATGGTGGGGTTGGGTCCTCGATGTCGAGACCGCATGATTGGAGAGTTAAGATTGGAAACATAAGGATGGAGAAGGTAGAGAGTAGAAAGTAGAAGCGGGGGCGTCTCAATGAACTTAAGGTCAGAACTTGACCATATCGCCTATTCATGGGCTTTGTCTCATTTTTAATTCTAATCGACTGAATCATGTTGGAAGATAAGGGTGATTTGAATTATTAATATTGAAGATTGTGTGAAAGTATACGATTAATCAGTAAAAAGTCTAATTGTTGGAGCTCTTTTTTCTTCTCTAACTCCTACTTTATCCTCAATACTTTTATTCCATTTCTCTTGATTACAGGATGTGACAAATAATTCCTTTTCCCAAATAGGTATTCTTTACAAATAACCAATCTCTCTGATCTTCTTAAACAATTGCTCAACCAGTATTTCTGGAGGCGTGTCGCTTGAATCAATGGTGATCTCTGGATTATCAGGAGCTTCATAGGGGTCTGATATCCCCGTAAACTCCTTTATGATGCCTTCACGGGCTAATTTGTAAAGCCCTTTCACATCTCGCTCTTCGCATTTTTCCAGGGACGTATTGATGTGGATTTCAATGTACCCTCCCACCTTTGAAATGAGATCCCGATTGAAGCGTCGATCTGCACGGTATGGAGCGATGGGAGCACATATGGCAATACCGCCATTTTTGGTTATTTCGCTGGCTACGAAACCAATTCGTTGAACATTTAGAGATCGATGCTCTTTTGAGAAGCCTAGTTCGCTGGAGAGATGCGTGCGAACAATATCACCATCCAGCAACGTGACTGGACGACTGCCGGTTTCCAGTAATTTCACCATGAGGCCATTGGCAATGGTTGATTTGCCAGAACCCGAGAGACCTGTAAAAAATAAGGTGAGTCCCCTGTCTTTTAAGGGGGGACGGGAGCGTTCTAGCTCTTCGGTGACTTCCGGATAAGTAAACCACTCCGGGATACCTCTGCCCTCATCAAGCAACTTTCGTAATTCAGTACCGGAGATGGTCTGATATTCCACACCTTCCGGTACATCCTTACGGACTTCATAGCGGTCTTGAGCAGGTAAATAAACCATGAAGCGGAAGGGTACGATCTCGATCCCAATCTCATCCTTATGTTTTTGGACCAGATCCTGGGCAGCATAAGGACCATAAAAAGATTCTCCCTTGCTATCTCCACCAGGCCCGGCATGATTGCGCCCTACGATTAAATGTGTGCAGCCATAATTTTTCCGAATGATAGCATGCCACAGAGCTTCACGAGGCCCCCCCATGCGCATTGCCAGGGGCAGCAGACTCATCATGGCTGTATTATCAGGGTATTCCTTCAACACATGTTGATAACAGCGAACTCGCGTATAATGATTCACATCACCCCGCTTGGTCATACCCACTACAGGATGGATGAGTAGTTTTGTATCCTGATCCTCGGTAGCGCGCAAGGTCATCTCCACATGGGCACGATGTAATGGGTTGCGGGTCTGGAAGGCCACTATTTTTTCCCAACCATTTTTCTTGAATATGGATTTCAGCTCAGCAGGTGTATGTCGGAAATCCTGGTAATCATAATGATGGGGGAGGGCGATGCCTTCCAGGGTGCCACCCAAGTAAATTGAATTGCTCTGATGAAAAAGATAATTCACTGCTGGATGAGTTTCATCTAACGTTCCAAAAACCGACTGGGCTTCGAGCTTAAAATCTGGTTTGTAAATGTCCTCTATTGTCAATACAGCTATAGCAAAGCCTTCATGATCTCTTAAGGTGATCTTCTCATCCCTAGAGATTCCACCTGCAAAGGCTTCACTTACATCTAGAGTGATGGGTATTGGCCATAAGGTCCCGTCCCCTAAACGCATCTTCTCTAAAACAGAGTTATAGTCGTTTTCTTGCAGGAAACCCTTCAGGGGTGCAAATGCGCCATTGAAAAGTAATTCAATATCACAGATCTGACGCTCAGTGAGTTGCCACGAATTGTACTTAAAGGCTTTCTGTTTTAATTCATCTGGATTATTTGACATTAAATTATTCATAGATTCTTCCGGCATCTTTTCACCCCACACGTCTCAACGTTCAAACTTCCAAATCCTATATCAAATCACCAATATCCACATTCTCCCAATCTTTAATCACAAGATCAGAAGTACCAGAATGATATTCAATATCTACACCTGGAAAATATTTGATTTTTCCTTCGTCTGCTTGCTGATACAAGCCTTGCTTATCCCTATTCCTGCAGATTTCAACAGAAGTATCCACATAGATCTCTTTATATCTTTCCAGTCCTATGATCTCTTTAACCTGTCCTCTCGTTTCTCGATCTGGAGAGATGAATACTGCAATAACAACAATGCCCTGATCATTCAAAAGTTTGGACATTTCAGCGACTCGCCTTAGATTCTCATCACGATCAGCCTTATCGAAACCAAGTTCACGATTCAGACCAGCCCTCAATCGACTCCCATCTAAAACAACAACCGTTTTGCCCATATCAAAGAGTGACCGCTCTAGTCTATAAGCAATCTCAGTCTTCCCACATGCATGAAGTCCTGTGAACCAATAGGTCATTGGCTTTTGCTCAAACTGTGACATTCTCTCATCCAGAGTAACCAGACTTCTTTCGGGCTTTTGTTCGGATGCGTATACAATTTTGGAGGGTAAGTGTTCAGATCCCAAGCGATCAATGATCATCCCCACAGCACTGGTATTATGTGTCAAAGGATCAATGAGAATAAAACTACCGGTCTGTCGATTTTTCCGGTAGCTATCAAAGAATAGTGGTCTGGAGCTTGTCAACACAACTCTTCCCATCTGATTCAACTCAAAGGTCTCAGCGTCTCCTCTTTGCAAGGTATTCACATCGATAGCATAACGAATTTCATCGATCCGGACTTTCACCTTTTGGGTGGTATGTTTAATGATGAACTGCTGATTGAGATCAAGTGCTTTTTCATCCATCCAGACCAGCATGGCTTCGAAATGTCGCTCTATATGGGGTTGATTGTTGGTACGAACCAACATATCCCCGCGGCTAATATCAATTTCGTCTTCCAGCGTGAGCATAATGCTCTGAGGGGGGAAGGCAAAATCAACCTGCTCCCCTAAAGTCTCAATGGATTTTACTTTACTTGATTGACCCGACGGAAGCGCTACCACTTCCTCGCCCCTGCGTATGATGCCTGAAGATAATCGCCCTGCAAAGCCACGAAAATCAAGGTTCGGACGGGATACCATCTGAACGGGGAAACGAAAATCGACAAAGTTTCGGTCTGCAGTTGCCGGAATGGTTTCCAAAAGGCTCATAATAGTGGGTCCGTGGTACCAGGACATATTGGATCCAGAATCGACGATATTATCACCTTTCAACGCAGAGAGCGGGACAAATTGAATGTCCGGGATTTGAAGCCGGGTAGTGAATTCAAGGTATTCATCCCGGATGTTGTTGAATACATCCTCAGAATAATCTTCAAGATCCATTTTGTTGACAGCCACGATGACATGTTTAATGCCCAACAAAGAGATTAGAAATGAATGACGTTTAGTTTGAGTTATGACGCCTTTACGGGCGTCGATGAGAACAATTGCGAGATGTGCTGTCGAAGCACCTGTGACCATATTCCGTGTGTACTGTTCATGCCCTGGTGTATCTGCAATAATGAATTTCCGTTTAGATGTGGAGAAATAGCGGTAAGCTACATCAATGGTAATTCCCTGCTCACGCTCAGCTTTCAGCCCATCCAGCAGGAGAGCATAATCAATTTCCTCACCGGCGTTTCCCACCCGCTTTGAGTCCCGGATCAGAGTAGCAAGCTGATCATCATAGAGACGTTTGGAGTCATTAAGTAATCTACCAATGAGTGTAGATTTTCCATCATCAACTGAACCAGCCGTGAGTAAACGGAGGAGGTCCTTTTTTTCGTCTTGAGCCAGAAATTCTTCAATTCCCAGGCCTGTAATGTTTGGAGAGCTCAAAAGTAGCCCTCCCGTTTCTTCTGTTCCATGGATCCATCCTGATCAAAATCAATGACCCTGGTAGTTCGCTCAGATTTAGTCTCAGTCATCATCTCTTCAATTATCTTTTCAATGGTGTCTGCTTCAGATTCAACAGCCCCCGTCAGCGGGTAACAACCTAGAGTTCGAAATCGAACCGTCTTGATTTCTTTTTTGGACATGAGATCAGCGGGCATACGATCATCATCCACCAGAATAAGTTGTCCATTCAGGTCTACCACTTCCCGAGGTTTGGCAAAATATAGTGGGACGATGGGTATTGATTCCTGGCGGATATACTGCCAGACATCCAACTCAGTCCAGTTTGAGATGGGAAAAACACGGATGCTTTCTCCCTTATGGACCTCAGTATTATAAAGATTCCAAAGTTCTGGACGCTGGTTTTTGGGATCCCACTGATGGAAACTGTCACGGAATGAGAATATGCGTTCTTTGGCTCGTGATTTCTCTTCATCACGGCGAGCACCGCCAAAGGCAGCATCAAATTGATGTTTGTCTAAGGCTTGTAGCAATGCCTGGGTTTTCATGGTATCTGTATGAAACTTACTACCATGGGTAAAAGGTCCGATGCCCTCCTTCACACCTTTTTGATTCTTATGGACGAGGAGATCAATCCCATTTTCAGCACAAAAGTGATCTCTGAATTTTATCATCTCCTTAAATTTCCAGTGCGAGTCTACATGAAGCATTGGAAAGGGAATTTTACCTGGGGTAAAGGCTTTTTGGGCCAGCTTGACCATGACAGAAGAGTCTTTACCGATGGAATACATCATGACGGGATTTTCAAATTCCGAAGCAACTTCCCTAATTATGTGGATACTTTCAGCCTCCAGTTCCTGGAGGTGGGTTAACCTATATGATTCAGTATTTTTCATACACTTTCAATCTTCTTAATTTCTATATAGCCATATCTATCTACCAATCATGTTAAACATAACGTGGTCAGTTCATACAAAGATATTGATGAATACTAATTCCCCCTTCACCACGATAATTAGAGCCTTATTATTAAAGGGATGCTAAATCAGTTGATAAGTCTAATTCTTAATACAAATCTTCAAACCTACCCAATTATTTGATATTCTTCAAGATAGGCAATGATTTGATCAACACCGGCCTGAATGCTCTGCGCGTCGTTCTCAATCACAATATCCGCAGACAAGGGTTCCTCGTAGGGGGCATCAATTCCAGTAAAATCTTTAATTTTCCCATCACGAGCCAGTTTATAAAGGCCCTTAGGGTCTCGACCTTCAGCAGTTTCTAGTGAAGCTTTGACAAAAACTTTGATAAAGTTCAAAGGAGTTATGATACTCTGGGCATAATCCCTGTTTTTTCTTAGCGGCGAGATAAAAGAAGTAAGTACGATCATTCCAGATTCTGCAAACAATTTGGCTGCCTCAGAGACTCGGCGGAGATTCTCATTGCGATCTTCCTCGGAAAATCCGAGTCCAGCGTTTAGCCCATGCCGGACATTATCTCCGTCCAAAACACTTACCTGATAGCCTCTTTTGAATAGTTCATCCTGACAGGCCATGGCAATGACAGATTTTCCTGATGCAGATAGGCCTGTAAACCATAATACGGCAGATTTGTGACCATTTTTTTCTTCTCGTTGAGCAAGGGTAATCGATTGGTCATGGTAAGTTATGTTAGACATTGATATAAATCCTTGATCGTGTTAATTGATTGTTTTTTGTTTCACGTAATCTGCAGATGCTCTGAGTGACTATGCGTCCATCCTTTTAAGTAATGGAAGTATTAGATCCTTATCAGATAGAAGATGTTCTTCTCGGGGGAGTGGCCAAGGAATATTCAACTCAGCGTCGTGAGGATGAATACCAGCATCTGATTCAGGTGCATAGAAGTTATCCGTTTTGTACTGGACAATGGCAATTTCACTGGTGACTATGAATGCATGTGCAAAGCCACGCGGGACAAAAAATTGGAAATGATTTTCAGCTGTGATCTCTGCAAAGCAATATTGTTTAAAAGTTGGCGAATCTGATCGAATGTCCACAGCCACATCCCAAATCGAACCTTGAATGACCCTAATCAGTTTAGCCTGGGCATGGGGTGCTTTCTGAAAATGCAACCCTCGTAGGACTCCCCTGCTTGATTTGGATTCATTGTCCTGGACAAATTTGACGCCTGGGAGGAACGCCTCAAAGTCGTTGAGGTTGTAGCTCTCCTTGAAATAGCCACGTTCATCAGCATAGACGGTGGGTTCGATGAGGAGGACGTCGGGGATACTCTGTGGCGTAACTTTAAATTTCATAGCTACCTTATTTTTGAACCGCGGAGTGAGCGAAGGACGCAAAGGTTTTTTCTATTTACTTTTACAAACACTCTCTGTGCTCTCTGCGACCTTTGCGGTTAAATGTTTTAGAGATTCTCGATATCAGCGATCTGGAGGCCCTGTCTTTTTTCAAGGGTCTGAACAAATTGTGAGGCTTCCAGCATGGAATCAAAGGTTCCCGTGTCCAACCAGGCAAAACCCCGTTCCATAATTTGGACCTGCAGGGAGCCGTTTTCAAGGTATTGTTGGTTTACCGATGTAATCTCTAGCTCTCCCCTATCTGAGGGCTTCACATCCTTTGCTACTTGAGCCACTGAATTGGGATAAAAATAGAGCCCAACCACTGCAAAATTACTTTTTGGGTTCGCAGGTTTTTCCTCAATGGATAGCGCCTTCTTTGATGCGTCAAATTCAACCACACCGTAACGTTCAGGATCTTCTACATGGTAGGCAAAGACCACAGCGTCTTTTTCCTCAGCCACGATACGAGTGCTCTCCTTAAGCATATCAATGAGACCGTGGCCAAAAAAGATATTATCCCCAAGGATCAAACAGACGTCATCGTCACCGATGAATTTATCGCCTAAGATAAAAGCCTGCGCCAAACCATCAGGGCTGGGTTGCACGATGTAGGAGAATTTTGCTTTAAACCGGGAGCCATCCCCCAAGAGCTGTTCAAATCTTGGCAAGTCTTCAGGGGTGGAGATAATGAGGATTTCGTTTATTCCAGCCAAAAGCAATGTAGACAGAGGATAATAAATCATAGGTTTATTGTAAATCGGTAATAATTGTTTTGAAACTACACGAGTCAAAGGATGTAAGCGTGAACCTGCTCCCCCTGCTAGTACTATTCCCTTCATCTAGATATCCTCATATTCATTTTTTCCTCTCCATTGAATTGTGTATCGAAGGTCGAAAGTATCCTTGTAGCAATCAACTTAATATTGATTTCAGCATCGAACGATACACTATTACCCTATTTCGAAGCCCCTTCGTCTCTCCGTTCGCTCAGGATGAACTCCGGCTGAGAAATCCCGCTCTGCCCCTCAACCACCAACTCATCCCACTCAGGGTTTGATCCCTCAATCAATTGAATTTTCTTTTCTCTCCGCCATTTCTTTAAAATCTTTTCCCTCTGCAAAGCTGCGTTTGGTCCTTCAAAGGCTTCATAGTACACCAGCTTCGTCATTTTGAATGCGGAGGCAAATCCTTTTGTTCCAGTTCTGTGCTCTTCGAGACGCCGATTGAGGTCGTTGGTCATGCCAATATACAGGCGTCGATTGTTATTTGTAAGGATGTATGTGAAATAGGTTCGTCGTTTAGTCAAGGTTCTGGGTTTTCTCGCGTTCGCTCGAAAAGTAGTATTTCAAGTCTCTTGTTTAGCGGCTATACCTTATATGCCAAAATTCTCTCTGCGGCTCGTATAGAGCGCTTTTCTACCAGATGGTCTCAACACTTTTGGAATTTATCAGGTTGGAATCTGCGGTAATCAATGGAACATTTCGGAATATCGCAGTTGCACAAATTAATCTATCTGCCGGGTCAAGATTTACCTCGGATGAAAGCGATACAGATAAATCCGCAATCTCAGGTGTAATGGATTGAAATGTATAGTGATTTGCAGATCGAATTAAGTGGATGAGCTCAGGATATGTTGCATCAATACTAAGGCGATTCTTTTTCATTAACATTGCGATTTCCCAAAGTGAGATGTCAGCAATAATTATTCCGCTTAATTCATTTGCCCGGTCGATCATCTTTCTGGCTTTTTTACTTATCTTATCCGGTTGAAGAGCATCCCAAACAATGATATGTGTATCAAGTACTATCATTGAGAAAGCGCATTCCATGTTTCATCAATGGGATTGATCATATCACCTATTTTAGCATCTTCAGCTAAATGCTTCAGAGTCATCTTTGCTTGTTCCTGAGCTGAATCTGCAGGGACAAGTTGAGCTACTACTTTTCCGCGAGAAGTAATTTGAATTTGTGCCCCTTGTTTGATTTGCTCCAGAACTTGCATGAGATTTGCCCGAAGTTCACTTACCGCTATTTTAGTCATAATTCATCTCCATTTTATTTGTACAAAGATAACGTACAGGTAATATTAGTACAAGAACTATGTACAAATTCACAGCACATGATTTAGTCGCTCTAACATATAATTATGCTGTGCCTAGCCTCTCCTGCTCGTAAATCTGTTTTTGTTGCAAAGCTTTCCACCAGTCCTGATTGTTGAGGTACCATTGGATGGTTTTTTTGAGGCCGGCTTCGAAGGTGTGCGAAGGGTTCCAGCCCAGGTCTGATCTGATTTTGGAGATATCCATGGCATAACGGACGTCGTGGCCCGGTCTGTCGGTAACATAGGTGATCTGCTCACGGTAACTTTTGCCATCACTTCTGGGTTTGATGTCATCTAGGATTGAGATGATGGTCTCCACAACCCGCAAGTTGGTGACTTCTTCTTCCCCACCAACCAGGTAGGTTTCACCAAGTGAGCCATTTTCAAAAACATTATAAATAGCCTCACAATGGTCTTCAACATGCAACCAATCCCGGATATTGAGTCCATCTCCATAAATGGGAAGTGGTTTGCCAGAGATGGCATTGATGACCATAAGTGGGATTAATTTTTCAGGGAATTGGAGTGGTCCATAATTGTTGGTGCAGTTGGTAAGTAAGATGGGGAAACCAAAGGTACGTCCCCAGGCTCTTACCAGATGATCAGAACCAGCTTTGGAGGCTGAGTAAGGTGAACTGGGATCGTAGGGCGTATCTATGCGAAATAATTCATCTGGACCCAGTGAGCCAAAGACTTCATCAGTTGAAACATGGAGGAAACGAAAGTCTTCTTTTTTCTGACCCTTCAAACCTTTCCAATAGTTGTGCATTCGATCCAACAGTATTGCTGTACCAACGACATTGGTCATGATAAAGGGAATAGGTCCGTCAATGGAGCGGTCCACGTGGGATTCAGCTGCGAAGTGGATGATGCCATCGGGCTGGAAATCATCAATGACCGACTGAACCTGATTGGCGTCTGTGATGTCCCCTTCCACAAACTGATATCTTGGATTGTCTGCTATTGAGACCAGGTTTTCCAGGTTTCCAGCGTAGGTCAGTATATCCAGGTTGAGGATGTGATTGTCGGTTTCTGCCATTTGCTTCAGGATGAAGTTGGAGCCAATAAAGCCCGCTCCACCAGTGATAATTATTTTCTTCAACTCTACCCCAATATTTCTCAGTTACTTCGCTAATGCTATTGGTAAGAAAATAGTTCAAACTTCAATGTTATAAAGGCAAAAGTCTCAAAGTGCCCATCATAGTAGTATTTAAAAAGTCGGCCCATGAGCTATCTCAAAAAGAGCTGTATAACACTTGGCACTAAACTATATTTCTATACAGTGGATAAGAACATTAAATCATCTAAATCGTTAATTGGAGGGAGAACAAGTAGCTTGGTTCTACTCTTAATTTATCTTTCAATTATGCCGATCTATTCTCAATCTGAAGCTTTTAGCAAAGTGATGGTCTCGTATGATATAAGTGCCTTAAACAGCCTGAGGCAGCCGGCCAGTCAGTACTGGGAAGTTACAAAATCAGATCAGGTCAATTTCGAATTTCCCTTCTATTGGCAGTTCGTGAATGTCCGGTTTCAGACCTCTGAGTTTAGTGGGAAAACATATGAAGGCATGGTCTCACCTGATTTTAAAGAGTACTATATTGCACTTGGTTGGGTAGCTAGGTGGCAGTTCACAGATTTATTAGGCGTACAAGCCGGTTTTAGTCTTGGTGATCATAGCATGGTTTTCTCCCATGAGGTAATTATGGGGCTTAAAAACGAAAATGAATTCGGAATCGGTCTTGAGTGTCTCATATATTTGAACCTTTACAAAGGGCTTCGAATTCAGTCCTCATATAGCAAAAACATGGTATTTACCAGTAGCCGTTTCCAACATGAAAGCATTCAGTTTGGCTTGGGCTACGAAATGAATACGCCTCAATTTCTGATGACTTTTTTGAAGTAGCTGGTGGTAGCATGCGAAGAATAACAATCATTTCATGCATCACATGTATGTTTTTGGGGTTTCTAAATGCCAGTAGCAATGATGCCTTTTCCAGGGTGGTAAGCAGGGAAGAATTAGCCCAGTCTGGTATATTGCGGATGAGTGATATACTCTCTCTGGTAGAGCTCTGGCAAACCTCCAGTTTAAGTGGATATTTGCATCAAACATCTGTCAATAGTCTTAATCCATATGGGCAAGAACTCATAGCGGTTTATCTTGATGGGCAAGAGATCACACCCGACTTGTTGAATATGGTGAACCTTGAGAGCATCCCTCTGGATGTTTCAGCCATTGATTCTATTGTATTCGCAAGCATTCCAAAGCGAATGGGCGACGGGGCACTCCAAAGCGGAGGAACCATTAACATATATTCGCTTAGAAAAGTTGCTAACATTGCTTTGAAATTGGGAAATGAGACCGGCGAACCTGGACCGTATCGGTACACTGATCGCCTGACACCCAACATTGATACCATTGGTCCACTGGCTAATATTGCAATTGTATTCCCCATATCCTCATTCTACTTCAATTCTTATGTGAATGGTCAACTATTCATGTTCACGGATCAGACAGTACATCGACGAAATCAAGATCTCCTTGAAGGTCAGCCAAATGTGAAACGATGGTTAATTAACTCTGGCCGCCCAGAAATGGTCTCTGCAGCTGTGCTACTAAAGACTGGCTACACTGGGACAAGTTTCCAGGTGCATGGTTTACATCACCAGTCATATGCAGATAAACTCATGACATTTTTCGAACCACTATCAAGGGAGATACCCTTTGATGTTCTACGAAAGCAATCCGCTTTTTCCGGTGTTTTTGGGAAAATCGAAGATTCTACAAAGATTCTGTGGTCAGTTCATGAAAATGATCTAGCCATCAAAGAGCGCTACAACCGGATTGGATTCCAATCTGATTGGCATTTCGTCAAGACTCGAGCACATCTTGGTGTGGAGCTAAACGGGAACAAGGCGAGATCAACGCAAGCCGGTTTGAATGTCGTTCAGCATCAGTTCGGGTTCCTTGATTCAGTAGGATATGAACCAAAGCAGACCCTTACTCGTTCGATATATATGAATCACAGGAAGATGATTTTCCAAAACACTCCCATAATGATCGATATAAACCTAAAGTCGGAGAATAATAGATATTATCCAAGTGTTCTCATTGAATTGAGTCGTTCTCTACTAGATGGACAAACTGAGATGGCGCTTGCTTTAAGTCATACTCAAGCCCCCAGTTGGGAGCATAATTCGCTGCTGGACGCAAATGCTGGCTTGCTTGAGATTATTGAACAAAATTTGGAACCCTACCATTATGAATATGGCTATGAAGCCATAAGAAAACGAACCGGAGTGGATGTTTCCCTTGAGCAACAGGTAAATAACAGCAACCGCATCAAGATGGGGGCACATTATCGAAGAGACAACGGTCTCAGTTTGAATATTCTGGATAGTGTCAATTTCATCCAGCCTGGAAGGGGCTTCGATACTTACGCATTTTTAGGCAAGACGTCTCATGGATCAAATGCATCTTTTGAGTTTGCGTGGAGTTATTCAAATCAGCCGACTCTTACACATCACCTATTCCTGTCAAAACGTTTTGATATAAATGGAGATGATGAATATCATCAGATTTACGATCATGTACCCACATTGAAATCAGAGTATCGATTTAATTGGTCAGCAAACCCTCGTATGAATGTGAGGATAGCTGCTCATTATGAATCTGGATCCCAATGGAACGAGTACCGTTCGCTGGAAGGCGTCGAATGGGTCAACGAAACCCAAATACAATCTCATTCACCTGATGTCCCAGCCTCTTTCACTATCGATGCAAGCATTCGCAAAAAATTCCTAGGTGAAACCCTTGACGCGTCATTAATAATTCGAAATATTTTGGACGATGAAAAGCTCCTACACCCTATCGGCGGTGATGAGGGTCGAACATTCTATATCGTGTTAAACATCCACCCATTCTGGCACTAGGATATCCAGGTTATGAGTGATGCTAAACTGGAAGCATAGAGCAGTCTTTGGGCTAAATATCAAACGGTGAATATTTTATTGGATGAGTACATTCTAAAGCTGGTGGGTCTAAATTGTAATTCAATATTAACTTTCTGCTTTGGCATGCTATGATCAGTATACTTTACCTCCTGAGCTGAGGATTGAACTTGAGCCCAGAATACTGGCAGTTGCCTAAAGAGTAACTTGTTAGGTCCTGCTAAGAAACCAAAAAGAAACTGCCAATATTTACGTGATGTACAATTGTACCGATATTGCTCTCGCAGATATCATCTACTTACATCCTCCCCTCTAACGGTTTAAATTTCAACGAATTTTCCTCTTGAAATATTGCTCAATAACAATACTTAAATAATTGAGCAGATGCAGGAAATCATCGGGACCAGATCCAGAATGAAGGTACCGAACCCGCTTGAAGTTAGGGTCATATTCGATATAAACATTCAGGATATCTTCTGCAAACGGTTGAATGAGCTCGGCTTTTGGGAATTTGTACAGTTGCTTTTTCAGACGGTTGAACACAATATCGAGTGTCACAGTTCTGCCCACTCTAAAACACTGGGTGGGTTTGTCCCAAACCCACTCTTTGTCCGAGCTGACATACTGCATTTCAAAAACCTTTGCGTTAACCTGTCCGGTCAACCTGAGATTCTCTTTATGACCTACTCCAAAATCAGTGGCAATGGCATCAACGTTCCATCGATTTGAGACTGCAGCAATTTCCCTCAACACATTTTCGGGATCATGGTACTTGGGGCCAAAAAAACGTTTCACATAGAGGATCTCTATCTTATCGATATTCAAAGAGGCAATCGCAAATATCGTATATGATTGGCCACCGTCCTGGTTGGACCAAGCCCAATCGACAGCACCAAAAGACGGGCGCTGTAAGGCTGTCTCAGGTGGTGAATCAACATCAATAAATCCATGATCACCGCAATTAGCCAGGATTTCCTCCTCCGTTATGGGTACAGTTCCCTGATCATATGGAAGCCCTAACACTTCGTTGAAAAACTGTGCTTCAGGATAACTTTCGTATTTGTCAAGA
>Ga0233437_1001124_pt1 | contig 51895 bp, 62 predicted proteins | sample SI_122_August201_FD_182714 | JGI IMG/M metagenome (GOLD analysis project Ga0233437, IMG submission 182714) | Seawater microbial communities from Saanich Inlet, British Columbia, Canada - SI_122_August2016_200_MG | ecosystem: Environmental > Aquatic > Marine > Inlet | place: Canada: British... | reverse complement strand
AAAGTAATTTTATTTCATTACCCATTCTCAAATAGTTAAAAAAAGCTTAAAAAACTAACTAATCAGACCTTTTTTCCGTAAATGTGAATTGTATTCCATAAAAGACCTTTGCGTCTTGATACATTAACTTTGAATCCACCTTGTGCAAACATTCTCTTAATTCCATCAACATCATGTAACCATTTTTGCTCAGGCATTATCTTTAGCAGGTTTGTGTAATCCACAAAGTAGACTTTTCCACCACTCTTAACTCTCTTTCCAAGTGCAGCAATTACTTTATGTGGATCTTGAATATAACCCAGAACACCAACTGACACAATTGTATCAAAGTTCTTCAACTTTGGATGAATTACATGTCTTTCTTCATTTTCAAGATAATAAATCATATTATTTAATCGGTGTTTTTCAGCAAGTTCTTTTGTAGCATCAAGATGTTCTTTTGCAGTATGTGTAACACAAAGCTTGCCAGAGTCGCCAACTAATTTAGATAACTCAACAGTAAATTTACTAACATCTGTTCCAAAATTCATAACGCGCTTACCCTTCACATCTCCAATGTGATATTTAATATATTTACGTGTCTTTCTAGTTAGCCAAAAATCTGTTGTCCTAGATGTAACACCGACTGAAAGAGATAAGATCTTCTTAACTAATTTTGGCTTATAGAGCATAGCTTCAAGCAAGAAAAGAGGGATTCCAACCATAACAAACATAATTCCTGAAATCGTTGTTTGAAATTCTATACCTCCTGCTAAAAATAACAGAACCATGGCAGTAATTATTGGTAAAATCTTACCAAATGGAATCTTAAATGGCCTTTCAAGATGAGGCTTTGTAAATCTAAGAATTGTTACACTAACAATAACCATAGAATACATGAAAATAGCAAGAGGAAGGATCATCTCCAAGAGCAATTTATATGATCCAGATAAAAGAATAATTATTGTAAGAACTGTTTGAACTGCAATTGCATAATATGGGGTCTGATGAACTGGATGAATCCTACTTAATACATCTGGAAGTAATTTATCTCTGCCAAGAGCAAAAATCAGTCTAGGTGTTACAACTATCCATGCTGCAGCACCACCCAAAATATTCAAAAATACAAGGACTGCAATCAAACGCGCGCCACCTTGTCCCATAAATATTTTTGCTGCTTCTAAAAGAGGTGTAGCTGAAGTAGCAAGAATTTCCCAATTAACTGCACCAAGAGTAACTGCAACAACACCAAGAGCAAGTAAAACAACTGCTGCTGTGCCCCACATCATAACTTTTGGAATGGTTTTAGATGGATCTTTAGTCTCTTCTGCAAGATATGTAACTGTTTCCCAGCCAAAAAACGTCTCAAGTATGTAAAGCATAGCTATCACAATCGAAACTTTCGGGAAAATCGACAAAGGCATAAGATTAGATGCACTTACATAATAAACGCCCCAAGTTAGCAAAGTCCATAAGCTAAGAATTGTACAAATTGCAAAGAAAAGCAGAACTTTTACAGACATATCAATACCCCGATAAGAGACAAAATTCATACCAACAACAAATATGATTGCAATAATTAGTCGCTGAATATACGAAACCTCGATGATAGCCCCAAAATAATCTAAAGCACCTACAGAAAGCATAGCAATTGTGATGTTTGCAACAATCCAGCTAGTCCATCCAACAATAAATCCTGCAAATTCTCCAAAACCTTGCTTTGTATACTCATAAACGCCTCCTGACTTTGGAAACATACTAGAAAGCTCAGCAAAACAAGCTGCAATTATAAGTGCGATAATCGCAACTAATGTCCATGAAATCAGCGATCCTGGACCTGCTAATTGAGCTGCAATACCTGGAACAAAGAATATTCCTGTTCCAATTATAGCATTAATTCCTAAAAGAAGCAAAATTGAGAAAGGTATTGTTGCCTTTAATCCGGTCTTCTGCTCTCGCTCATTAATTCCTCCTATTGGTGGAGTCTTAACCATCTAGTTATTATATTGTGTAATATATAATACTTAAGTTAAGATTGAGAAGTAGTGATATTTATTTTCAATAAGTAAACTTTTTAAGCAGTAATGTGGCTCTTTTGTTATGGGCGGGTGGCTTAGCCTGGTTAGAGCGCACGACTGATATGGTTCCCTTTTTTAGGAAAACCAGAGAAATCGTGATGTCGGGAGTTCAAATCTCCTCCTGCCCATTACATATTTTTTTAAGTGTTATCCTCATTAAATAACATGGAACAAATTACTGCCATTATTACACCATTTAGTGTATCTATACCTAAAAAATTAGGTATTGCTAAACGTGTAATTGAAAATAGAATTTCTAATAGTAGAAAATATCGACGTTCTTTACTAAGCACACATTATGAACAACAAGTTACGCGCTCTTTTTATGTAAAACAAATACCTCTTGCAGTATATTTCCATAGAGGACAAGCAGATGAAAAATTATTACATGCAGTATATTCAACAGTAGATTTTGATTTTGAATATTTACTAAATCCTTTTCTGATTAATATTAAGGATTTTCGTAAAAATTATGGAAAAGAATGGGATCCATCAGAACACGGGTTTCATTCAAACTTAGGTAATAATATTGAACTCACTAAAAATAGCTTAACTGTAATGAATAAATATGAAGAATATAGCATTCATATAGATCCTAATAAAATAAATATACCTAAACGTCTTTTTAGTATATTACAAACAGCCAATACTCCAAAAAAAATTGGCGAAGAAATTAATACGTGGCATTATGAATTATGGCATACTGCTTATTTGGCAATGGATGAATTAGATAGTTAATAACTTTCTATAATCACACACCAAACAAAAAGTTATAAACTTAATTGCATAGATTTAATTATAATAGGAGTAAACAGCCTTTCGCGGAGGAGGACAGGAGCTTATTAAAGTTATATAATAAGCGACTCCGACCGTTACAAAGGCGAAAGAAATATGAAAGAACCTGTAAATAGGTTAGTTTTTATTGGAACAGGTGGCGGAAGAGTAGTTATATCTAATCAATCTCGTAATGCGGGTGGATTTGTGCTTCAAATACCAGGTGTTCAAATGCATATTGATCCTGGACCTGGTGCGCTATCTGGAACTGCAAGAACAAAAATCAGACCTGCACAAACAAGAGTAATAATATCAACTCATGAACACACCGATCATGCAAATGATATTAATGCGCTAATTGAAGCAATTACCCTTGGTGGTATAAATAAAAAAGGAATTTTAATATCGGTTCCTGCTGTAATTGATGGAACAAAAGAGGAGCTTCCTTGGCTAAGAAACTATTACAAAAGTAAGCTTGATGAGATATTTAAGATCAAAACAAATGATAAAGTCAAATTAGGAGATTTAACTGTTACTGCCACAAAAACAGATCATGACATCCAAGATTGTATGGGATTAAGAATTGAAGGTCCAGATGTATCCGTTGGATATACATCAGATACCGTTTATTTCAAAGAATTACACAAAGAATTCAAAGATATTGCGGTGCTTATAATTAATGTTCTTCGCCCAGGCTCAGACAAATGGAAAACGCACATGTGCACAGAAGATGCAATCAAATTAATTGAAGAAGTCAAGCCCGAGCTAGCAATTATAACTCATTTTGGTCAAAAAATGCTTAACGCAAATCCCTTACTAGAAGCTCGCGAGATCCAAAAGCGAACAGGAATTCGAACAATCGCTGCTGACGATGGATTAGAAGTTAATTTAGAGGGAATTGCCCAAGGTCGTGGAGTTCAAACCACACTTTAATACAAAAACACTTTTAAATGCTCTCTCTGAATAGTAACAATGGAAAACAATCCAACATTATTATTTGAAATTAGACCTGCAGGTTATGAACCTATATCTAGAAAAGACTGCCATGGGAAAAATGTAGATGTTAAATATGGAATTCTTAACTTACAAAAAAGAATGGAACAACGAGGCTGGGTAAATAGCAGGGGTGCAATATTATTAGATGAAATGAATATGGTTCGCGGAGTAATCCAGCAACCTAAATCGGAACAATATCATTTTTGTATAATTACAAGCAATGCTCCAGAAGAACATTTTAATAAAGTACTAGATGAATTTAAAAAATTACAAAAATATTGTGATATTAAATAATTAATTTTTAAAATTAAACTAAAATAAAAAATTAGTTTGTTAAGAAAGACCACCAAGGTCCTCTTGTTTTAATAACTTCGCCAGTTTCAGCATCAATCTCTGCTTCAACATCAATTTCTGTATCAAAAAGTCCTAAAAATTTTACATCTTTTTTTGCAAGAACTTTATATCGATGTGTTTCTCCTGCTTCAGTTGGTTCAATAAGTTCTATGCTCTCAAATTTTCCACTAAGAACTTCAATTGCTTTGTCTGATGCGCGAGTAGGCATTATCTTCAAACCTTTTTCAGCAGCCTTTGACCGAACTTGCTCCATTACTTCCTCAGTATTCATATTTTGCACATGGTTTTGAACTTGATTTTGAACCTGGTTCTGTATTTGTTCTAAATCACAATCCTCCCCTTCAGATATACACTCTTGTAATTTTTCTTGTAATTTTTCTTGTTCCTTCACCATATCATCGTCATCGTCTTCAGTATCGTTATCATCTAAATCTTCTGTATCTAAATCATCATCAGTATCTAATCCATTTTGCTCTTGCTTAGCATCAACAATACCAATAACTAAAAACATAGCAAATAATACAAACATTATTTTTGCAATTTTCATATTGTTTACTATAAACAACAAAACAATAAAAAGTATTTGATTAATTATTTAGTTCCTCTATAAACGGGTCTATTAGAGATACCTTTTGTTTGACGAGGATTTACTTTACTAACAATTGCTTCTAATTTATTAAAAATAACAAATCAACACAACGGAATTAATGTGGAAGTACATGAATCAAATACTGAAACAGATGTTCTTGTTAATTTAGCAGATTTAGGACTTGTTCAATATGGAGATAACTCTTGGAATGCTAAAAACTATCTTATTCCGGTAGATTAACTAAACCTAATTCTTTTAAACTTCTGGGGATTTGTATCATATAATGAAATTAGATAAGAAGCCTGATTTTAAAGTAATAGAAGAGAAATGGGCTAAAAAATGGTTTACTGAGAAGCTTTACAAATATAATCCTAACTCAAAAAAGAAAGTTTACTCAATTGATACACCACCGCCAACTATTTCTGGACCTCTGCACATTGGTCATGCATTAAATTACATTGGATTTGATGTTATTGCTCGCTACAAAAGAATGAATGGATTTGAATTATTTTTTCCAATTGGTTATGATAATAATGGTCAACCAACAGAGCGCTATGTTGAGAAAAAACTTGGCATTAAGTCAAAAAATATGCCAAAGAACGAGTTCAACAAAATTGTTGTGAAAGAAATGAAACCTGTTCTAAAAGGTGCGCAACATGATTTAAAAATTTGGGGCAGTTCTTATGATTGGGATCTAACTTATGAGACCATCAGTCCATATTGCGTTAAAACTGCGCAAACTTCTTTCTTAGACTTGCACAAAAAAGGTTTAGTCTACAGAGCAGAAGAACCAACAATATGGTGCACAGAATGTCAGACTGCACTTTCGCAAGCAGATGTTGAAAGTGTTGATCGAAACACAAAACTAAATTGGATTTATTTTGATCTAAAAGAACCTGTTGGAAAGATAAAAAAAGTTGAAATTGCAACTACTAGACCCGAACTCTTATCTGCATGTATTGGTGTTTTTGTCCATCCAGACGACAAACGATACAAGAAACTAGTTGGCAAAACTGCGATTGTTCCCATTTTCGGCTTTGAAGTTCCAATTATGACTGATGAAACAGTTGATATGGAATTTGGCTCGGGTTGCATGATGGTTTGTACATTTGGAGATACAGAAGATATTGACAAATGGCGAAGATACAAGCTACCTCTTAAGTTAGTTATTACCGGAGATGGTCGATTAAATAAAGAAGCTGGGGCTTATTCTGGCTTAAAACTTAAAGAAGCTCGACAATATATTATTGAAAAACTTGAGGGCGACGGTCAGTTAATTAGACAAGAAGATAAAAAGCAAACCGTTGGAACTTGCTGGCGATGCCATCATCCAATTGAATATAATGTTACAAAACAATGGTTCATCAACTTAATTGATAATAAAAAAGTGTTCATTAAGCAAGGAAAGGACGTAAAATGGCACCCGAGCTATTATGTTAAACGATATATTGACTGGGTTCAGAACCTAGATCGAAATTGGTTAATTTCACGGCAGCGACATTTTGGCCCAAGCATACCTGTTTGGTATTGCGCAAAATGTGGTGAAGTAATATTACCTGATGAAAAACAGCTACCTGTTGATACAAATATAGATAATCCACAGAAAAAATGTAAGTGTGGTTCTTCTCATTTTATTGGTGAAACCGATGTTTTCGACACCTGGATGACCTCAAGTCTTACTCCTCAAATCGCAACTAAATGGATAGATGATCCAAAGCGCTTCAATAAAGTATTTCCAATGGATTTGCGAACAAATGGGCATGATATTATTCGAACATGGGATTTTTACACAATTGTAAAAGCACTTTACCACAGCAATAGTCTTCCATGGACAAACGCTATGATTAATGGTATGGTTCTAGATCCACGAGGCAAGCCAATGCACAAATCGCTTGGAAATGTAATTAGTCCACGTGAAATGAATGATAAATACAATGCAGATTCTCTACGATACTGGGTTGCGACAGTTAATTGGGGCGATGATATCCCCTTCCATGAAAAAGAGCTAGTTAGAGGTCAGAAACTACAAATAAAACTCTGGAATACAGCGAGATTTATCTCTATGAACCTTGAAAAACCGGTTAAATCTACATTAGAAATTGCAGATAAATGGGTTCTTAGCAGACTTGCAGAAGTTTCTGAAGAATATCATAAGCAGTTTGATAATTACAATATCAGCAAGGCACGAAGAGAGCTAGAGAACTTCTTTTACTCAGAATTCTGTGATTTTTACCTTGAAATGATTAAATATAGAATTTATGGAGAAAACAAAGCTAGTAAAAAAGCTGCACAATGGACAGTTTATACCTGTCTTTTAGATCTTTTGAAGCTATGGGCACCATTTATGCCATTTGTAACTGAAGAAATCTATGTAAGCTTATTTAAAAAATATGAAAAAACAAAGAGCATACACTTAACTTCATTCCAAGATAAATTAAAAGCAGACAAAGACGCGCTTAAGTTAGGCGAAGTTGCTGTTAATATAATTGCAGAAATCAGAAAGCACAAGCAAGACCACAAGCTTAGCATGGGTGCAGAACTTGATGATTACAAACTCAAAAAGAAACCAAAAGATTGGAAGAAGATTGAAAACATCGTCAAAGGCACAATGAGAGTTAAAGAAATCAAATAATTATTTTCTAAGTCTAAGATCACTAATTGATTCTGGATCAAACTTCAAATTCTCATCAATAGGTCTAGGATCCCGTATTGTCTCTCCTGTTTCTAAATTTAGAGGTGATAATTTAACTTTAACTATACCTTTAGCATATTTTGGAACATTTCTAAAATGACCAATTGTAGCTAAAAAATATTTGAAATACTTTCGTGCTTCATTTACCTCTGAAATAACTGTATTTATTGAAAATAACACATCTGGACGATGCCGATCTTTAATTATTAAACCTTTTTGCAATACTACAGGTATATAGAAATTTGTCTCATCGCTTGTGCTACCTAACAGAATATGTTCTTGTGGTGTTAGTGTATCCTCAATACCGATTGATGACATATCACTACTCAAATAAACACTTTTTAAGACTTTTGAATGGCTTAGAAATCAAATAATTATTCTTCAGCTAATTGCTTCTTGTAATTCTTTATAATTCGATCATAGTTTCTAAGAACGCGTGTTCCAAGAAAGGAGGTTAGTGGTTCTTTTTTTTCTACAATTTCTCTTAGTTCAGATTCGCTAACATTTCCAAGTAAAACTTCTTCAGGAACTTTTAAAATATTAGTTTTACGAAGTTCAGTTCTTTGTCCACTAAGATTAATTGGGCTATAATATACATCATTACGAAAAAAAATACTTTCAAGTATATCTTTTTTTATAATAACACCTATATCAACCGTATCACAATGTCCATCAAATAAAATATAATCTCCAACAGCTAATTTCTTTTTGAAATCTTCTCTCTTAATAAATTCTATTTCAGTCTCTAGGTTTTTATCTGTCATTTTACTACCCAGTACTATGCTTTTTAAAACTACCTATTGGCCTAAAAAATTAAATATTAATGTTTTTACGTCAAAGCAAACATTTGCTGTCTAGTTTTTCCGTTTAGAAATACTTATAAACCAATTCTACAAAGTGGTAACATAATGAGTAGATATGATAAGAGTGGATCTGCAGCAGCATTAGAATTACCTCTTAGATCTGAAATATTTAATTTAGTTAAAGCACAGGGAGGGATTACTTACACAGAGATTAAAAGAAAATTAGAAATAACAGGTAATGGTGGCTTAGCTTATAATTTAAGAGTTCTTGAAAAAAATCGCCTTCTTAGATCTTTTTCAGATGGGCATTATAAACGATTTTATGCTAAAGGACAGCAAGTTAATGAATTAACAACTGTAGAAGAATTAATACTAAATATGGTAATAGCTAATCCTGATTCAAGTAAACGTTTTTTAGCAGAAAAGATAGACTATTCTCAAGGAACGATTAATTCAACACTTAAAAAACTACAACAAAAAGAATTAATTGGCATGAAAAAAATAGGTAAACATTATGCGTATTACGCAGTAGATACTGCAGTAGATCCAACAAGTCCCGATACAATAGATAACAGAGTAGGACAAGATTCTTAAGTTTTAAGTGAAATAATCAACATGTTAGAGCAAATTTTAATTCAAGGTGGTTTGATTGTTGCTGCTCTTGCACCTACTATACCTCTTTACACACGTCTTACAAGAAAAACCATTGAAAATAATGCATCACATTCTGAAATATTACAAATAATTAAAGAAAAACCGGGAATACATTATAATGCAGTTTTACGTAAAACTGATCGTAAAAATGGATCTGTCAGATATTCTATTCAAAAACTTAAAGAATTTAATTTTATAACTGAAAAAGAAGATGGAATATATACAAGATATTTTCTAAAAAACTCACACGTAAACGGACCGCCATCTACTAAACCTTCTGGGAAAAAAACACGTGAAATTTTTAATATCATAAAAAATAACAAAAACATAAAAAAGCAAGAAATTGCAGAAAAACTAAATATAACATTACCCTCTGCGGAACATCATATTACTAAACTTGAAGAAAAAGGTTACGTTACAAAAGTAAAACATGGAATATATGCTTATTATTCTGCAAATTAAAATCTAGCAAACCTTATATTATCAATTCTATATTTTATGTATGAGTATGAACTCTAAAGATCGGTTCAAAATGAAGAAATTACTTTCTGAGCTGGAAAGCCACAGAGCTAGACATACTGAACTTATTTCTGTATATGTGCCTTCTGGCTATAGTGTTGATAAAATCAAACAGCAGCTGTCTGGCGAAGCAGGAACTGCGCGGAACATTAAATCTAGTACAACTCGGAAGAATGTTTCAGATGCATTGGAAAAAATGCTACGTGCTCTTGGAGAATATAAACAAACACCTCCAAACGGTCTAGCACTTTTCGCAGGAAACATTGCTGAAAGAGAAGGTCAATCCGATGTTCAGATTTGGGAAATTGAACCTGTATCACCACTTAAAACTAAGATCTACCGTTGTGATCAGACTTTTTTCTTAGAACCATTAAGAGCATATATTACAGTCAAAGAAGCATATGGATTAATTGTAATCGATAGGCAAGAAGGAAATATTGGCATACTAAAAGGTAAGGCAATAATTATGATCAAAAGTTTGCACTCTGTTGTTCCTGGAGAAACAAAAGCAGGTGGACAGAGCGCAGCACGTTTTAGCAGAGTTAGAGAAGGTATGCTTAAGGACTTTTTCAAACAAGTTGCTGATGCTGCAAACAAGCAATTCTTAGACAATCCTGAAATTAAGGCAATATTAGTTGGTGGTCCAGGACCAAATAAAGAGAATTTTGCTAATGGGAACTTCTTATTCACAGCACTTAAAGACAAAATAATTGGAATAGTTGACATTGGATACACTGGAAAACAAGGACTTGAAGAACTAGTTGCTAAAAGTGAGGATATTTTAGCACAAGAAGAAATTATGAAAGAAAAACTTGCTGTAAACAAATTCATGGACATGCTAGCTAAGAAACCTACTTTTTCTGCTTATGGTGAAGAAGAAGTTAGAAAAGCCCTAGAAATGGGAGCAATTGATACATTATTATTTTCTGAAGATTTTAATGAAGAAAAGATTGACGAAATGTCTGAGAGATGTGAGGAATTCAAAGGCGAATGGCTAGTTATTTCAACAGACACAAAAGAAGGTGTTGTGCTAAAGAACCTTGGAGAAATCGCAGCGATTTTACGTTACCCAATTGGCTAATCAAACCTTTTTTAAGTTTAACTTTTAGTATTGTTATATAATGACAGACATACCTGAATCTGAAAAGACAATAATAAGAACTTATACGATTGAATCTGAAGAAGGACTTATTTTTGCAATGGACGCATTTAATGCTTTAAACGAAGCATATACGTTAAAGGGCACAGAAGAGATAGATCTTAATATTAAATTAGAAAAAGGAAATAAAATTACTATTCGTCCTAAGAATAAACATGAGACAATATCTAAAATATATGCTAACTCAAATATTAATGAAAATTATTCCAATTTATTATCTGCAGGCGAAAATGGAGTTTCTTTTGAATTAAATAATATTATTTATAATATTGAATTTGGACATGATCCAAATCCATCATTTATCTTGAGAGGGATGATTTCTTTAAGTTCTAACGATTACCAAAAACCTAATGATGCCGAAGTATCAGAAGAACCAAAAGATCCTACTATCTCAGAAGAACCAATTAATTCAAAATGTTCTGACGAAGAAAATTTAGAAGAAAAGATTGAAGCAAATAAACATAATGTTAAATTAATTTCTGTAGATAGAAATAGTTTAGAATTTTATACTAATGGAATGAAAGGTGTAATGTATTATGCAAAGCCCCTAACAAAAACAGATGTGCAGCGATTAAGTAAAAAAATTCAGAACGATTAAATAATCGGCACTAGAAACCCTTAAAAGAGCTATTTTTCTAATAAATAATGACAAATTTATCAAATGGGTCTGCAATACAGAATGCACTAAAATATATTAATCAGCAACAGAAAGCTGCAATAGAAATTAATTCTAGCAGTAATTTAGAATCAACTATCTCAAATATACAGAATGGAAATTATATTCCAGATAAAAAACCTACGCGCTCTGAAAATTATACTGCTAACATAAATATTAATACCGATCCTAATCCCGAAATATATATCAATTCTGATACTTCAAAAATAGAGGTATCAACATTAATGAATTACATGATGCTTAAAGAAGGTAAGCTACCTGAAAATTATACGGCTAATCTGAATTTTGAAGTAGAATCTGTTGATATTGATATGAATTACACTGGAGATCTAAATAACGTTCTTGGATTTATAGAAAAATTTGGTAACATACCTAAACTTGTTCGCGATAATAGAACTGGCAATACAACTAATGTTACACATGGTGGAACTAATGAAACAAGAGATAACACAATATTTCACGAATTAACTCATAAAGAACAACCTCTTTTATCAGAAGATGAAGTTAGAGCTAACCGTAATGACGAACGATTACCAACTTATATGGATCATATGATGGCTAACAAGTTTGCAGATATTACAACTTACATGAATGGCGCCAAAGTAGCATAAATTTTAGAAAACGTTTATTAAGCTTTGTATTCCTATATTTTATTGGTGATTTATTATGAGTCCAGATATGATTCAAGAGGAAATTGGAAAACTTAAGGAAGGTCGTTACATTGTGATTGATGGTGCGGCATGTATAATCAAGAAAATGCAGAAGTCTGCACCTGGAAAACACGGACATGCAAAATACCGTGTAGATGCAGAAGATTTAATGACTAAAAACAAGAAAGTTATTATGATGACTGGACATGCACGAGTAGGTGTTCCAATAATTGATAAATTAAATGCTCAAGTTCTTTCAGTAAGTGGAAAAACAGCACAAATTATGGATATGCAAACATATGAAACTTTTGACTTAGAAATCCCTGAAGCATTAGATGGAAAAGTAATTGGTGGAGCTAATATAGTTTACTGGAACATTATGGGCAGAAAAGTCATGAAGAGCGTAAAAAGTTAATCTTTTAAACTCTTATTTTTGGAAAAAACTATGGGAAAAATAGCAGAAGCAACAGCACGGATTTTTGGTAGAAAATGGGTCTGTAGAAAGTGTAAGACTGTAATGAAAGCAGATAGTTCTAAAATTCGAATTCACAAAATAATCTGCAGAAAGTGTCAAGGTAAAAACTTCCGCGCAAAGACCAAAGAGAAAAAGACAATAAAGTAAGATTAGTTACATTTTTAAATAGAAATTATTAACTATCTAATGACAAATATTAAATTGAACGTACATATTGAAAATGGTCCAGCCAAAAAAAATGGAAGAAATAGATATGAAATCATTGCAAGTGGTATAGTTGAAATATCTGAAGATAATTCTATAATTTATGGATTAAGAAGAGCTGTGTTTGAAAATCTAGAAGATAGAAATATACTAACAGATATGCTTAATGGTAGCGTTCCAGATAAACAAGAGAATAGTATAGGACTACATGTTAGACTTAAACAAATTAAAGATTACGACAAGCAAGAGAAAGGAATGGTTATAGATCCAAATAGACGTATTGGCAATTTTATATCATATCAAGGTTTTAGTAAACACGCACCTTTTGATAAAAGTAAACCAATTGACGTTATAGTTTATTATGATATTCGTTCTAAAAGTCAAGTATATAAAGAGATGAGCTATAGTAGCCCTTTTTAATTTAAAAATTCTAAAATAAAAAATTATTTTTGTTCTGATGGATATTTTATATCATATTTTATTTGTCGCATTTTAATAAGAAGTTCATCAAATTGTTTGGGTTCTAATGGACGTTGTCCTAAAGGCATACCTATTTGAGCAATATCTCTAGCTGGAACAGATGTTCTGAAATCAGCCGGCGTTACTTCGTGATATTCTCCTGGTTTCATATCAAGATTTGGAGGAACTTCATTAACAAGATACCATGTAGAATCTTTGCTAACATGTCTTGAAAGATCTGCTACTAATCCATCAATATCTCTAGCATGAGAATATATTGGACTTTTTTCTCTTCTATTCACCGCAGTATAATGACTTCGTGCAATTCCCTCTGGAAATTCAATATGATGAAATACATACACTTTATCTTGTTCAGCAACTTCAGCATCTAGATTTTTTTCTATCATTTTAATTACAACATCAAATTCATATTTTTAAATATTTATATAACTTAGAACAATTAATAATTCTTTTCAATATATGATCTAAATCCACCACATGGCTCTTTTGCCCAACAGCTACTACAATTTGAACGTGGCTCATTTAATTCTATATCATCAAATTTTATTTCCATTAATCTACTCAAATATGGTGCGATATAATCATATGCAACAGGTGGATTTAAGAGCTGTTGAAAAACATTTTTTCCTTTTTCTTCAGGTTTTAAAGAATTAATAGACATTATTATTCGAGGTAATGTTATATCTGCTTTCTCAAATGCGCGGTGCACCATTAAAGCCATAGTATTAATTTCAATTCGAGGTGCTAGATATGCCTTACTAATATATTTAGAAGTAGTTACATATACTCGTTCATCTGGAATTATCATTAAAAATGGTATCTTTGCTTTTAAGCCCATTTCTTGAATCTTAACAAAATGTGCCTCAATCATCTCTCCATTTTTTACTTTTTCAATAATATCATATAACTCTGTGCTCTCCTGTTTAGGTTTTTCTATAGTCAATGGTGAATTATGCTTTCCTGCTGCTTCGCGAAATTCTTTATAATTAAGACAACGAACCTCGCAAGCAATTGATTCATATAAATCTCCGATGTGAATTAGCTCGTCATCCATCAGAAATAATAACTATAACCTTTTTAAACCCTATCTTCTGATTATTCTATGGCTAAAGCTAAGACTGAAATGTTACCAACTATGAATATTGGATTAATTGGACATGTAGATCATGGTAAAACCACTCTTACTCAAGCGCTTTCTGGCAAGTGGACAGACACACATTCTGAAGAACTTAAACGAGGAATTACAATCAAATTAGGTTATGCTGATATTGATATCAAAGACAAAAAAGGTAATGTAATTCGGAAAGTTTCTCTTGTTGATGCACCTGGACATGAAACTCTTATGGCAATTATGGTTTCAGGAGCAGCGATTATGGATGCAGCTATTTTAATGGTAGCAGCAAATGAAGAATGTCCTCAGCCACAAACAACAGAGCATCTTGTTGCTCTGAAAATTCTAGGTATAAAGAATATTATAATCATACAGAACAAAGTAGATTTAATTACTCAATCTCAAGCTAAGAAAAACTACGAGCAAATAAAGAAATTTGCTCAAGAAATGCTTGGCTTTGAAGTACCGATTATTCCAGTTTCTGCGCAAAAACGCGTAAATATCGAATATATTATGGAAGCAATTGAAGAGTTTATGCCAACACCTGATCGAGATGCTTCAAAAGATCCAGAATTCTTAATTGCTAGAAGCTTTGACATTAACAAACCTGGAACTGAGATTAATAACCTAAAAGGTGGAGTTATTGGTGGAGCAATAACAGAAGGTAGTTTCAAGGTTGGTCAAGAAATTGAAATCTTACCAGGTATTAAAACTGAACGACAAAATCAAATTGCTTGGCAGCCAATTAAAACAAAAATCAAATCGATTGTTATCGGTTCAAGCTTTGTAAAAGAAAAAGGTCCTGGTGGATCAATTGCATTTGAAACTGAATTAGATCCATATGTTACAAAAAAAGACGGTGTTGTCGGCTCAGTTGTAGGATTACCTAAAAAAATGCCATCGGTATTCAATGATTTTGAATTAGAAGTTGAGCTATTTAAAAAAATACTTGGAATTAAAGATGATATTAATGTTGAAGAAATCAAGATGAATGAGCCACTTATGCTTAATTCTGGAACAGCAACAACATTAGGTGTTGTAAATCATTCAACAAGCAACAAAATCAAACTTATATTAAAACGCCCAATTTGCGCATACAGAGGAACAAAAGTAGCGATCTCCAGACAAATAAAAGCAAGATGGCATTTAATTGGATTCGGCATAATTCAATAATCTTTTATATGTTATTATTATTAAATTACTATAATGGATAATAAAAAAGTAGATAATAATATAGAAAAGACTGAAGCTTATAAAAAATGCAAAGAAGTACGTGATGCTTTCCATGATATAAATGTTGAGATGACTGGAGATGAAATTTTATCTCAAGTATTAATTCTAAGCAAAGATGTGGGTGAACTAATTAGAGCCAAATTATTTGGTGATTTTGAATGTGTAGATAATGAACTATCTGATCTTTATATTCTAATTAGAAGTCTTATGATTTCTAGAGGTCTAACTGAAAAGGAAGCAGTTAGGCGCGGCCACAAAAGATGTCTGGATAGAGCTTTACTATTCAAGAAATTTGGTAGAGAAGAATTTGATATTAAAGTAAAACGTGGCGAGATTCAGAAATATTGATTCAATAAAAATTCAAAAACAAATAAAAAAATAAATTAATTAGTTTATTACCTCCCACATAAATTTAATATCAAATTTACATTAAGAAATAATATCCAGCTGCGATTAAGGCAATAATAATTACCCAAATTACAGGATTTTTTATGTTTAAATCCATATTCATGTTAATCATCTATGAAAATCCCTTTACATATATAAAAATAATTGACTACGATCAGAGAATAACAACTTCGCAAGTAGAACCAACTAATTCCTTAAACTTATCAGCATCTTCTTGAGTTCCAACAATATTAGCACCCCAATGCATTGGAATAGCAATTTTTGGCTTGATTATTTGGACCGCTTGTGCAGCTTCTTTTGCATCCATAGTATAAGTTCCACCAACCGGCAAAAGAGCTATATCGATGTTATAATTAGCTAGCTCCTGCATCTCTGGAACAACATCAGTATCTCCTGCATGATATATCTTAACCCCTGCAAGAATAAAAACTATACCAAAGCCATAATTCTTTGGATGATATGGAATACTCAAAGATCTAAATTTATTAACATTATATGCAGGAATTGTTTTGATCTGAACATCTCCAAAAACTGTTGCATCTTCTGGTCCAAGCAATTTTAGATTCTGTCGCGGAACAAAAGCAAGTTTTGTTAGACAGCTCTGTGGAGCAATAACAATTGTTGTCTCTCTTAGCAGCTTTTGAATATTATCAACAGCACAATGGTCTGCATGTTCATGAGTTACAATAATAATATCTGCTCTAAATGCATTATCATCAATTATATATGGATCAATATAAATTATCTTTCCTTGTGTAGAAATCCGAAAGCTAGCATGTCCTAACCATTCGAGATTAATCATACCATATTGATAATTAGCCATAATGAAACTAGTTCCATAAAACTTATAAGTTTTATTTATCTTGTAGAGAACATGATGTTTAAAAGGGAATATTTCAAACAGCCCGCTAAAACGGAGGTTTTAGCGTGAATAATAAACATCTTGGTTTGGCTATATCAGGATTTGCAGTTATATTATTAATATTAATTATATCGTTAATACCTGTTATCAAAGATGGAGGACAAGACTCTTGTGGATGTGCTGAAGGAAACGCATGTGAATACGCAGACAGAATGCCTTGGCAAGTTTATCTTGGTATTGGATCATCATTAATTTTATTTATACTAAGTTATTTTGTAATTGTAAAAGATAAACCAAAGAAAAAGAAAATAGTTATTCCTGAAAATCTTAATGAAGAAGAACGGAAAGTTGTTGATGAGTTAGTCAAACAAAATGGTATGATTTTCCAGAGCGAACTAGTTGAAAAACTAGAACTTTCAAAAGTCAAAGTTACAAGACTTCTTGATAAGCTAGAAGGTCGTGGATTAATCGAGAGACGCAGACGAGGAATGACCAACGCAGTTATTCTCAAACACAAAGAATAATTCTGGTGGAAACTTGCTAAGCAAATTAGGGGAACTGAAGGAAGGGGCATGGCCTTCCTTGAAACTAGTTTCATACAATTTCTTATTAGTTGTTTCAATGTAATAATATACATGAAAAACAAAAACTTATTCGGAGTGGTCGCAGTTTTTATTGCGATAGTAATATTATCTGGATGTATTGATAGTCCAACTACATCTGGAACTACAAGTATTACAAATATTAAGGGTGATGAAAACGCACCTGTAACAATTATAGAATATAGTGATTTTGAATGTCCTTTTTGTGCAAGATTTTATAGTGATACTCTAGGACAAATTGAAAAAGAATATATTGAAACTGGAAAAGCAAACTTAGAATTCAAACACTTTCCATTAGGATTTCATTCAAATGCGCAAAAAGCTGCAGAAGCAACAGAATGTGCTGAAGAACAAGGAAAATTCTGGGAAATGCATGACAAATTATTTGAGGATGGTGTAAGTGGTGGAGTTTCTACATTTAAAAAATATGCAAAAGACCTTGGATTAAATACGGTAAAATTTGATGAGTGTATTGATTCTGGAAGAACTGCTGATTCAGTTAAAGCAGATATAAAAGAAGGAAAGAGTAATGGTGTTACAGGAACGCCTGCATTCTTAATAAATGGAAAATTAGTTTCAGGAGCTCAACCATTTAGTGTATTTAAACAAGCAATTGAAGCTGAATTATAATTAGGGAAAAGAAAATGGAAAAGAAATTAACAATTGGAGCAATTGTATTAACTGCAATAGCATTAGTTATTGTTGTTGGTGCAACATCTCCAACAGGAAACGCAATAGCAAATCCTGCGCAATGTGGTGGAAACTGTGGAAATGAAAATTGTGCAGCTGCTCAAGGTGGAGCATGTAACTGTGAAAGCTGTCCATATTTAAGCTGCGAGACTGGTTCTTGTGGTGGAGATTGTAGCAATCAAGAATGTGGAGCAAAAGTTGGAGGAAGTTGTGGTTGTTCTAAATAATGACCGCAACTTTTAAATTAACTTAGGTGAAGAATTTCTATGATATGTATACTTGCTCTGGTTGTGTTTGGAATTATGGGTATATTTTCAGCAAGCCATAGGATACTAGCAAAAGAAGCACTTGATTGTGTTTTTCGTATGGTAACACTTAGACCGTGTAATTCTACATTTGATCAGCGCATGAAAGGTAAAATTGTTGGCAAGCTAATCAACAAATCTCCAAAAGCTGCAGGATTTGTAAACAAAAACTTCAAGTTACTAAGCACATTAATGGTAATTATCTTTTTCATCAGCACAATATATTCAGGAATTGCAATATACAACATTGGGATTCATGGAACATGCACACCTGAAAATCCAGATCAATGTGTATTTACGCCAGATCAGCCTGTAGATAACAACTGTGGAGAATGTGGGATTGTTGGTTGTGAGTTAGATCATAATGATTGTAATGGTGGAGAATGCACTTGCGAAGGACCTACCTGCGCAAACTAGAACTAAGTTCAGAAATTCTTTTAAAGAACAAGTTAAAATCGTTAAAGAGTAATATGGTAGCAAAAGGAGAAGCTCAAAAAATTGTTGATGAAGTTTCTAAAGGAACTAAATCAAAAAAATCTAAGAAAAAAGATTTAAAAATTTCTTGGAAAAAATTATCTCTTATACTTGGAGCCCTATTAGTAATTAGTGTTGTTATAAATTTAACTGGAGCATCTGGATATACTGCAGGAGTTTCTGAACAAGACATTACACAAAATGTAGAAACTTTTCTTGAAAGCAACTATGCTGGAATTGACGTTGAAATCTTAGAAGTTACAGAGAAAGCAGGATTATATGAAATATCTCTTAATGTAAAATCTGAAGGCCAATCACAAAGAATGATTTCATATGCAACAAAAGATAGCACATTGTTATTTCCAACAGCTATACCAATGAGTGTTGAAGCAGCAACCGCAGATCAACCAACACAACAACCACCTGCACAAGATATTACAAAGTCAGACAAACCAAAAGTTGAATTATTTGTAATGTCGCATTGTCCATTTGGAACACAATCTGAAAAAGGATTAATTCCTGTCGCAGAATTACTTGGAGACAAAATTGACTTCGATATAAAATTTGTAAACTATGCAATGCATGGTGAAAAAGAAGTTAATGAACAATCAAGACAAGTTTGTATTGCAGAAGAACAATCAGACAAATACTTTGATTACTTATGGTGCTTTTTAGATAGTGATGATTATGAAACTTGCTTAACTACCGCAAAAGTTGATACAGCAAAAGTTGATGCATGTGTTACAAAACTTGACACAGAATTTAAAATAACAGAAATGTTAAATGACAAAGCATCATGGAGTGGCGGAAGATTCCCACAATTCCTTGTTCACGACGCAGAGAACAAACAATATGGAGTTAGAGGTTCACCAACACTTGTAATCAATGGACAACAAGTTTCAAGCGCAAGAGATTCAGCAAGTTATTTAGCAACAGTTTGCTCAGCATTTAATAATGCACCAGAAGAATGTAGTGAACAACTTTCAAGTGTATCACCTTCTTCAGGTTTTGGACTTGATAGTACAGGTGCAGCAAGTGCAGCAACTTGTGGATAACGCCAATCGTTTAGATTTGCGGAATTGAAAACAATAATGTTTTCAATAAGAACTTTTTTCTTTTTTTTAAATTTTATTTTTTTAAACATAGATCTATTAAACAATAAATTAATACAATAACTTATGAAAATTCGAGACATCAAAACAAATAGAATGGTTAAAGAAAAAGTTATTCCAAATTACATGAGTATATATTACAAAAGAAAGTAATTTTTTGTTTTACAAAGTAGTAAATAAAGTATATAAACTAGCATATAGTATTATAATTAATAATTAGGGAGGATAACTATGGTTTTTGGTTTAATAAGAAAGATTAAAAGGCGGCGCGTGGCAAAGAGAGCAGCTACAACAAGAAGAGCTCCTGTAAAAAGAAAAACAACAACTGCACGAAGAGCAACTACTACAAGAAGAAAAACAACAACAAGAAAAGTTGTAAGAAGAGCTCCAGCAAAACGAACTGTAAAAAGAAAAACAACAACGGCTAAAAGAAGAACTACTGCACGAAGAACAACAACTGCAAGAAGAACTACTGCTACACGAAGAAGAACTACTGCACGAAGACGCTAAGTAGTCTTTTATTTATTTTTAGTATTTTCTTTCTATTTTATTATTTGTTTATATTTTAGTTATAGTATATTTTTTAAACCCTTATTTACATATTTACAATGAAAGAAACATTAGATCAATGCTTACTTAAAGATCAAAAATTATGGACTAAAAGTATGTTTGCAAATGATAAGGGTATTAATATATTACGCATATTTTTATTAAATCCGCATATCTCATTATCTGCAAGACATATTGAAGAAGTATTTGGATACGCTATGCAAACAATTAATAAAAAATTAAATAACCTACATAAAAATGATTTAATTGAAAAAGGATATTTTGGAAGCGTTCCAATATATCAACTAGCAGAAAATGACGTATCAAATAAAATGTATACGTTTCTTTGTGCGCTATTAAATGGAAAACGAAATGAAAACTAAATTACTTTGCTTAATCAGTGGAGGAATAGATTCACCGATAGCAGCACATATGATGTTAGCAAAAGGTTATGATGTTGAGTTTGTAAACTTTGACTTAACTCCGGTTGGTAATGATTACACAAGAATTAAAATTGAAAAACTTGTAAAACAACTGGGTAAATTACACAAGAAAAAACTTAAACTAACTTTCTTAGAACATGGAAAACAACTTGTAAAATTTTATCAGAAACTTGATGAAAAAGAACGCAAACAACTCTGTCTTTTATGTAGAAGACGAATGTTAACTGAAGGTGAAAAATTTGCTAAGAAAATCAAAGCTAAAGCACTTTTAACTGGCGAAAACCTCGCACAAGTTGCATCTCAGACAATAGACAACATGTATGTTGAAGACAAAGCTGTTTCTATACCAATTTTACGCCCATTGATAGGGTTCAACAAGCAAGGAATCGTGGATATTGCACGCAAAGTTGGCACATATGAAATATCAATTGAACCAGGTGGGTGCTGTAATATCACACCAAATCGCCCAGAAGTTCATGCTACTTTAGAAGAAATTAACCGATTAGACAAGAAATTAGGTAAATAAAAACCCTTAAAAAGCAACTTTAACCCCCTATATATGGCAATTAAAGACGGTGATAAGGTTAAAATACACTATAAAGGAACTCTAGATGATGGAACAGTATTTGATTCATCTGAAGGAAGAGACCCACTTGAGTTTGAAGTAGGTTCTAAACAAGTTATTCCGGGATTTGAAAAAGCAGTTAAGGGAATGAAAAAAGGCGATAAGAAAACTTTCAAAATCGATTGTAAGGACGCTTATGGCGAACCAAACCCTGCAATGGTTCAAAGTATACCTAGAGACAAATTACCTGCAGATCAAGAACCAAAAGAAGGTATGATGGTCGGTATTGGTCTACCAAATGGACAGCAAATGCCTGCAAAAATAACTAAAGTAACAGACAAAGAAGTTACTATGGATCTTAACCATCCACTTGCTGGAAAAAACTTAACATTTGAAATAGAACTTGTTAGTGTTAATTAATCATTAACAAGAGGAACAAACACAAAGCTTCCAAGATCCTCAACAATAGGTTCTGTATTTTTTTTTGTAATTAAGAATAATTTATTATCTGTTGTGGGGATAACCATTTTTCCACCATCTCGAAGCTGAGCAAATAACTTTTTTGGAAATTCTGAAGCTGCAGCAGTTACGATTATCTTATCAAAAGGTGCTTTTTCAGGTAAACCTCCAACACCATTTCCCTGAACAATAACCACATTATTATACTTTTTCAAATTCTGCTTTGCAAAATCAACTAATCTGCCAAGCCGCTCAATTGTAAACAAAATTCCTCTACTGCCAATAATTTCTGCAATAATTGCTGCTTGATAACCAGATCCAGTTCCAACTTCAAGCACTCTTTGGCTCTTATGTAATTCAAGTGCTTCAGTCATAACTGCTACAGTATATGGCTGCGAAATTGTCTGCCCAGAAAACAAAGGCAGTGCTTCATCAGTATAAGCATAAGATTTGTAAACCGTATCTACAAAATTCTCTCGCTCAACTCGCTCAAATGCTTTAATAACATCACCTGACTTCAAAGCACCCTTATTCTTAAGACTTTCAATTAGCTGTTCTTTATTCATCCAAAACTATGCAGGAAATAGTTAAATATATTTAGATATTCGAGTTTTAGTTAGGTTTTTAAGTTTTATCGTCTAATAGTAATATGGCATCTAATAATACCTTATCTACAAAAACAGCGGAAATAAGTATAATCTCACCAAATCAAATGTATGGTATCTTAGATTTGATAGGAATTCCTGCATCCAGAGTTACATATGAATCAAAATTACAGCAAGAATTAATGGGAAATAACGATATTATTGGAATTAACAGCAATATGGAGGATCATGTTTCATATGCGATAAGAGGTCCACATCAGAATCTTCAAGTAACTTCTGTAACTGCAAATGTAGTTAATAATGGTGCATTTAAAACACCTATTGAAAATATTAAAGATATGTATTCTGCGTTTGTTGCAAGACCTAAGGATCGACCTGTAAAACTAATCTTTGAGGCTCACTGGACTCAACCATTTTCTCCATCTCAAGGAAAACACAGTATCACAATAAGATCTGATGGAGTTGTTTTTAATTATTATGGAAGCATGCCTTCTGACATGGAAAATGTATTGGAATATATGGGAAAAAATGATTTAGGTAAATTTGTTATATTAGAAGATACATTAAATTTACGCGATCTGATTTAAAACCAATAGATAATGTTTTATTATTTTATTTTGTCTTCTTACATGAACAAAAAAATACACCAAATCAGTTTACTAATTCTCCTAGCAATTGTTCTCATAACAATGGTTCTGCAGTTCAAATATTTCGGAACTGACCAGTATTGGATAACTGTTCTGGTTCTCGTTATTGCTTGGCTAACTTCAAAATGGTTCCTAAAACAGAACTCTTAAAAGCTTATTTGCGCTAAAAGAACTATGATAGAATATCTAACTGAATTACTAGCTAACAAATATATTATTGCTTTAGGGATCGTTATTGTAACGATATTTTTATCCAAGATAGCTGGAAAGCTTCTAAAGAAAATTCTTCATTTATCATCTAAAACAAAGACAAAGCTTGATGATATTGTTATAACTATGGTTAAAACTCCGGTTAAAATTATAATCTTAACTGTTGGCTTTTTTATTGCATTTAAATATATTTACCCTAATTTTGTAGTTGGCTCAGTAGATATAACTGCAATATTCAAAGTTATTTGGATTCTGGCAGGAGCATTGCTAATTAACAAAATAATAAATGCATTGTTTATGTGGTATACTGAAGAACTTCAGCACAAATTACATAGAAAGATCGACCACACAATATTTCAATTTATTAGAAAAATAGTAAATATTCTTATTTATGTATCTGCATTACTTGCAATTCTAAGCAGTTTTGGAGTTGAGATCACACCTATGCTAGCTGGTCTCGGAATCGGAGGTCTTGCTATTGCTCTTGCACTAAAAGACACTCTAGCAAACTTCTTTGGTGCTCTTTTCATGACAATTGACCGCCCAATGAAAATTGGTGATTTTATTGAACTTGACGATAAAACTTCGGGTTACGTAAATGATATTGGCTGGAGAACAACAAGAATCAAAACATGGGATGGAAATTTTTTAATAATTCCAAACTCAAAAATAGCAGATGCGCTACTTAAGAATTATAATTCCCCAAAAACAAATTTAACATTCTCAGTTGATTGTGGTGTTTCATATGATTCAGACCTTAGGAAAGTTGAAAAAGTAGTTCTTGATGTTGCTAAAAAAATTATCAAAAAAGAAGATGGTGCAATTAAAGATTTTGAACCATTTGTCAGATTCAAAGAGTTTGGTGATTCAAGCATAAATTTAGCAGTTTACATCGAAGCTAAAAGCAGAGTTGATAAATTCAAAATCCGACATGAACTTATTAAAGATCTTCACGAACGATTTAATAAAGAAAATATAGAAATACCTTTCCCACAAATAGATGTTCATACAAGAAAATAAATAAAAAGAAAAATTAAAGAATTACTTCGCCAAGTCCTTCAACAGGAGCGCGGTCATAGACTACTTTTACATCTCGATTTATTTCAGAATCAATATCATCATCATTTAACAAGTAATTTAAATTTAAATCTATACTTTTTCCACCCACTCTACCTTCAACAGTTACAGTACCCGTACCTTCAACAGGCTCGTAATTATGACGTATATAACCATCTAAAGATACACCACCACTAATTGTTTCTATTGGTGTTGCGGGCTCAATAGATTCTTGAGCAATTGTATCTGCGATTTCACATCTTCCTGAAATTGTAGGGAGTTCACTCCATGCAAAACCTATTGGCATAACAAATAGTAATGCCATTAAACCTAAAAATATTTTAGCTTTCATATTGATTAAAACATTTGATAAAAGTTTAAAAACTCTGTGGTCCTGAAACAGACATGAAAGCGTTTTATACACTTGGAATTTTGGCAGCTGTCTTGTTAGTAAGTGGTTGCTTAGGTAATGGAGGAGAAGATATGGTTGTAAAAGATGGAGATACGGTAAAGGTTGATTATTGGCTAACTGTTGATGGTGAACAAGTAGACACATCAGAAGGAAGAGGTCCTTTTGAGTTCACAGTTGGATCTGGACAAGTTATTCCTGGTTTTGACAAAGCAGTTACGGGAATGAAAGTAGGTGAAACAAAAGAAATGCCTATTGAAGGAACTGATGCTTACACTACAGGTCCACTAGCTGGAAAGGTATTGAACTTTAAAATTACGATACTTAGCATAAACTAAATTTTCTTTTTTTATTTTATTTATTTACTTTATTATAAAAACGCTTAAGAGCTTTTACTTTTTATAATTTATATGTTTGATATAGATACAAACGTAGATAATCTTTCACGAGAAGTTACGTATAATATAAAATCTCTTCCATCAGTAAACCATCTAAGTAGAATTATAAAAAAAGGATTAAGATTAGAAAAAAAAGGATACACTGTAAAGTATAAATACGGTAACGATCGTGAGATAGGACAGCAATTAAAACTTGCTGCAGTAAAAGTATCTAATCAATTTGATTACACTACACCTAAAAAAATAGCTTGGGGCATAGGTGGATTTGTAGTAATTGATCAAGTATTAGCTAATATACATAATCATATTTATGATCTTGGTATTTCTATAAAAGACTCTGGAACTGAAGAAAGATATGCTTCATTATATGGAGAGGGATTAACTAAAGAGGCGGCTATGTTATTTGATAATTCATGTGGTGGTTTAATGCTATTAATGATAGGTATTGGACTAGGTGCAACATATTATAATTATAAAATATCAAATATAACTAAACCGCAGAAAGAAAGTCTTCAAAAACTTTTAGATATCCCCACTAAAAAATTTGATTAAATGAAAAAAAATGCTATTATTTATTTTATGATTTTTTTGATTTGTCTAAGTTCTTCTTCTAATTCTTTTTCTCGAGTTATATCTGAAGCAATTTCAACAGCAGACATGCTACCATCAGGGTTTTTGATTGTAAAACCACTTGCTTTGTAAGTTTTTCCATCAACTGAAGTTATATGTTCTTGTCTACCTTCTTTTCCTTTTTCTAAGAACTCTCTTACAACACAGAATTTCTTACAAGGAGATTTATTTCCAATTAGTGTATAACATTTCTTACCTGTATTATCACCAAATCGCCCCTTTGCTGCTTTGTTCATATATAAAATATTATAATTTTTATCTACAACAAAAAGAAAATTATGTGTCTTATTTATTACTTCTTGAAATATAGTTCCTAGGACAGAATCAACTTTATCTGATTCTAACATGCTAGAAAAAGGAGCGCGGTTTATGAACCATAATTTAGCCATTCCAACTTGCCTAAATATTAAAATATCTTGTCCGTTTAATATCTCTAAATGCTTTGCTAAAGTATGTCTATTAACATTAAGATTTCTACCCATTTCAGATGCTAAAACACCCTCATCGCCTTTTGAAGAAATAAAATTGATAACTTCTTGTCTAATCTCAGATGGCTTCATATCAAACACCTCAAAGCCATTTGAGAGATAGCAAATTGTTTTACAATTTGGTTTATCTCTGAAGGTTTCATAATAATATATTTTAAGACAGTAAAAACTTATAAAGCTTACCATCATTGTTAGACACTACTGGTTACCACAACATACATCTTTATATATTTTGGCCACCTACATAGGTATATAGCATTGGTAACCAATGCTCTATGAGGTGCAAAAATGAGACATATGATGCAAATGGGATTGATTTCAAACCGTGAAAAAGAAGTAGCAGAGATATTGGAAAATTTAAAAGATATGTTTAGTAAACATGAACTAACTGAAGAAGAATTCGCGATTCTCTATGGATATACGCACTTAGCAGAACAACAATTGTTGAAAATGGATGATATAAAATTCATCTTAGCAAATACAATTGTAAGACATCAGCGAATGTAATCATACCAAACATGATTATAGTAGTAGACACTAGACAACTAGCCAAATTACTTTAAATCAAATATTTCTTTTAATTTTATGCTTAATAACAATCAGTGTTTAATGTGCAAAGGTTCTAGAATGCTATGTGGAAATAAATACTGTCCACTCTTAGCTAAAATAAAAAGTAAAACACATTTACCCAAAATTAAAGAAAATTTCTCTGGCCCATCAAGTAATATTTTTGTAGGAAAATATGGTTATCCTAATGTTAATATCGGACCTGTTGCATCTTTTGATCCATCTGAAATAAAATCGCCTGCGCAATTATTTGGAACAGATTACAATAAAGTAATTGATACACTAACTAAATCTGTGCGAGGCGAAGTTAAGCAAGATGTATTTTCAAGAAGTAAATTTATCCAAGAAAATCAGCTTCTTGCTCTAGCTAGCAAACCTGCTGAAACAGAATTCATTTTCAAACATGCACCTAAGATGGATATTAAATTTTCAGATATTAACCAACCAAGTGGACCAATAGGACACCTTAAAAAGATGAAGATCACTGAAAATGTAAAAATTGCTCAAAAAGTAGATAAAATTGTTTCAGATGAAATAAAAGCAAATGAATCTAGTTTCCGACTGTATAAAATCGGTGAAGATGTTTATAAAATAACTAATATCTTATCAAGTGGTGTGCTTGGAGAAGAAAAAAACAAGAAATTAGTTCCAACGCGCTGGAGTATAACTGCTACAGATGATTTAATTACTAAAAACTTACTAACACAAGTTCGACAAAATTCTCAAATTAATAATTACTTTGTTTTTGAATCAACATATATTGGTAACCATTTTGTAATTTTGCTTGAACCTGGAAACTGGGAATTTGAAAACTTTGAAGCTTGGGCTCCGGGATCAAACTGGGCTCAAGGTCAATCCGTATCAATAATTGAAGAATATGAACCATTTCAAGGACGTAAAAAATATGCAGACAAACAAGCAGGGGGATATTATGCAGCAAGGCTTGGAATAATTGAATTTCTCAGCAAGATTAAAAAACAAGCTAGAGTAATTTCATTTAGAGAGATCTCAGAAGAATATGTTCTCCCTCTTGGTGTCTGGGTAGTTAGAGAAACCGTTAGAAATGCATTCAAATCAAAAGCAAGTATGTTTAGTTCTAGAGACGAGGCAATTACATATATTAAGACTAAATTAAAAATTCCATTTCAAGCATATATTAATCAAAGCGAGTTACTCAAACAAAAGAAATTAGACTACTTCTTTAATTAAAAAATTAAAAATAAAAGAAAAAACTAAACTTTTACCATTTTGTTAAGTGGTAAAACTACATATCTCCATACAAATCCATATGTGATTGGCGCTACAAGTAGCATCCAATATGCTTGTGGTAGAGATATACCGAAAAGAGCCATATCAATCTTAAATATATATAATCCAACAAGAGCAATCAGTAATCCTAAAAGACCACCATGAACCCATTGTCTCATATTTACATTCTTAATTATACAATTCTTTCCTATTGCAATAAGCAGTACATTCCACAATCCCCATATCATTGGAATAAAGTACATTGGTATGTGTTCCAAAACATTGATATTTCCACTATATGCTAACCACATAAAAATAAACGGACATATAATTACTGGAAGTGCAACTCCTGCCATAAATGCTTTCAAGTATTTCATGTTAATTAGAAAAGTAACTTGATATATAAATAATTTACTCACTATAATCTATAATTCGATCAACTTTATTTGAAACATCTTTGATTAAGTTTTCATACTCATGTTTTAGAAGAGCATAAAACAAAATCCTTACATCTTTCTTGGCAGTAAGCTCAATCAGCGACATTACAAATTTTTTAACTTCAGTTTTGTTTTTGTAAACTAAAAGATTTGTAAGAGAATCAAAAACAATATGTGTGTATCCCATTCCAATTAATTTATCTACAGTTTTGTATATCTCTTCGATTGAGGACGGTGATTTAACAAAATATTGATTTTTTCCTTTGCGGGTCTTAAGAAGTGTTTTAGAAATCGCATCAACAAATACTATCTCTTTTGTATTTAATTTATTTTTATTAAATAATTCAATTAGCGATTCGCTTGTTTTATTCAAAGTAACATAACAAACTTTATGGAGATGAAATTGTTTAAGTATATTTACAATTGTTTTTTGGTACTCTGTATTTTTAATAAGGAGCAATAAACTATCTCCACTTTTAACATCAACCATAATATACGCTGTAGTCTATAGTATAAAATCCTTATGAATCAAAACTAATTTATTGAAAATCGGATGTAGGATTTTCAATTCTGCGATTGCAAAGCAATGGCGTTATAGTTGAGCATAGCTTAGCTAATAGAATTTTTCACATATCGAAAAATTATATATATTAGCGAGTATATATTGATGATGGTAAAGAAAATTCTTATTGTTGATGATAATTTTGAAGACCTTAATCTTATGAAGTCAGTTCTTACTCATGAAGGTTATGAAATTTCTGGAGCTACTAATGGCGCAAAAGCAATGGACTTACTCGACCAGAGATTTGATCTGATATTAATTGATATACAAATGCCAACACTTTCTGGTTATGATCTTATGAGACTAATCAGAGAACAGATTAAACGAAAATCAAAGATAATCTATGTATCAATTGTTCCAAAAAAACAGGTTGACTTAAAAAACATTGATGGATTTATACAAAAGCCATTTAAGACGGCTAGTTTCTTAAAATCAATTAAATCTAAAATTGGAGGAAAATAACATATAATGGATTTAATTAGGGACCTAAGAGCTCAACATGTTGAAATTGGTCATGCATTTGTTGAACTAAAAAACGTTCTTGAATTTAAAAAACAACATATTGAAATTAAGAAAACAGTCAATGGATTAGAATCAGGTCTAAACAATCCAGATAACTTTGACTTTATATCAAGCTTAACTGAATTAAAAAATATACTTGTCTCACATTTAGAAGTAGAAGATAAGTTATTATATCCCCGATTTTCGAAATCAAAAGATGCGCGATTAAATAAACTTGGAAAGAAATTCTCAGACCAGATGTTACAGATATCTAAAGCTGCGCTGAGTTTCTTTGAAAAATATTCTACGCTAAATAATCAAACATTAAAAGAAAATAAGTCCTTTAAGAAGGATTTGCTTCACTTGATAGAAATTATAAACAAAAGAGTTAAATTAGAAGAAACAGTTTTATTTGTGGAGTATAATAAATACTTAAGAGCGTGATATATATGGCAAAAACAATAATGGTTGTAGATGATGAACCTGACGTACGAAACACTATTAAAACTGCTTTAGAATCTAACGGTTACAAAGTTGTAACTGCGGTTAATGGAGATGATTGCTTACAGAAGATCGGAACAGTCAAGCCAAAGCCAGCACTAGTTCTAATGGATATTATGATGCCAGGAACACCTGTCAAAGACATTGTTCCAAAACTAAAAGGATACAAGGTTGTATACATAAGTGTTGTTCGAACATCTGAAGCAGAAAAAGAAGATTTAATGAAGTCAAAGAACATTAAGGGCTTTATACAGAAGCCATTTGATGTAAATGACATGGTCAAGAAGGTTCAGAAATACGCAGGTAAATAATTAAACAAATTGTATTACAATTTGTTAACCTCAATTCCACAAAACAGAATGAGGCAAAATCAAGATGGTAGATATAGTAAAAGAATTAGTAGGAAACAAAACAATACTTCAGTATATTCCAAGTGCTAAATATAGTACAGTTCTTACAACAAATGCCAAGAAGCTAGCTAAGAAAAACGTTTGTTATGTTACAATTAGCAAGACATTTTCAGCACTTGATGCAGACTTTAAGAAAAAAGGTGTTAATGTAAAAAACATAATTTTTATTGACGCAATCTCAAAAACAATTATTGAAAAGCCAGATCAGACAGATCGGTGCTATTATGTTACATCTCCTTCTGCATTAACTGAACTATCTCTTGTTATCTCAAAGTTCTTACGGCACGATTTTGACTACATTGTGTTTGACTCACTTTCCAACTTAATGGTTTATCACAAGAAAGGCCCGCTGTTAAAATTTATAAACAACTTAATCAACAAGGTCAAAGGTAGCAAGACACAAGCCATTTTCTATGCAGTCTCTGGTGGAGCGACATCAGACCTAATCAAACAATGTGAAACCTTTGTTGATAAAGCAATAACTGCGTGATTGCTAATTGAAATTAAAAAATTTCAATAAGGCCATTACTGCTTAATTCTAGAAACATATATATTAGAGTATACACATCAGATTATATGAGTAAGGGAGATAGATCGAGTGATAGGAAAAAGCTAACTAGTACTGTAAAAGGTAAGTTCATGATTATTGCGATGATTATATCCATCGGTGCTGTTCTTGCAGGTGGGAGCGTTCTTTATTTTCAGGGAGAGATCGTAAAACAAGATCATCTTCAGATTGCACAAGAGATCGAAAGAGACTTTGAAATTTTTACTGCTGCAGATACGCACAAGCTTTCCTCAACACTGGATATTCTATTACAAGATGAAAACTTTATGCAATATTACCTTGCAGGAAACCGCGAAGATCTTTATGAATATGGACAACCACTATTTAACCAACTTAAAGACCATCACCACATCACGCACTTTTACTTTATTCAGCCAGACGGCCATTGCTTTGTGCGAATCCACAACAAAGACAAATATAATGATCAAATCAATCGTTTTACATTTAAGCAAGCACAAGAAACTCAGCAAATGGCGTCAGGATTAGAACTTGGACAGACTGCATATGCACTGAGAGTTGTAAAACCATATTACAACAATGGTCAACTAATCGGTTACATGGAACTGGGTCAAGAAATTGATTCATTCTTAGAAGAATTACGGGCAGGAGAAGATCACGATCATGCTCTTATTGTAGAGAAACAGTATCTAAACGAAGCTAGTTGGGAGTCTGTTAGAGAAAATGCCGGTCTAAGAAACAACTGGGATGATATTGAAGATCAAGTTATTATTGGAGAAACCTCAAACACACATGAAAAGCATATCTGTTTTAACTCTGAAAATGTTAAGCGAGTCAAAAATGGTGAGCGAGTTTTAGCTGAATTAAATATTGATGGTGAATCGCATATGTGTGTAGGTTTTTCATTTGTTGATGCGGGTGGAAGACAGAGTGGTGCAATTCTTTCCTTAGTAAATAATTCAAATGAATCCAGTCTACTTGTTGGAATGAAATATGCAGTTTTCATTGCCGTAGCTTTCTTTATTGGATTTGTTTTTGTCATGTGGCAATTTATTGGTAAAAAATTCTCTAGTTCAATTAAAAACATGTCTACAGCAGTTCAAGAAATCAAGAAAGGTAATTTTAAAACCAAAATTAACATTAAAACTGGTGATGAACTCGAAGAACTAGGTGATGCATTCAATGCAATGAGTGATACTCTTGGTAAACTAGATGAAGAAAAGAAAAAGATTGAACATGCAAAAACAGAATTTATGTCCATTACATCACATGAAATGCGAAGCCCTATGACTCCTATGAAAGGTCAGTTACAGATGCTTCTCTCTGGAACATTTGGTAAACTTTCAACAAAGCAAAAAGAAGCGCTAGATATTGTTCTACGAAATGCAACAAGATTAGATGGAATCATACAAGACTTCTTAGAAGTTTCACGAATTGAAGCAGCTAGACTTAAATTCAACTTTCAGAAGAAAACTAATCTCAACGAACATGTTAATCGATTAGTAACTGAAATGAAAGTATTCATGCCAGAAAAGAAAATAAATATAATCACTAATTTAGAAAAAGTAGCTCAATTTGAAGTAGATCCTGATAGAGTAATGCAAGTACTTAGAAACTTAACTAATAATGCGATTAAATTTACTCCAGATAATGGCACAATAAATATTACAACTGAAAAACAAGGAAATCATATCCTATTCAAAGTAAAAGACTCTGGAATTGGTATCTCTCCAGAAAACCAGCAACGTATTTTTGAGCCGTTCTTCCAGGAAGAGCAAACCATGTATCGTCAATATGGTGGAACTGGATTAGGATTAGCAATCTGTAGGGGTATTATTGAAGCACAAGGTGGACGCATCTGGCTAGAAAGTGCAAAAGGTGCAGGAACAACCTTCTACTTTACAATTCCAACAACACCTGTTCGAGAGATTAAACCAATCAAATTACTCTTCTCAAATAAAGACTCGGGTGAAGATAAAATGGAACAGATTTTTACTGAAATGCTAGGACCAATTGGAAAAAGTGAGATAGTAACTCTAAAAGTTAAAGGATTAATGCGATCAAACATCAACACATATATTAATGAAATTACAAAACTCGGCATTATAACAAAAGAAACCGCAGTAGAATTCAGGAGAAAGGTCGCAAAGTCTTTTGGTAAAGATACTTCAGACCGAACCAGTACTTCAGATCTAAGAAAAATGGGATTATTAGCCAGTAAAGAAGATAAAAGAGGTGTAAAAGCTGTTGGTGTAAGCCTATCTGAGCTACAAAACTCAGGACAGGTAGATAATAAGAAAAAAGAAGAACCAAAAAAAGCTAAGAAAAATATAGATACAAAAGACTTACTGAAGAAGTAAACATTATATATGATCGAGTATATAATTCAATTAGTATAATACTCATTAAGAGATTGAAAAAGGAGAAAAAGAAATGAAAAAAATAAATTTAGTTTTTTTGGCTTTTGCTGTTATAGCATTTTTATTTGTGCCAGCTTTTGCAGCAGAAGATGAACACGGACATGAAGAATATGCTGAAAACGGTAGAACAATGATACTACACTTTGTTGAAACCGTACTTATAATCGCAATGATTGGATTTGCATTTATGGCTGCAAATATGTTTGCACAAGACCTAGGACTTGGTATGAAATTACTTGCAAGCGGACTTGTGCTTATAGGAATAAATGCTATATTTGAAGGATTACACCATTTTAATGTACATTTATTACCAATTGCAGCTGAGAATGATTCTTTCTTCCACCATATAATTGGAATGATTGGATTTGTGATAATGACTTATGGATTTTACAAAATCTGGACTGTAGCAAAAGGATTAAAGAAAAAATAAGATGAAAGTAACAATTGGTCGACTATTAGAATCCGGCCTTATTAAAAAAAGCACAAAAGTAGAATTAATTACATCATGGGATATTAAAACTGCTGGTCTAATTAAAATTAAAAAAGCTAAAGATCCAATACTCATAACAAAAAAAGACCTAAAAATAAAAGGATTAATAAAATAATATGAAGATTAGCACGACGATAACAGCTGTATTCATAATGGTAGCAGTATTACTTACTATTTTAGGCACATACAATTTTATAAACACTTCAACAGAAGTTATTGAAGAGCAAGTTCAAGCTAATTTATTATCTACTGCAGAATCACGTGCTAATCATATTGAAACATATCTTAATCAGAATATTGAACGATTAAAACTAATTACGAGTAGAACAAAACTAAGAGCCACATTAACAAACTACAATAAAAACTTAAATGAAGCAGATCTTGCGATAATAAATAATATAATCAAAGATGCAAAAGAACCTATTGAAGCATTTGAACGAATTTGCATAATTAATGTAGATGGCATAGTAATCACTTCAACAGACTCTAACTTTTGCAAGAAAAATGTAGCAGATAAACATTTCTTCAAAAATAGTTTAGATAAGTATACAATTCATTTTGTCGAAGAAGATGACGTTTACAAAATATTTGTGGCAGGTCCAATAGAACGGGATGGTGAATTATTAGGTATGGGGCTAACAGTTGTTAATATGAATATTCTCGAAGGAATTGTTAACGACCGAACAGGTTTAGGCGAAACAGGAGAAGTCTTAATTACTACGCAAGAAGAAGGTCAAGAAAGATTATATTTATTTGAAAGATTGTTTGAAAACCAAGCAATTTCTCAAGATACTGAATCAATAGCAACTGCTGAGCCAATGAAACAGGCACTTCTAGGAAATAAACAATTATTTAAAAGTACATTAGATTATCGAGACAAAGAAGTTATTGCCGTCTCGCAAAATATTGAAACAGGACATATAGGTCTAGTTGCTAAAATAGATAGACAAGAAGCTGTTGGAAGTATACGAAATAAACTAATAAAAGATGTTTCAATCATAGGTATGGTTATATTTATTATTGCAGGCGGTGTTGGCTGGCTTCTTGGTAAAAAAATTACAAAACCAATTAAGAAACTTACAAAAGATGTTGATGAAATCACAAAAGGTAAATTAGATATTCAACTAGAAAAAAGTAACGTTCAAGAGATTCAATCACTTACAGATTCTCTAAATAGAGTTCTAGCAAGTCTTAAGCTAGCTATCTTGCGAACAGGAGCAAGTGCAGGAGAATTAGGACTTGGAGCATTAAAGAAAAAAGCTGAGGAAGCTGAAGAAAAATATAAAGTTCTATTTGATTCATCTGCAGATGCAATCATGACTCTTGCTCCACCAACATGGAAATTTACATCTGCAAATCCTGCTGCACTAAAAATCTTTGGAGCAAAAGATGAAGAAGAATTTAATACAAAAGGTCCGGGAGATGTTTCACCAAAGAATCAACCAGACGGAACTAATTCAGCTAAGTTTGCAAAAACTATGATTGAGAAAGCAATGAAAGAAGGTTCAGCATTCTTTAACTGGACACATAAGAAACTTGACGATGGAGAGTTCCCAGCAACAGTTCTACTCACAAAAGTTAAAGTTGGTGAAGACGAGTTCCTACAAGCTACGGTCAGAGATGTTTCTAAACAACAAGCAACTCAAGAAAAATATGAAGCAGTAATTCATAGTATTGATGCAGGTATACTTGCTGCAGATCCAAAAACAAAGAAATATATTTTTGCTAACAAAGGTATGACTAAATTAACGGGTTATTCTGAAGAAGAACTTATGAAAATGGATGTATCAAAATTACACCCAAAGAAATCATTACCTCAAGTTATTAAAGCATTCAAAGCGCAACTAACTGGTAAAATAAAAACTGCAAAAGCCCTTCCAATTAAGAAAAAAGATGGAAAAGTAATTGATGTTGATATATCTTCAACTCCTGAAAAAATTGAAGGCAAAGAGGTGTTATTAGGTATATTCCGAAAATCTGAAAAGCGGGTCTGCCCACCTGTTGAATCTACAAAACCAACTACGCATAAATCAAAGAAAACAATTAAGCACACATCAAAACAAATCAGAAAACAAGCTAAGAAAAAACTTAAAGGTAAGCATCAAGTTAAATTAATGTAATACTATGGTTATAAAAAAGAAAAACGCGAAACCGGTTAGAAAAAAACCTATTTCTAGGCCTAAATCTACTCCGAAAAGGGGGGTTCAAAGGGCTAAAAGACCTGTAAAAAAGACCAATATTAAGCAGAGAGTAACGAAATCCAACTTAGATATTCATAAAACTACTAAAAATATTTTAGATAAAACTCAGAAAAAATCTAGCAAGAAACTTGATCTTGGAGCAATTAAAAGACAGATTGAATCTGAAATCAAAGGCGGTCATATTGAAAAGCACGAAGGTGATGTTTTAGAAACAAGAGCTCCAGCAGCACACGCAATTGAAAAAGACCAAAGTGTTCGTAAGGTAGATCTAAGTAGATTTATACAAACAGGTGTTCCTGGCTTTGATGAATTATTTGAGCACGGAATTCCCAAAGGTTCTGCAGTTATCATGGCAGGTGGTGCTGGAAGTGGAAAAACGATTATGGCGCTACAAACCCTAATGCATCATTGTGAAAAAGGTAAAAAGTGTTTCTATATGAGTTTTGAAGAATCTGAAGAAAGACTTGTTCAGCACATGGAAGATTTTGGCTGGCCTGCTAAAAAATACATAAAGAAAGGTGTACTTAAAATAAAGAGATACAGTCCGTTTGAGATTACGCGATCAGTAGACGCAATGCTAGCAAAAGAAAAAGGTGAGCTTCTGATTGAATTAGACCCTGTAATTATTCCACGTAACTACAAACCCGACTTTATTGCGCTTGATTCACTTACAGCAATTGCTTCTGCATTTACATCAAGAGAAGATACATATCGTATTTACATTGAGCAGCTTTTCAGATTCCTAGAAAGAATGGGTACAACTTCATTCTTAATCACCGAGACAAAACAAATACCAGAAATATTCTCACAAACAGGTGTTGAAGAGTTCCTAGCAGATGGTGTAATTGTACTATACAACTTCAAAGTAGGAGATGTGCGAGAAAAAGCTATTGAGATTCTTAAAATGCGCGGAGAGAAACACAAACGTAAGATTGTATCTATGCAAATCACAGAAAACGGAGTTATAGTCTATCCTGACCAAGAAGTATTTGCTGGACAAGAGTAATTAATCTATGAAAATTAGTTTTTTTGGAGGTAGTAGAGCAGATAAAGAAACTTGTAAGTTAGCGTATCAGCTCGGACAGAAGATTGCTCAAAAAGGACACACACTTGTAAATGGTGGGGGGCCTGGAGCAATGGAAGCTATTGCAAAAGGTGCGTTTGAAGAAGGTGGCAAAGTAATTAGTCTAACAATTGCCGACTCAGCAATTTTAACATTAGGTTATCGACACAAATACACAACTAAACTTATTGAGTTCAAAGATTATAGCAGACGAATAAAGGATTTCCTTAAATCCGATAGATTCATTATCTTACCTGGCCAGATTGGGACTATTGAAGAATTTCTGATTGTATGGATTGAAACTATAACTAAAAACCTAAAGCCCATTATTCTTATGGGAAAACGCAACAAGAAACTTATAGATTTTTTAGTCTCAAATGGATATGTAAAAAAAGACGAACATCTACCCTATATTCAATACGCAAAGACAATAAAAGACATAGATTTTCTTATTTAATCTACAAAGATTTCTTCATTAGAATTACTGACTAAATCTTTAGATTTAGCAGAACCGCGAATCTTTGATTCGTCGGTATCTTTAGATTCTGTTTCATCTTCTGTGTTTTCTTCAATAGGTTGATCTTTAGTAGACATTATTTCATCAGCTAGTTTTTTGTAAACAGAGCCTGCTGAAGAAGATTTATAATGTGAGATTGGAAGGCCATGCTGCTGAGCTTCTAAAATTTTATTTGAGAATGGGATAATGAAATACTTTTGCTGGTCATAAAACTTACTTACAACTTCTTCAGACATTTTTGTGTATTTGTCTGAGAACATTAGGAACTTCTTTGCCTTATTTATAATATTATACCTAATCTCGGGACGCTTTCCTGTGCTTTGTTCAACATGATCAAGTGCATATTCAACTAATTGTATGCCTTGAAGTGCAAACACACCTGTATCTAAACAAAGAATAAGATAATCTGCTGCAATTGCGCTTGAGATAATTATGGTTGAATAGCTTGGAGGTGTATCAATTAAAATATAATCAAAATCTTCACCTACTTTCTCTGCTGCTTTTTTAATAGAATCATACCAATTCTTAGGTAATCTCTCTGTTTTGTATTCAGCAGATCGCATCATAGCAGGAAGAACTGAAATATTCTCTACCTTGCTCTCCATGATATATTTATCAGCATTACTTGGATTTGAAATTATTGAATATGGCTCTGCTTGTTCTCTATCAATATCCAAAGCATGGAGAACATTAGATTGTGGATCTGCGTCAATTATTAGCACTTTGTTGCCTGCTTTTGCTAGATAGCCAGCAATACTTATGCAAGATGTAGTTTTACCTGTTCCACCCTTATAATGCGTAAACGTAATTACCTCTACCACAAACATAAATTCTTATTATTTTTATTAAAGACTTGTTTGATTTATAGAATGGAAGTATATAGAAATACGAAGACTTATATAGAAGTATATTCTATATATTTTATCCATGGGTAAGCAAAAGGTAACGCTAAGTATAGATTCTAAAGTGTATAAAGAGTTCCAGAAATATTGTGAAGAAAACGCTATAATGCTCTCTAAAAAAGTTGAACTGTTTATGAAAAAAGAGCTAGGAGGTACTAAATGAAAAGAAAATTAATTCCTCTTTTGATTGTTGCAATTCTTATAATTACATTTAGCTTTGGCTATACTGAAGCAGTAAATCTTACTGAAGAGTATTATTTTAATGCTTATGATGCAGGAGCTACTTGGGCTACTAATCCAGCAAATATGGTTGATGGAACTGATGCAAGCTATGCATCTACTGTTGTAAATAATGATGTTCAGCTTCTAAACACAAATAATGCTACTGGAACAGATTTAGGAGAAATACTTTCTGTTGAAATCAGAGCGTTCGGATATTATTCAGCAAATGATCAAGTTACTCTTACACCAATTTTCACCGGCGGAACAGGAGACGGTCATATTGGTGCAGTTCCAGCTACAACAGGTGCTTGGGGAGTTTGGTTTGATATAACAACAGATACAAATGCTCCAGGAACATGGACTTGGGCAGATATTGTTAATTTAGATACAAATGTTCAATATGTAAAATCTGGTGGAGCACAAACCACATATGTCGGCGAAGTTGAGATAAGAGTAAATTATACTGCAAATACTGCACCAGTCGTATCAAATATGTCTCTTTCAGATTATACAATAAAAGGTGGAGATACAATAACTCTTTATGTAAACTCAACACACCATGATGTAAATGATACTGATGGAGATACACTTTACTTATATTGTGATGAATTAGGTACACCCACTGCAGCAACAACAAACTGCACAGGTGGAACAACAACAGATACAACCGATCCATATGATTTTACTTGCACATATGCAGCACTTGCAGATGATGCAAATCACACAATATTTTGTAGTATTTATGATGGAACTACATATTCGTCTGTTGTAAATGAGAGCGTTGTAACTGATTCAACAGCACCCTCACTTTCAGTAAATTCTGTTGCAGGAGATACATCTGCAAGCTATTACGATACTATAAATGATGTAAAAACAGATATTAATATAACTGGAGAAGCAGGAATGTCTTGTAGATGGTCTTCAGGAGATGCTTCATACAGTGCAATGTCTTCAGCATGCACGGTGCAAGGAGATACAGCAAACTGCTCTGTTACGGACGTATTATCACAGGGCTTCCAAACAAGATATATTTCATGTCAAGACACACTTACAAATGAAAATACTGCTAGCACAAATTTAGATGTAAGTTTTTATCTAGATTACACTGCACCTACAACATCAGATAATTCAGTATCAACTGTTCAAACACCACCTTACGTTGTTACAATAACTGAAACAGATAATGTTGATGGGGATCCACTAACATATTATTGTGTAGATACTGCTAATTCATGCGATCCAGGCACATTAATAGACAATGGTGGAACAGTTACATTTACAACAGCAGATCGAGGTATAAATTATTTAAGATATAATTCAACAGATGACGCAGGTAATCAGCAAACAACTGTCAACAAATCAATACAAATAAATCAGCTTCCAGTTTTAACTTCAGCAACAGATGATACAACAACAAATGGAAGTAGTTCCACTATAAATGTATCAACAATTTCATATGATTCAGATTCAGGTCAGGAAATGACTTTATGGGTTTGTAATTCAACCGCAAGTTCAGCATCGGGCTGCAGTGATACAGAATATTGTAATTATACTGAAACTGGAAACAACTCCTGCACATTTACATCAGAGGCAGCAACAGGAACATATAACTGGTATGCATTTATTTATGATGCTTCAGATGAGGCAGCAACAGGTAATCCTAAAACCGGAAGTTACATCATTGATGCAGATAATCCCGTAATTACAATAAACAATCCAACAGATAGCACAACTTATACTCAAAATTCATTAGCTTTCACAATAACAGTTGATGAATCATTAACAAATGCTTGGTATAATATAAATGGAACAGAAAATGTCTCCTTAAGTAATACAACTGCCGTAGAATGGACGCATACAAATACAAGTATTGATGATGGAAATTATAATGTAACTTTCTATGCAAATGATAGTTATGGAAACGAAGTTTCAAGTAGCACAATAACATTTATTATTGATACATCTGTAGCAGATACAACTGCACCAGCAGTAAGTGTTTGGAGTCCTGTAAATAATACTTACTATATATCAACATCTATTTTACTTAATATAACAACTGATGAGAATGCAAGTTGGGCAGGTTATACAAACAACTCAGACACATTAACAATTCTAGAAAACACAAGTGAAACTAATTGGAACAAAACAATAAATTTAGGAGAAGGTGAACATAATGTAACTTTCTATGCAAATGATTCATCTAATAATCAAGGAAATGAAAGCGTAACATTTTGGGTTGATATTAATAATGCATCAATTACAGATTTTGCTTGTGATGATAATTTTAATGATTCTCAAAATATAACTTGTAGAGCTAACTTTACAGATGCTGTTGCACTAAACTATGCAATAATTGGATATAATGCAACAGGAAGTTGGGTAAACTGCACTCAAGCAAATATATTAGGAACATCAAACAGCACAAGTTGCATAGTTGATGCTACGGATACATCTCCAGGAAATTTCACTGCAGAAGTTTACATATTTGATCAGACAAATCAATTTAATACAAGTTCAATTGAAGTTAATGTTTCAGATGATACTTATCCTACAATAGATAATATAAGTTATGCGCCAAATACAACAGATAATCTTGATCCTGATGTAGGTATTAATGTAAGTTCTGATATAACTGAAGATTATTCTATATCAACAGTTGTTCTTATGTATCAAAACACCACCGACACAGACTGGACATTAGTTACCATGACAAACACGTCTGCAACAAAATACAATGCTAGTTTCACTCCAAGCAATGGCACATATACCTTTGCTATAAATGCAACAGATTCTCAAGGTAATCAAAACATATCATATAATAATACCGTGATTGTCCAAAACGATACATCAACAAATATAACTACAACAATTACAACAATTAAATCATATACTCAAGCTCAGGCAGCAGATAATATTACGTTAGGTGATGTAATATTAAATAACACTGGAGATGGTGCTATTAATTTCACAGTTAATCTTTCAGCAAGTGATTCCATTATTAATAAATTAAGTGTTAACTATACATTAAATCAATCTGAAATATATGCTGTATCTGCAGGAAATGAATTAAATATATCTATTGAAGCAAATACAACAAGTTTGCCTGTTGGTTTATATCCATACAATGTATCTGTTACATATAATCCAACAATTATTTATGAAAGAAATTTAAACATTCAAAGTGCAGACGGTCCATATTTAGAAGTTAGTATCACAAACTATAGTTCAACTGTTGATGTTGGTGATGAACTAACTTTAGTTACACAAGTTGATAATTTAGGAACTGCTGATGCAACAGGAGTTAATTTAACTTGGAGCTTGCCTGCAGATTGGACAGTTAACTCAGGTTCTGCAAATAGAGAACTAGGAAATCTACAAATTGGTGGAACTGCAACTAATACAATTACTGTAACAGTTGGAAGTACACAAGGAGATACAACAATCGCCGCAACTGCAAGCGGAACTAATGCAGCAAGTAATTCGGTTTCAAAAGATGTTACTGTTGGTATAGCTTCAACCACAGTATCTACTGGAGACGGCTCTGATGGTGGTGGATCTAGTGGTGGCGGAGGTGGTGGAGCAAGCACTTCTGAATATAGACAAACATCTGAAATCCTTGAAATTGTTAGAGGAACAACTAAAGAATTCCCAATAACAATTAATAACATATACAAAGACGCTGTAATTGATAATGTAACAGTTACAACCCAAGGTTATTTCCCACAGCACATTAAAATTAGACCTGAAAGCCTATCTGGAATTCAATATGGAAAAAACAAAACACTCAATCTTATTATATATGCACCAGATTATCTTGACCAAGGAAACTATAGTCTAAAACTAACAATAAAAGGTTCAATTGTTCAAAATGATATAACTAAAACACTAACCGACAAAAGAGCACTAACAATTATTATTCAAGAATATGATCGTGAAGAAGTTCTACTTTGCCAGAATGAATCAATTCAATATATTGAAGAAATGAAATTTGAGAATTTTAGCACCGCTAAAGTAGAAAAATTACTTGCTAATTTAGATACTGCCATTAATACGCGAGATAATAATCTTGCACTTGGATACTGCACACAAATACAAGAAGCTAAAGTTAATGCATTTCTAACTGCCGGACTAATATTAGAAGTTATGAAAGGTGTTGATGAAGCTGAAGATAAAAGATTAGAAATCCCCGAAACAAAAGAACTATTAAGTCTTGCAAAAGCTGCGTTTGATAGAGAAGATTATGAAACTGCACAAGATAGAATTAAAGATGCACAAATGAGTTTATTCTTAGAAACAAAAGGAAGAATAAATCTGCTTTGGTTCTTGATGACTTATTGGTGGCTTATAATAATCGCAATATTATCTTTAGCAGCTACAGCATATTTCATATACAAAGAAATTCTTGGAGATATTATTAATAGAAAAATAAAAAATCTACGCAAAGAAGAAGGTGCTATTCGCAAATTAATCAAAGCTGCACAGAGAAAAACATATGATTTAAAGAAAATGAGTGGTGGTGAATATCACAAAGTAGTTGCAAGTTATGAAACAAGACTTAATAAAATTAAACAAGATAGAGCAAAACTTAGACATAGAAGAGTTGCACTTCTAAGCAAAGAAGAAGAAATTAAAGATATCAATAAAGAACATAAAGATATTACAAATCTAATTAAAAACACTCAAAGAAAATACTTTGAAAAAGGTAAGATTAGCAGACAAAGATACCTCAAAGATACAGCAGGACATGAAGAAAGATTAGCAGAAATTGAAGAGGAAAGAACAACATTAGAAACTAAAGTTGCTAGAGAAAAACAAGAACCTAAACTTTTCCCATTAGATTATATTAAAAATATATTCAAATCTAAGAAACAAATTAAATTACCTAAAAAAATAAAACTAAAAAAGAGAAGTAAATTAGAAAGAGATGTTATGTTAAAAGCAGCAATTAGAGAAGCTAAAAAACCACTATTTAAAAAATTGAAACTAAGAAAATTAAAACTTAAAAAAACTTCAGTATCTACTCGACAAAAAACATCTTTAACTAAAGAACAAAAGAAAGAATATGATGACCACCTAAGGAGGTTAGGATTAAAGATCAAATGAAAGACGAATATAGAAAAACCGCAGCATTAGTTAGTTCCTCTATATTTCTAATATCTTTAGCAATATTAGTAAGCATATTTATGAATCCAAGTATAACTGGATTTGCTGCACTTAATGATGAAGGTGTAATAAGTATTAGTAACAAAACTGTTACTCTTGAGGATAATATAAAAGATATAACACGACAAGAAGCTGTTGAAGCAATAAATTTAGCTAAAGAAAATATTCAAGAAATTACTCTCTCAGGATTTAGCACAAACTACGTTAATGATCAATTAGTTGAAGCAAATAACGTGCTTAACCGAGCAGATTATGCGGAAGTTCTAAAAGGTGAAAATAGTGATAATGAATTACTTAAAGAAGCTAAATTAGCGCTAACAGGTCTAAATTGGCAAGGATTTAGATATAGCGATGTTTTAGTTTACACTACAGAAATTGAACTTACAAAGCTAAGTATTTTTGAAATTAATGATAATATAATTGTACTTGAATCAAAACTAGAAGATTACAAAGAACAGAGTGTTGATACTGCACTTGCTGAAGATCTACTAACACAAACAAAGCAAGCATTTAAAGATGAACAATATGAAGATGCAGGAGAATTATGGGAGAAAACAAATAATGAATTAGAATCTAAAAGAGCAGAACTAACTTCAATACGCGCAATAAGTAACGCAAGTAAGAACTTTGTGCAGAGAAACGGGTGGTGGTTACTTGCTCTATGTATTATTTTAAGTGTGTTAGGGTGGTATACATACAATAAATATATTATACATGACGCTAAGAAAAAGCTAAAACATTTTAGAATTGAGAATAAAACCATAACAGAACTTATGAAGAAAGCTCAAAGAGAACGATTTGAATCAGGCACATTACCTGCATCAACATACAAGATCAGAATGGATAAATACAGAGATAAACTAATTGAAATCAAAAGAAACATTCCCGTTTTCAGAGCAATAGCAAAAGGCAAAAAGAAAAAGTAATTATCTTCTAAAGTATTTGCGTTTTAACTCTCGATATAATTCTGATTTTTTTCTAAATGATTTTTTTATATCATAAGTTAGCTGGCTTCTTTTACGTGGTGAGAAATCAAGAACCAAACCTTTTCTAAACCATGGGGCTTTTCTCTTTCTAATTCCATTCTTATGTTTAGAATCATCAAAGTAAAATTTTGCTAAGATATATAATCCAGTTAATATGATTAGTGAAACTGAAACATATGCTGCTGAAGTTTTATTTAACTCAACACTTGACTCACCAAGCAATGCTCCTGTAAATAATTCAAATCCAGACTTTCCTTCAGCTTCCTCCGTATCTTCTAATTCAGCTAAACTCTGTCCAGTTGCATATTCTTCCTCTTCTTCATCTTCCTCTTCTTCTTCAGAGGTTTCTTCCTCTTCTTCTTCAGAGGTTTCTTCCGCTTCATCGTCATCATCATTAGAACTTCCTCCAGAATCCGCATACGGATTAGAAGAACTAGTTTCTTCTGTAGTATCAACTTCAAATGTAACTGAAGATAAATTTAAATTACCTAAAGAGTCATTTGCCCAGAATTTCCAAGTATTATTACCTTCGCTACTTGATACATTAGTAATATTTTGTGTACAATTTACAGATACATTTGTTAAACCAAAATCTAAAGAATACCAACAAGATTCTAAATTATCATCAGACGCAGTATAATTTAATTCTGTAACATTTGCATCATATGTTGTATTAATCGGATAAATTATATCAATTGATGGAGAATAAACATCAAGTAAAGTATAATTAATTGTAACATTATATAATTCTGGAGTCAAGTTAATATATTCTGATTCAAACAAAACATTATATTGGAAATATCTATTATCTGAAACAATTGTATTATTACTCCAACTCTCTCCAATACAAGAAGCATCATCACAGCTTCTCACTTGGAAACTAATGTTTGTATTATATGTCACGGAAATCGCACCTTTCACATCATTAGAAGAATAAGTATCATTTACTAAATTCCAGGTGCTTCCATAATCTGTTGATTTCCATACATCTTCATCATGATCAATAATGTATATGTAATCATTACCGTCAATGATCATTTCATCACCATTGGCCCCAGCACCGGCATTAAAATCATCATGTAGTTTAATCCAAGAAGTTCCTACATCAGTGGATCTCCATACATCTTGATCATTTAAAATATATAAATAATTATTACTATCTAAAGCCATACTATCTGCATCAGTTCCACCATAATTATTATTAACTAAATCCCAAGTTATTCCCTGATCTGAAGAACTCCATATATCTTCTTCCTTATCAACAATAAAAATAGTATCTGAACTATTTATTGTAATACCTTTAGCATCTTGCGTGCTATATCCAGTATTTATTTTTGTCCAATCAATACCTAAATTAGTAGATTTCCATACATCTTCATCATTATCTATAATGTACAAATAATTATTACTATCTATAATCATAACATGAGTATCTGACCCACCATAATCTAAATTTATTTCTGTCCAATTACTACCGAAATTTATTGATTTATAAATCCGCTCACCATTATCAACAGCATATAAATAATTGTTACTATCTACGACAATACCTTTAACATCATCATCATTATTTGAGAAATCAGAATTAATTAATGTCCAAGTTACTCCCTGATCAGATGATCTATAAACTTCTTCTTCTTTATCAATAAGATATATTATATTTCCTTCAGATAAATTACTCTCCCAAGAAATACTATCCCAACTAGCAAGAGAAGTTGCATCAAATAATTGTGATGTATATGTTCCAGATATATTTTCATTAGAAAGTTCAACATGATCAACATTCCAAGTTGTATTATCATATGTTCCTTGGTTGAAATCCGTTTCTAAAGAATTCACCCACTGTGCAGCATAAGATACTGAAATACCTGTCAATACTATAACAATTATAGCTAGAGCTTGAAGAATACCTCTATTGCTTGTTCTATACATATAAAAAATAAAATTCATCAAATATAACTATTGTTTACTCCTATATACAGATACTATTTGTTTACTCCTCACTATAAGTTAATATTGTATTGTCTAGAATATAGTTAACTTTTTATCAAACAGTTTACTTTATTATATATACATCAAATTTTAACCGATTTGTTGTCTCTTTACTCCTGCTAAAACGCAGGAAATCGGAGCAAAAATGAACAGACGGAAAGTAATTATTATGGGCGCAGCAGGGAGAGACTTTCATAATTTTAATGTTTATTTTAGAAACAATTCAAAGTACGAAGTTGTTGCATTTACAGCTACACAGATTTTTGGAATTGCAGGTAGAAAATATCCTCCAGTTTTATCAGGTAAACTTTACCCACAAGGAATTCCAATTTATGATGAAGAACAACTTAATGAATTAATTAAAAAATTCAAAGTTGATGAAGTTGTTCTTGCTTACTCGGACTTAAGTCATGACTATGTTATGCAAAAAGCAGAATTTGTTTTATCTACAGGTGCTAGCTTTGTCTTACTTGGACCTAAAGACACGCAAATCAAATCTAAAAAACCAGTGATATCTATTTGCGCAGTTAGGACTGGAGTTGGTAAATCGCAAGTAACAAGATATGTTGGTGAGGTTCTAAAAAAACTTGGAAAGAAATACGTTGTTATTAGACATCCAATGCCGTACGGTAATTTAAAGAAACAAATTTGGCAAAGATATGAAACATATAATGATTTAAAGAAATATGATTGCACAATTGAAGAACGCGAGGAATATGAACCACATATTCAGCGAGGAGAGATTCTTTACGCAGGTGTTGATTACGGTGAAATATTAAGACGTGCTGAGAAAGAAGCAGATGTAATTCTTTGGGATGGGGGAAATAATGATTTCTCATTTTATAAAACAGATTTACTAATAACTCTTGTTGATCCACACAGACCGGGCCATGAAATTAAATATTATCCGGGTCAAGCTAACATGATGATGGCAAATGTTGCACTTGTAAATAAAGAAAATACTGCAAAGCCAACAAACATTCGTTTAGTAAAAGAAAACATAAAGAAATTTAATCCTAAAGCAATTATTGTTGATGGTGCATCTTTAATCACTGTTGACAATCCTCAATTAATTAAAAGAAAAAAAGTTCTTGTTGTTGAAGACGGTCCAACACTTACACATGGTGGCATGAGTTATGGTGCTGGTGCAATTGCTGCAAAACGATATGGTTGTAAATTAGTTGATCCCCGACCATATGCAAAAGGCTCACTTAAAGATGTTTTCAAAAAGTTCAGACAATTAACAAATGTTTTGCCTGCAGAAGGTTATTCACCAAAGCAACTAGCAGAACTTCAAGCAACAATAAATACAATTCCTGCAGATGTAGTTGTTATTGGAACACCCATACATTTAGAAAAACTAATCAAAATAAACAAGCCAGCAGTTAGAGTACATTATGATTTCAAAGATCTTTCTAATAAACTTCCAAGAATAATCAAACAAATTATTCATTGATTGGAAACTTAATCTCACTATGATATAGCATCTCACTACCATCTTTACGATATTTAGCTATTATTTTTTCTTCACGGTCTTGCTGAGTCATAATAATGCCATCATTACATATAAAATTAGTATCATATTTTTCTAAATCTAGTTTACATTTCTCAAATAAAAGTTTATTAATTTCTAATCCAATATTTGGAATCTCATCTCGATCACTAAGTCCTTTCATCTTCATAGTAAGATCTACTAAAAACTGAGCTGTTTTCTCATTATTAGGTAAATATAAACCTCTATGATAATGTTCTCCACTCTGTTTTGGTTTATGTGGTGTTAGATAAACCATTCCTTGTTCAGATATAATCATACTATACCAAGGGAATTCACGTCTATCTATTGGACTCCCCATATCACCATCGTCATTTAATCTAAAACTCATTCCATCATCATTTTCACCACGCCCAACATTAATATCTTGTAGAAATAATCTATCCAATATTTTAACATTAAACCCTAACTCTGAAAAATAATCTGCTTCTTCGTTTCCAAATCGTTCAGAAAGTATAACTGTATTATCTATACTGCTACATCTCTCAGCGAAACTCTCGATAGAAGATTTAATACTTTCATCTTGAGTTTCTCCATCTCTAACATATGGAACATTCATAGATAATATAACGATAGGACTTTGATTACTTACACTATCTACTAATAATTTTTCTATAGAACTAACTAAATCTATGTTAGATAATATTTGATTAATGTCTAAAGGCTGCTTAATATCTAACGGATTTATGATTTCGGCCATTTATTACTAGCGTATCATCATTTATAAGAATTTATGTAACGCATTATTTTTTCCGTTTTAGTCATCTAAGTAAGGTTTTTAAGGTTTTAGTAGTAACAAATGAATGTCAAATATAGAAGTTAAAGAAGAATTAAATGAATGGTTAGATCAACTTGGAAAGGGTATATATACAGAAGATCTAATTAGATCAAAAGTTATGAGTTGTTTTAAATACATAACTGATGAACTTAGAAATATTAATAATCTTGAAAATGAAACTAAGTTAGAAAAATTTATAGAAAATACAACATTTTTTGAGGATGAAGTTCTGGAAATTAGAAAAGGAGTAGAACAAGTATACACACATTATAAAGAAAATAGTGGTAAAAGAACCGGAGATGATTATTTTATTAACAAACACGATGGTGAAGTTCATGTCATTAAAACTACATCTGAATTTGTAAAAAGCGGAGTTTTTTAATTATTTATGTCTTATCCATCTAGATAAGCGTTGTCGTTTAGATAATTGAATCCTACGTCTTTTAGCTTCCATTGTTCTTTTCCTTTTTGCAATTGTTTTTTGTTTCTTTCTAGCATCTAAGTACGTTTTTAATCTATAACTAACCATACGACGTTCTCTATTATAATATTCACCGCCAATTGTAACAAGAATAACTAATGCTATAGATATCCCTGCAAATGAAAAGAAAACTGTAAATAATTTTGACATATCTGTACTAGGAACAAAATCACCATAACCTACAGTTGTAACTGTCATAGATGTAAAATAAAGAGAATCAACATACGACCAGCTCTCTAACTGATGATATGCAATAGTTCCAGTTCCAAGTAGTATAAATATTAAAAGACATGCAGTTATCAACTTATCATCAGGATGCATTTTTATTATATTCTGGGTTATATAAAAACATGACGATAAATTATGAATTTAATTTACTAATCAATGGAAGTAATTCTCTAAAATAATTAATCTTAAAATCTGGTTTAATGGTCATGTCTTTTACATAATTTTTACTTATGTTTTCACTTCCATACATAACTAAAACAGATTTTATTAAAAGATCTTTAGCACCTTTAATATCGCGTCCAGGCATATCTCCAACCATCAGACATTCTTCAGGCTTAACTTTTAATTTCTTCATAGCTAATTGAAATATTTTTGGATTTGGTTTCTCTGCGCCAACATCTTCTGCACTAACAACTACATCAGATAAATCATCTATTCCCGTAGCACAAAGTCGCATCCATAATTGATAATTCTGTGCATCACTTAAAATTGCAATCTTAAATCCTTTTTTCTTTAATTTAATTATTGTAGATTTAACTTCAGGATAAGGCATCAAAATACCATCTCTCATTTTACGATAAGCAATTACTCCTTTAGCCAATATTCTATAATCAATTTTTCCTAAAGCATTTTTAAGAAAATCTTGTAAAACATTTTTATATTCAATGCCCTCAGCATCATATACTTCAAAAACTTGTTTAATAGCTTTTTTACGTGGTATATCAAGACCTGCATCGAGCATAGCATCAACGGCAGATTTTACACAAAGTCTCTTCATCTGATTAAAATCAAGTAAGGTATTATCTACATCTAAGAATATTGCTTTTATCTTTGTCATATATTAATTAGGTAGTAAGATTTTAAAGAGTTTTCATATTCATTTCGACAAAAACAATTACTAAGCTAATCAAAGATTAGCTAATAAATTTTTCTTTGGAAAAAATATATATAGTTAAACCTATAATTAAATTATGAGTAAGAAGATAGTCATAGCCCTAGGTGGAAATGCCCTAACAACTAGAAAGGACTTTAGCTACAACGAACAAGAAGAGCAAGTTAAGAAAACTGCAGAAGTTATTGGAGATTTAATAAGAAATGGCCACAAAATTATTATTACACACGGCAATGGTCCACAAGTTGGTAGCATACTTATACAAAACGAAGCGTTTCCAAAAACTGAAATGCCTCTTGATGTTTGTGGTGCAGAATCACAAGCGCAAATAGGTTACATGTTACAACAAGCAATTCAAAACGAAACAAAAAAGAAAGTTTGCACAGTCGTAACACGTGTTCTTGTTGATCATGAAGATCATGCATTTAAAAATCCAGAAAAACCCATTGGTCCATTTTATTCAAAGCAACAATCATTAAAATTCAAAGGTAAATATAGATTAAAATTAATTGAAGGAAAAGGATACAGGAGAATTGTTCCAAGTCCAGATGCAAAAGAAATTATTGAAATTAAACAAATTGAAAAACTATCTGAAGATTCAATTGTTATTTGCTGTGGTGGTGGAGGAATTCCTGTAATCAAAGAAAAAGGTAAACTAAATGGAGTTAGGGCGGTAATTGATAAAGACAATACTGCTGCATTACTTGCAAGAGATTTAAACGCAGATTTACTTTTAATATTAACTGATGTAGATTACGTTTATATTAATTATAAAAATCCCGATCAGAAAAAATTGAAAGAAATAAGTATATCTAAAGCTAGAGCACTTTTAGCAGAAGGACAATTTCCCGCAGGTTCAATGGGACCAAAAGTTCAAGCTGCAATTAAATTCAACAAAGAGACAATTATAACCTCAAT